>ERZ1026882.589-NODE-589-length-18732-cov-6.094234_pt1 | contig 18732 bp, 19 predicted proteins | sample MGYA00380171_ERZ1026882 | MGnify/ENA primary metagenome ERZ1026882 (study PRJEB33269, sample SAMEA4719807) | human gut metagenome | biome: human-associated habitat; feature: organic feature; material: feces | place: Cameroon | collected 2013-10 ...
GCACTTACTAGTAAAAGAAAATAATGTTAATAAAAATTAATATAAGTAGGTAAAAAAGGCAATATTTGATTCGAAAAATTTTTAATAAATAAGTAGGTAGAATTAAAATGTTGTGTTGGAGGAAACTTAATGACAATTAGTGTGAACAGCAAGAAAAAACAAACAAAAAAATCTTTTGACGAATTATTGGTAGATTTGAAAACAAGCAATTCAGAAAAAGTTAGATATAATGCCGCTCGTGTTCTTGGAGAAATGGGCGATTCAAAAGCAGTTGAACCATTAATTGACGTATTAAAACATGATAAAAACGGATCAGTAAGATTGTATGCCGCTCGTGCTTTGGGTGAACTTGGCGATTCAAAAGCAACAGTACACTTGATTGAATCTCTTCGTGAAGACAGAAACGTTGACGTAAGAGTTCGTGCAGCTCGTGCTTTAGGTCGCTTGGGTGGTGAAATCGTTGTTGAACCGCTTGTTGAAGCTTTGAACGATGAAAACCCGCAAGTTTGTATTACAGCAACAGATGCTTTGATTGAAATCGGTGATGTTGCGACAGATGCTTTGATTGATTCATTGGATCACGAAAAAGTAAACGTAAGATGTGACGCAACTCGTGCTTTGGGTGAAATCGGTAATAAAAAAGCAGTTGATAAAGTTATCAATATGTTGTATGACGAATGGGTAAACGTTAGAATTTATGCTGTAACATCATTGGGCAAATTGAACGATACAAAAGCAGTTCCTGCATTGATTGATGTTATGAAAAATCGCAGTGAAAACGAACTTGTTAGAGCAGGTGCAGCTGCAGCATTGGGTGTTCTTAGAGATCAAAGAGCATTGTTGCCGTTGAGAGAATTGATTATGGAAGCTGAAGAACTTGGTGAACTTGAAGATACAGCTTTGAAATCATTCAAAAAAATCATGGCTGCAAATTGGCAATCAATCCCTGGTGCAACAGCTCAAAAGAAACCAGCTGCAACATTTTAGTTGTATGAGATAACAAAAAGGATTAACGCAAGAGTCGCTAAAATGAGCGACTCTTGTTTTTTGTATGGGGGAAAAGATGCAAAGATGCAAAGTTTGTATCGGGAATAAAAGTCGATAAGACGTTAGGGCGTTAAGTCGTTAAGTTCGAAACAGTTTTTAAAGTAGGTCGGCATTGCCATGCCGACATCAAAAGTGGTAGTTAAGTAGGGCGGGGTACCCACCCCGCCGACATGAATTGTGATTTTAATTTTATACGATGGCGGGATAGGTATCCCGCCCTACTAGCTGCGATCCAGAGTCAGTTACAAAGTTAGACTATAAGTAAAAATAAGTAAAAAAGTAAGGTGCAATTTTGCACCTTACTTTTAAATATAAATTTTGCGATTTATTGAATTGCAATCGATTGTCCGCCTGTCATTTTGCTCAAAACCTCAACTGCTTTCTTCAATTGAAGATCGTTTTTGTTTTTAACGTCGTCTTCTGTGAGCTTCACAACAATGTCAGGGGTAATTCCTTTTTTGTTGATATCAGTACCGTTTGGAGTCAAGTATTTTTGGATTGTAATATTGACGCCTGCTTCATAAGGAAGTTTGTTGATTTCTTGAACAAGTCCTTTCCCAAAAGATTGTTCTCCGATAATTACGGCTCTGTGGTTGTCTTTCATTGCACCTGAGAAGATTTCTGAGGCTGATGCTGAACCCTTATTAATCAAGACTACAACTGGTTTTTTAGTGTAAACACCAGATGATGCGCGTTGAGTTTCTTTGTAGCCATCTCTGTCGACGGTGCTAACAATTGTTCCGCCATCTAAGAACATATCTGAGATGTAAATTGCGTTTGTCAAAAGTCCACCTGGGTTTGAACGTAAGTCGATAATGAACCCTTTTTTATTTCTGTTTGTGTTTAAAATATTTCCAAACTCGGTTGCCGCATTTCTGCTAATAAAAGAACTTAATCTTATATAGCAAAAGTCGTTCGGGATTGTCATATCAGTTGGAAGTTTTTGTGAAATTGATTTAATTTCAATTTCTGCACGAGTGATAGTGTAAGTTTTAGGTGCCATGTCTTTACGTTTGACAAGCAAAGTTACTTGAGTACCTTCTTTACCACGAATTTTGTCAGCAGCTTTGTCAACAGTAATCCCTTTTGTGCTTGCTCCGTCGATTTCTAAAATTTCGTCGTCTGCTTGAAGCCCTGCACGTTCTGCCGGAGTATCTTCAATTGGCGCAATTACCATTAATTTGCCGTCTTTAACTCCGATTTGAATACCGATACCCTTCAAAGAACCTTTTATGGAACTTGTTTCGTCAGCAAATTCTTTAGGATCCAAAAACTTTGTATAAGGGTCGTTTAAACTTGCTACCATTGTGTTTATGGCAACATAAGCGTCCTCATTCGTATGAATTTGGTTGTCATATTTGTGACGCCATTTTGCCCAATCCTGATGATTGTTTGATTGGTCAACAAATTTGTTGTTTATGAGTCGCCAAACATTGTCGTACAAGTCAACAGGAGTGTATGCAAATACGTTGTCCCTGATTACCCAGCCGGATAGGAACAGGAATGCTCCCATAAATATAATGCTTTTCTTCATAATGTTTCTCATTCTTTAACTATTTCCTCCAAATACTCTTAACCTTTTTGTTGCACAACTTATTTATTAAGATGTTTTTTCAATAAAAAAGTTTCCGAATTTGCAAATTAAGTATTAAAAGTTTTTTGATATTATCTTACCATGATTTTTCAAAAAAAGGAAATTGTCATCACACATAAAAACTATTTTTCGTTTTCAGAAATTAATAAATAAGTCAACAAATTGAGTCTCGAAATAATTTCAGTATAACTTTCAAGTGCGATTTGAATATTATTTTGGGCTGAATCCTTTGTAACTTCAATATTTTTAAGAATTTCCTGTTTAAGATTTTGTGAAATCATAATACCTCCTAATTAGTAAATTACAACCGTATAATAAACGAAATTTAATAATATTTCAACAAAAATAAGAAATATTATTAATATTTGTTTCAAAGAATGTCAGTGTGGCTGATTTTAATAGTTGTCAATATGGTTGATAATAATTTTTATGGATAATGAATATCTAAAAAAATTTGCAGAACACTTGAAAAAGATTAGGAAGGAAAAACACATCAAACAGGACGATTTCCTAGATGTGAACGGGATTTCTCGCTCAACTATCGCCATGGTCGAAACTGCTAAAACAGATATTACATTGTCAAAACTAAAAATTATTGCAGATGTCTTAGGAGTTAATTTAAGAGATTTGTTGGATTTCGATTAAAAATGTAATAGCTTTTATTGTTTTTATTCATAAAATGATTGTGTATAAAAAAGTTTTTTAATCACAAAACTTGTTTTGCTTATCAAAAAGGTTGGGCATACTTGCCCAACTCTTTTTAACATTTAATCTTTATTCATATCAAATAACTTATCAAAATAGATATTAAGTACTTTCATAATCGCAACTATTGTCGTAAGTTAAGTAGGATTTTATTTCCCGGTTGAGCCAAATCCGCCTTCGCCACGAGATGTTTCTGAAAGTTCTACTGCAACTTTAATCTCTGCCTGTTCTACTCGTGCAATTACCATTTGCGCAATTCTTTCGTCAGGTTGGATTGTGTAAGCTTCATTCGAAACATTTACGATAGGCACACAAACTTCCCCTCTGTAATCTTCGTCAATTGTGCCGATACAGTTTATTAGTGTAATTCCGTGCTTGATAGATAGTCCGGAACGCGGTCTGACTTGAGCTTCGTAGCCGTGTTCAAGTTCAATTTTCAAACCTGTCGGGATAAGTTTTCTTTCTAGCGGTTGCAATGTAATCGGTTCAGAAATTGCTGCGCACAAATCCATTCCGGCAGCCCCTTCTGTCTTATATTCCGGCAAAAACTTGTTATGTGGCAATCTTTCAATTTTCAGTATTGTCATTATAATTCCTTTCTTTTTTTATTACTCAAATTCTATCACAACGATTTCAGGAGTGCAATTAAATCGTATTGGTAAAATGCTTGTGCCGAGACCTTTTGTAGTATATATTTTTCTGTTGTGATCAAGCAAAAATCCGTTTGCATATTTTTTACCATAAGCTGATGGCACTATAATCGCTTCATTAAGCCTTATTTGTCCGCCATGAAGATGTCCGGCAAGGGTTAGATTAACTGTTTCCGGAACTTTTGGCATAATATCAGGTGTGTGAGTCAAAAGAATTACAGGTTTCTGAATTCCTGCAAGGGCTTTTTCAACATCTGCTGTACCTGTTTGAGGGTCATCAACTCCGGCTATACAAAATTTTTCCAAGCAAATATTGTTGTTGAATAAAACCTTTATATTATTTTTCTCTAACTCAGAAATAACTTCCTCTTTACCTTGCCAGCCGTCGTGATTACCGACAACTGCAAAAGTTCCGTATTTTGAATTCAAATTAGTCAATTCAAACGCGATTTTGTCAATCGGAAGAGATTGTCCTTTTTTGTGACCGCTTACATAATCCCCACCGAGCAAGATTATGTCTGGGTTTTGTTCGTTAATCTTTTTTATAATTCGTTTAAGTCGAAGAGTTTCGAGAGGTTTTATATGGAAATCTGATGCAAAAACAAGTTTCAAGCCCTTCAAACTTTTGTCTTGTATAGTCAAATGTTTTATTGTCAAAATATTTGGTTCTACAAAAACCGACCAGATCAAAATTAACAATAAAAAAAGAATAATATACTTCATAAGTTGATTGTACTACAAATAAGTTGAGTTAATATAGAAAAGTCGATAAGACGGTAAGGCGATAGGGCGATAAGTTCGTTATAAAAGCGGCTAAGCAGCTAGGAAGTGAGGCAGCTAGGTTTTTAGATATTAAAATAATATAAAATTTTTGAACTCTTTCAAGGTTTGTACTATAATTGTACTTATAGTTATAGTTAGAAGAAAGGGTAAAAAGGTAAAAAAATGATAGATAAAACCGCAATTATTCACCCAACAGCAAAAATCGCTGATGATGCAATCATCGGACCTTACGTTGTTATCGGTGAAAACGTTACAATCGGACATAGAACAAGAGTAATTTCAAACGCTCATATCGAGTTTGCAGAAATTGGAGATGATTGTACAATTTCTCCATTCGCAACGATTGGTTCTGAACCGCAAGATTTGGGCTATAAAGGCGAAGCAACAAAGGTTGTAATCGGTGACGGCACAATTATTAAAGAAAATGTAACTGTTCATAGAGGTGCTGCTTGTGGAGATTTTACGACTAGAATCGGTAAAAAATGTTTACTTATGGTTGGTTCACACGTTGCTCACAACTGTGTTTTGGCTGACGAAGTTATTTTAGCTAACCTTGTAACTCTTGGCGGTCACGTTCATGTTGGATTTGGTGCATTTGTTGGCGGAATGAGCGTATTCCACCAAAATATCAGAATTGGTGATATGGCGATTATTAGCGGTTTTTCAGCTTCTCGTCAAGATATTTTACCATACTCAAAAGGTGAAGGTCGTCCACCGGTTCCACGTGGATTAAACGTTATTGCAATGAAACGTCGTGGAGTTTCTCAAGAAGTTAGAACTGCAACAAATGAAGCGTTCAAATTGTTGATTTCAGAAGAATATAACACAACTCAGGCTATTGAAAAAATTAAAGCTGAAATTCCGATGAACGAATATATTGAAAAAATGATTGAATTTATTCAAACATCAAAACGTGGTGTGCTTTTGAAGTCACACAAAAGCGGTCATGAGTCGTTGGAGTAAATTAGTGAGTTGTGAATGGTGAACAGTGAGTGGTTCATTTAGTTCGTTGCACTCAAAAATAATTTTTGTGTAGCAGCCTGTAAAGGTCTATTCACTACTCACTTTTCACTATTCACTATTTTTAAAATGTAGGGCGGGATACCTATCCCGCCTAATTAATCGAGGTAATTATGCAAAAAACAATTTGGGACAAATATGCAGAAGTTTTGGTTGACTATTCGACCAATGTGCAAAAAGGAGATTTGGTTCAAATAAGAGCCACAAGTATTTATGCAAAAGACTTGGTAAAAGCTGTTTATAAACGTGTAATCCAAAAAGGTGCACACCCTATTTTGCGAACATCTTTTGAAGATTTTTCAGATATTTTTATTAAGTACGCATCAGATGAGCAACTTGATTATATCGATCCGATGATAAAATTGGAATATGAAACCGTAAATAAATTTATCTCAATCGGTGCTCCGATGAATACCAAAAATATGGCTCGCGCAGATTTGAGCAAACTTGCAAGACGTTCAAAGGCTTCTCAAGGTTTATCAAAAACTCTTATGGACAGAACAGCAAAAGGTGATGCAAGTTGGGTTATTGCAGATGTTCCAACTCATGCTTTAGCACAAGAGGCAAAAATGTCGTTTGACGAATATTCTGAATTTTTGTTCAATTCTTGTTACCTTAATTTAGATAATCCGGTTGCAAAATTGAGAGAGCTTGACGAAAAACAAACTAAGTGGGCGAATTATTTGAACGGTGTAAAAAAAGTTCGAATTGTCGGTGACAGAACAGACATTACATTTGGCGTTGAGGGAAGAAAATGGATTAGCTGTTCCGGTGTAAATAACTACCCTGATGGCGAAGTTTTCACATCTCCTGTGGAAGACGATATCAATGGCGAAATTTATTTTGATTTTCCGCAAAACTACCGTGGAAACAGTGCAACAGGTGTTCATTTGTGGATTGAAAACGGTAAAATCGTGAAATTTGAAGCAGAAACAGGACGTGACTATTTGGAAGCAATGTTCAATATGGACGAGGGTTCAAAGGGTATTGGCGAAATTGCAATCGGTACAAATGATGAAATTCAAGAGGTTACGGGAAACATTCTTTTTGATGAAAAAATCGGTGGAGCTATCCACATGGCAGTCGGTGCGTCTTATCCTGAAACCGGTGGTAAGAATGTGTCAGGACTTCATTGGGACATGATTAAGAATATGAAGCCTAAGGCTGATGGTACTTGTGGTGGAAAAATTTATGCTGATGACAAACTCGTTTATGAAAACGGTAAATTTATAATCTAGAATTTTTATGTTATACTCCTATGGTATTTAGATGATACCATAGGAGATTTTATGGATTTAAAAGAACTTCCAAAATGTCCGGTCGAAACGACTTTGAGATTAATTGGTGAAAAATGGCGAATTCTTATAATTCGGGATTTACTCAGTGGAACAAAGCGTTTTGGAGAGCTTAAAAGAGCTTGTAGTGGAATTACTCAAAAAGTTCTGACTCATAATTTGAGAAAAATGGAGAACGATGGACTTGTAAAAAGGGAAGTTTTTGCGGAAGTGCCACCACGTGTTGAATACACATTGACCGATGTGGGATATAGCCTTGCGCCTGTTTTGGATTCGATGGCGAGTTGGGGAACGGATTACAAAACATTTTTGAAACTTATGCAAAAGCGTGGCTAAAAGAGAAACTATTGATTACGAAGCATGCTAAAGCAAATAAGAAATAATGAATTACTTAATACATACAAAAATGATGTTATGGGGACACCTTCTATCCAATAGTTTAGCCATGTCAGGTAATATTTTGACATGCTGAATTGTGTATAATGCTTTACGTAAAATGGAAAAATTTATTTTATCATGTATTATATAAGTAGGAGCATTGAATGAAATTTATAAATGCATTTAACGAGAACTATTCAACTGATATTCCAAGTCCCTCACATCTCAAACTTTTGGGTTCTGCACAGACGAGGGAAGAAGTTGTATATCGAAAAAATGGAATCTCTATTAATAAAATTATTGAAGTTGACGTTGTGACCGGAATGCGTGTAAAAACTACTCATTACGACTATTTCGATGACAAAAAAGTTCGTTCAATTGATGAATACGATAGAGAAACAGGTACGAAACTTCGCACAATTAACTATGTTCTGTACAAGTCAATTGATGAGTATGACGTGGTTTCAGGTAAAAAATTACGTACTATTAATTTTAGTGTTAAAGACGAAAATAAGATTTCATCAATTCAGGAATACGATATTACAACTGGCAAGATTATAAAGATTTTTATCTACAAACGTGATGGCAAAACGCTTAGTATTATTAAAGAAATTGATCCTGAAACCGGTAAAGTTACAAGTACGGTGAATAAAACACAGTCTGAAATTTCTACAAATGTTGCACCTATCAGGGTTATAGAAAAAATAGACAATAAGATTGAAAAAATGCACAATAAAAAAGAAGACATCTCTACTCTTCTTGATAACTTATATCAAAAGAAAATAAGATTTGACAGTATTATGAAAGACTAAAATCCAGTTTAAGGCATTGGTAATACCTTAAATTGTTATGCCTCTTCGTCCTCTAAAACTTCTTTAATATATCTTGCAGGGTTGTCGATTAAGTATTGGAGTTCCCCGGGATTTTTAATATAGCCGTATTCGTAGTTTTCGCCTTCATAAATAAACGAAACAGTTCCGTAGTCCAAAATTCTGCCCATTGTAGTCTGAGATAAGTCCAACATATTGATTTTTTTCAGCGGAATATCAATTTCTACAGGGTTTAGAACCCCCATTTTAATGTGTGCAAACTTAGTTGTAACAACGATTTTGTCAGAATTAAATCTTAAAATCGGATAAATAATTGGAGCAAGCAACAAAAATACAATAACCCAGCTTAATGGACTATGAGTATTTAAGAAAATGAACCAAAAATAAATGAAAAATACAGGTGTTAAACAAATAGGCCAAAACAAAGCCATAACGTGCTTTTTGATATCATAAAGCACGAGTTCTTCACCGTCTGCATACGGAAGTTTTTCCTCTTCTTTTTTTTCTGCCAAATTTTCTTGCGTTTGATCGTAATGATGAACCACAAATTTCTCTTGGTTGTGTTGTTGAGGTTGTCTATAGTCCTCAATATAACTTGCAGAATTTTCAGGAATTTGCGGAACGTCGTTTTCTTGTTTTTGTTCAAAATCTAAGCCTGAACCGCAATATCTGCAAAAATTATCATTGTCTTTTACCGGTTTTCCACAATTTGGACAGAACATATTTTACTCCTTTGTGCCCTGATTTTAGCATAGGATTTGACATTAGTCAATTATGGTTTTATAATTAAACGCTGAAAAAATTTTTTAGAGGAATTAAGATGATTGATAAACAGGAACTTTTAAGACTTTATAATTTAGATTTGGAAGAACTTTTGAAAATTTCTTCTCAGTATATTAAAAATGAGGTTGAATTTTGTTCACTTATTAATGCCAGAAATGGAAAGTGCTCTCAAGATTGTAAATACTGTGCTCAAAGTTCTCATTATTGTACCCATATTGAGTCATACCCGCTTGTTGAGGTTGAAGAAGTTCGAAAAGTTGCACTTGAAGCAAAGTCAAATCATGTTTCAAGATTTGCAATTGTAACTTCCGGTAAAACCCCTGATGAGAGCGACTTTGACAAGATGTTGGAAATGATTGAAAAAATTAACAAAATCGAAGGACTTAGAAGTTGTGCTTCAATCGGAATTTTGACTGATGAACAGGCGAAAAGGCTTGCAGAAGCGGGTTTGAAAAGATTTCATCATAATATTAACACTTCAGAATCATATTATCCTGAAATTTGTACAACTCACACTTGGCGTGACAGATACAATACTTGCAAACTTATTAAAAAATATGGTATGGAACTTTGCTGTGGTGTAATTTTAGGCATGGGCGAAAGTGTTGAACAAAGAATTGAAATGGCACTTGAACTTGCAGAAATTCAACCGGATTCAATCCCTATTAATATTTTGATGCCTATTCCTGAAACTCCGTTTGAAAATTACGGTGACAAAATCGATGAAGAAAATGTTTTGAGAACTTTGGCAGTATTTAAAATTGCAAATCCAAATTCTGTACTCCGTTTTTGTGGCGGAAGAATGCGTTTGTCAGAAGAAAACCAACGAAAAGCCCTTAACACTTGTGTAGAAGGGATTATGGTAGGGAATTATCTTACAACAATCGGCAAAGCTCCTGAAGAAGATATCAAAACAATGCAAGAACTCGGCAAAACTATAAAAAAATAAATTTTTAAATCTATTAACGCACAAATAACAAAAAAATTTTTGTGCGTGTTTTGGTAATATTACTTAAAATATTATTGAGGTTAAGATTCAAAAATACTATAATATTTATGCGTTAAAAAATCGAAAGGAATACATAATGGTTGCAGAAATGACTTTCCAGCAGTTAGAACGTACAATTAACCCAACTCATGATATTAAACTTTTTGCGGGACGTTCAAATACAAAACTTGCTCAGGAAATTGCAGATTACCTTGGAACATCAATTGGTCCAATGGTTGTTAAAAATTTTGCCGATGGTGAAATTTATGTTCAAGTTAAGGAAAGTGTTAGAGGAGACGACGTTTTCATTATCCAACCGTTATGCAATCCTGTAAATGAAAATTTGATGGAATTGCTAATCATTATTGACGCTTTTAAACGTGCAAGTGCAAAAACAATTACTGCCGTAATCCCTTATTATGGTTACGCAAGACAGGATAGAAAAACATCAGGCAGAGAAGCAATTACAGCAAAATTGGTTGCTGATTTGTTGACAACTGCAGGTGCTGACAGAATTCTTGCAATGGATTTACACACAGGTCAAATTCAAGGATTTTTCAATATCTTGGTTGACCACGTTTTTGCAACTTCAATTTTGACAAATTATATTAAAAGTTTGAATATGAACCCTGATGATATGGTCGCAGTTAGCCCTGATACAGGCGGAGTTCAAAGAACAAGACATTTTGCTAAATCAATTGGTTGTTCTCTTGCAATTATTGATAAACGTCGTGACAAACACAATGAAGCTATTGCATCTCACGTAATTGGTGATGTAAAAGATAAGATTTGCGTAATGTTTGATGATATTATTGATACCGCAGGAACAATTTGTGAAGCGGCTAAACTATTGAAACGCGAAGGTGCGAAAGATGTTTATGTTTGCGCTGTTCACCCTGTTTTCTCTGGTCCGGCAATTGAAAGATTGACAAACGCTCCTATCAAGGAATGTATCGTAACAAATACAATTCCTCTTGATATGGATAAAATGCCTGCTAAAATCAAACAGCTTTCTGTTGCACCACTTTTGGGAACCGCAATTGCAAGAATTCATGATGATGAATCTGTAAGTTCATTGTTTGGGTTTGAAAAAGAAATGCAAGTGCAGTAGCAATTCGTTGCTAAACAGTTATGGTTTTAGATACCAATAGGCTAGAGGCAAAGTCTGTATTAAAAGCAGCTAGGCAGCTAAGAAGCGAAGCGTAATTAAGTTATTAGGATACTAGGATACTAGGTTACTAAGGTCGTAAAAATAAGCTGGATTCTTTCGGCTCGGGAGAGCCTTAGGTCTTGAAATTACTTCTCGCTCGGAACTGCCATTCATATTGCTGTCGCAGATATGAATTTCGTTACTCGCTCCCTGAATTAAACACTCGTTCGTAATTTCGCAATGACGAGAATAGCGGCTATTCATGAAAAACAATTACTTCCCGTAACGTCCACAGCAGACTCTGTCAATTCCTGCTAAATCTTTTATTATTTCAATCTCAGAAAAGCTGCATTGTTCCATAATATTTTTCACCTCAGCGGATTGTCCAATCCCGAGTTCAAACAGCAAATATCCGCCTTGATTTAAGATTTTTTGTGCGCCTTGTGAGATTTTTTCGTAAAACTCTAAACCTTTTTCATCTTTTGTGAAAAGAGCTAGTTCAGGGTCAAATTTCACTTCTGTTTGAATTCCTGCCTTTTCGTTCGGCGGAATATAAGGCGGGTTTGAAATAATTATATCAAAGCTTTCACCGTCTTTGACGTTAGAAAATATATCCGATTTTCTAAAAATTGCTTTGTTGAACAGATTTAATTTTGAAGCGTTGTCAAGTGCTGTATTTAATGCGTCTGACGAGATATCAAGCCCGATAATTTGGCAATTTGTGTGTTTTGCGACCATGCAAGCGATACAGCCGGAGCCCGTTCCGACATCAAGAGCCATTTTGAAATTGTTTGTATTGATTAGATCAATAGCTTTTTTGACAAGAATTTCTGTTTCATCACGAGGGATTAAAACAGAAGGGTTTACGATGAATTTTTCGCCCATAAAATCCGCAAAACCGATTATGTGCTGGATAGGTTGACGAGTTTTGGCTCTGAGCTCTGCTTTTTCTTTGACCAATTCAAGTTTTTCGGCAGTTAGTTTGTTGCCCATAATGATATCTTTTGCGCCATAATTTGCAAAGTGTTCCAAAAGCATCTTAACTTCTACATTTGCCTCATTTGGCTCAATGCCACTGTCTGTCAATATTTTCACAATTTCTTGAATGTTCATAATTATTCTTCCTCAAAATCTTCATCAAAGGCCGATTTTGGCGAGTGCTCTTTGATAATTTTATCGATTTCGTCACGTGCCTGCAGTTTTGATGTAAGTTCTAGTTTATCCAAGTTGTAGGATTTGCAAAGCTTTTCGTAATAATAAATTTGTTTTTTTGTTGGCGGTTCTTTGGACATTTTTACTTCGCGCAAAAAAGCTCGTTTGCGTTTTTCATACTCTTTTTGCGCTTGAATAATCGGTTCTTGTTTTTTCTTATAATCGTAGTATTTTCGGCATTCTTTTAGGTAAAGAGTCGTTTCTTTAAGAAAATCTTCGCGGTCGAGGTAATCTTCTAAAAACTCAAAATGCGGATTGCCGATTTCGAGGTAATACCTTTCATCTTCCAAAAACTTGTCCAAGATATCATCAACCGAAAGCTCCGGAGACTTTTTCACTAGCGCACGAAGAAAGTTGCATAGTGCCGACTTCTGGTTCTTAGTCATGTCGAGATAAATCTGGTTTTTAATCTGATACATGCCAATTATCGTAGTAAAAAAATAGGCATGAATCAAGATATTTTGCAAAATAGAGGTAAAACTTAAGCGGTTCAAGTGCGATATTTACAAATCCTCAAATCCTGGGGAAGTTGATGGGAGATTTTTGTAGCCGGCGTTAGACATTACGGTTTTCTTTATGTATTTGCTTGAATATCCGCCACGCTCAAACAGTTTTTTCAACTGGTTTTCTCTTACAACAAGTGGGTGCAATTCGTCGTTGCTTTCAGGATAAAGTTTCACAATCTCGTACCAAACTGAGGCTTCCATTGTCCACGCATAAGTTTCCTCAGCAAGCGAATTATACTCGTCTTGGTGAAGTGCCTCGTGCGACAATAGTGCTGAAAGTGCCCCCGGAGGCGCGTCTTTGTGACGTGGGTTTATGTAAATATACAATTGTTTATTTTTTTTCCAACCCAAGGCGTCAAAGTTTGCGTAGTCCGGATTAATCGTTCCTAAATCCTTAAATTCAATCTTTACCGGACGTCTTGATAAATTATTCCCCAAAATCGCGTTGCGCGAAAACTCTCCGTTCGTTCCCTTCAACATATCCAACGCAACGTATAAAACCTCGTCCTTCCCGACATCTTTATACATTGGCGTAATCTGTTTTACATAATTATATGTATACTTTGCAGGATATGTTTTTGGCATCTCAATCAATTCTTCTGAATTCTTTTTTGCCGCAAACGACGGCATTTGTGTAATTATCGCAAGTCCTGCAATCAATAAAATCTTTTTTATATTTTTGCTATCCACTAATCTCTCTCCTATAATATTTTAAAAACTACTCTCGTAGCAGATAATAATATTATAATTATCTTATTTTAGACGTCAAATTTTTTAGGAATTTTTTCTGTTTAAAGTTGCCAATTCTTTATACAAAATCTTGTATTCGGTACTGTTATCAATGCTTTCAGCCTCTTTAATATATTCAAGCGCAGATTTAAAATCTTCCTTTGCCTTGTATATTTCCGCCATTTTGGCATAGTATTCAGGATTGTTGATGTCATACATAATCGCACGTTTCATGCACTCAATAGCCTCGTCGTAATCCTTTTCTTCAAGTCGTACGACCGCCAAATAATAATATCCGGCAGCAAAATTCATATCAAGCGAAATTGCTCTCTGGGCAAAGTCTTTGGCGGTTTGAAAATCTTTATTTTTCACGGCAGCTTTTGCTCCGATTGCATAAGCCGAGATATAATTTTCGTTTTCTGAAAGAATTTTTTCTACAAGCGTTAAAGCGTCATCAAACTTTTTCTCAGAAATATAGATTTCTGCAAGATTACACTTGTAATTAAGGCTATCAGGATTGCGCTCAATTACTTTGTTAATCATAGTTTCAGCCTTTTCAAACATCGAAAGTTCACGATAAACATCTGCAAGTGAAACAAGCGTAAAATTGTCGTCATGTCCGTTTTTTAAGTTGGTTTCAAGTTCTCCTTGTGCGCCTAAAAAATCCTTCTTTTCAAGTTTTAAAAGTGCGTTCAAAACATGTGCAAGTCCGTATTCTGGATCATGTTCCAAGATGAAATCGACTTCTTTTTGCGTTTTATCAAAGTTTTTTTGTTCAAAATACAAGTACGCCAAAGAGTATCTGTAACCAAGATTTTCAGGAGCAATACAAATTGCCTGAACATAACTTTGTACAGCCTCTTTAATCCAGCCGTTGTAAAAATATGCGTTGCCCAAATTGTACAAATATTTATGATTTTGTTTGTTCAAATTTGACGCTTTTGAAAAGTATTTGATTGCCTCAATAAATTTCAAATCCTCTAGGGCGAAAAGTCCTAAATAGTTCAAAATTTCAGGGTTTTCAGTCGTTTGGGGAAAAGAATTGAAAATTTCTCTTGATTTTTCAAATTCATTTTTGTCAAAATAAATTTTACCCAAAAGTACTAATACATCTTCATTTTCAGGATTCATATTCAAGGCTTTTTCAAGTTTATTTTTTGCAATATCAAAATTGCCGTTGTCATAATAGGCTTGCGCAATTTGGTATATTACAACATCGTTTGTAACGTTGGAATTTTCAAGTTCTTCAATCTTTTTGAAATTAGAAGTTTTACTAGCTGCTTTTACAAGTTCAGCAAGGGTGTCAGCTGTTTTTGAAATTTCATATATTTTTTCAGCAGTAATAAAAGCTTTTTCTTTTTCATTGGAATAAGTGCAAATTTTTTCGACTAATTTTAAAGCTTCAATATGCTGGGGATTTTTCTGCAAAACTTTTTCTAAATAGTGATTTGCACGTTGAAAATTGTTCAATAAAAAATATAATTCGCCAAGTTGGAAAAGGATTTCGATATTATCGATTTCTTGTTCCAATGCCTTATAAAGCATCTCAATCGCTTGTTTATAGCATTTTTGAGACTTTAAATCAAAAGCTTTTTTTATGTATTCCAATGTTTCTTGCATCTAAACTCCGTTATTTTTTGTTATGTTTTTTGTTTTTATTCCGATGTTTATGTTTTTTCTTTGAATTTGTTTGTGGTTGGTTGTTATTAATCAAGACCAAAACTTCGTCCTCGCCAGCCATTTTAAGATTATTTCTAGCAATTCCCTCAAGACTTTGGGTAGAAGAGAAAAGTTTTATATCCTGTTTTAATTCTTGGTTTTGTGTTTCAGCATTGTCACGAATTTTTGTTAATGTAGAAATTTTTGCACGATAAGAAATTGTTTTAGAGATGTTTAAAATAGCCCCAAAACCTATCTGAATAAGGCAAAACAAAAGTACCAAAGTAAGAAAAGAGTAATAAAAACCAGTTTTATTTTTCTTCTTTTGGGGAACTTTGACTTCTTTGGATTGTGTATTTGCTGTTTCTTCTGCCATAAAACCTCTCATCAAGATTATAAACAAAATAAGTCTTTAATACAACAAATTTCGTATAAGTTTACAATTTGAATGTTGCAGAAAAATTGAGTTGGGTTTTGTTAGCACCTGTATCGGCGTAGTATGTTTGTTTTGCTCCTGCTTCCAAAATTAATTTGTCTTTGTCTTTTTTCCCAAACGGATTTATTGAAAAAACGAGTTCAGAAGATCGTCTATTCCTAGTTACATCAGCTTTAAACGTGTTTTTTAATGAAATATAACTGTTCAGTTTCAATTCAGGAGTAAATGAGATTGTGTTGTAATCTTTTGCGTAAGTAGTGTTTAGGGATTTTTTTACGGAAGAGCTCACTGCAAATCGATTTTTTTCGTATTTTGTGAAAAGTCCGGTTTCAGTTTCGAGCATTGCAATATTGTCAACTTCGTTGCCATAAAGTGCACCAAGTGTAAAGTTTCCGATTTTGTCAGTTGCCTTTACAGAATTTGGTGCAATATGATATTCTGAATCTGCATAGCGTTGAAGGCTTTTCCCTGTGGAGCTATTTGTAAGGTTCAAGCCTTTTGAAGCGGAAATTTTTTGAGGAGTTTTGATATTCAATACGTAGTTATTGTCATTATCTTTCAAAAAGATTGAATTTGAATCTTCAACATATTGCGCATACCCTTTTAAAACAGTAGCTCCAAGAGCAATAGAGCTATCATCATTTTCTGCTGTTTCATTTGTTTCTTCTTGCTTCATGTTGAGAATAATTTCTTCCTCAGAATTTTTATCAGTTGACGTTGTGTCATTGATATAAGTCTCATCTGTAACGTCTTTTGAACTGTCCGATGAGGTTGAAGAAGTTTTGTCATCATCAGGAATTGAGTAAATAAAGATATTTGGCAAGGCATTTTGAACCCCAGTTGCCGGGATCATTTTCTTGCTTGCACAAAAGCATGGTGCGTTAAAAGCAAGCAATAATAAAGTTAGTAGTAAAGCCTTCTTCATACAGATATTTTATAGTTTAATTAAGTTTTAGTCAAATATTTTTCGGCTTTGTGTTAAATAAAAAAATTTCAAAATTCCATTACACAAATATTACACAAGAATATAAATCTGTTTTGTGTTACCTCTTTACAATACAAAAATATTTGTGTGTAAAAAAGTTTGTAAAATTACATACAAATTATTTTGTGTTACTTAAAATACACACAAGTTCATTTGCTTGAAAAACTTGTAGAAAAAAATGTAATTCAATTAGTTAGAGAATCTAGTGGAAATAGAAGTAATTTATACGCATTTAAAGACTTGATGGATATTATCGAGAGCTAGCTGACTAGAACACTAAAACAACGCCACCAACGCACCATGGAATATTGGCAAAGGCAGAAAGTGTTAATTAGCAAAGCTAAACAAAATGAAACACTTAATATAATACTGGAAGTAATTGAACAAATTAGAAAATTATAATGCCTTAATAACAGTTGCAAAACCTATTATATTGTACTAAATTCTCATTAATCCATTAGATTGATAGTTATAATAAGGATTGTTGTAATAACCACAAAAATTAGTATTATATGGATTTTGATAAATCTTAACAGGTTGTGTTTGTTGACTTAATTGAGTTTCCAAAGCCCCTACTGTCTTAACTTCATTTTTCTTTGGTGTATTTTGATGAGCCAATGCATATATTGAACCTGCAACTAATGCTGTTCCTGCTATTACAACACCTATTTTACCTTTCGTTCCAAGTTTTTCAAACCAACCAACTTTAGGTGTATTACCACCAACATTTGTATTTGGTTTAGGTGTTGATTGTGGTTTTGGAGTAGACTGAACTGGGTTCTGTGTCCCTACTGGATTATGAGTATTAGCAGTTGGGTTTACAGGATTTGTTGCTTGTGATACTGGATTTCCTGTATTGAAAGGATTTGTTGTACTTCCTTTTTGTACAGGTGTAATTTTCATTTGAGAGAATGGTGTTGTTTGTTTTAACACTGATAAGGCAGGACATTTTTGTTCCAACTGTGGTAACATCTGTTCTAACTTTTGTACTGTTTGTGGTTCATATTGTGCTAATAATTGTTTAGCCTCGTCAACTACTTTTGTATCAAGAGTTGTAAACCATGGGGGATTTCCTGCAAGAATTTTTGAGTTTGGGTTATTTGCAACATCTTCAAGCATATTTGCTACGATTTGTTTTGTACCATTGTTAATTCGTGCAATTATATCTTTTTCAGTCAAATTATAATGTTGTAAATACTCTTTTGGTAAGCCGTCCATTATAAACTGAGGAACTTTCCCATTTTCTATTTTACCTGTAAATAACTCACCAAAATTATCAAGTGCATACATCGTTGAGTCGCCATACCAAAATTTTTTATCAATTTCATTTAATCCTTTAATTCGGGAAAATCCATGTTTTGTACCATCAATTGTTGTACATATTCTTGTTGGTATTGCACCACTTGGATTGCCATTACAGTATACCTGCAAAGTTTGTTGTATATTGTAACCACCATTTGTATTAGGAATTTTGTAACCATGATGATATACAGCAAATCTTGCTTGTACTGAATTTGATAGTTTTAAAGGGTCTTCAAATCCAATGTTGTACTTTTGAACATTATTTGCCAACTCTTTCCCAAACTTTTGCTCTATTTCTTGTGCAAGTTCTTGCATTTCTTGCATGGAACCAGTTTTTCCATACAAAGTTATTCCTTTACCGCCCTCTAATTCTCCACCACTTCCCACTTTATAGTAGGGAGTTCTATACTCTTTGTTAGTATTTTGTTGTAAGCCAAACTTATTGTCTAAATAGTCAGCAATTTTACGTGTTAATTGTTCATTACTATCAGGCACTACCGGTAAATGTATCTTGTAGCCTGTATTATTAAAATCATAATGTAAATTATTCATAACTAACCCCTGTAAACCTAACCTATACATATATAAAGTCTTTTTCTTCGCAAAAATTGCCACAAATGTTAAGAAATATTGATACCTGTCTCTTATACACATCTGACGCTGCCGACGACTCCTTACGT
>ERZ1026882.591-NODE-591-length-18619-cov-5.499838_pt1 | contig 18619 bp, 16 predicted proteins | sample MGYA00380171_ERZ1026882 | MGnify/ENA primary metagenome ERZ1026882 (study PRJEB33269, sample SAMEA4719807) | human gut metagenome | biome: human-associated habitat; feature: organic feature; material: feces | place: Cameroon | collected 2013-10 ...
GGACCTGTGAATTCGACAAAACTCTATTTGGGAAATGTCGGAAAATATGAGGGGAAACAGGTCAGGCTTCGGTTTTCGGCTTCTGATTGTGACATATATTCATTCTGGATTTCTCCGTGGCAAACTGGCGAGAGTAGAGGGTATATGGCAGGCGGCGGTCCGGGATTGTCACCTACGGGCATTGATGTTCCTAACCTATTATAATATATTTTGATTATGACCAGAGTTCTTTCATTACTTGCTCTTGTGGCCTTGTTTGCCTGTTCATCCGGTCTTAAACCGGAACCCGGGCCGACACCGGATCCTGTACCTGCGCCAGTGCTTCCGGCTCCCGACCCTACGGCAAGATTGCTGTACAACGGAATAGAACTTCCGGCCATTTGGCCTCCCAAAGTGCCTGTGTCAGCAGTTCTGGAAGGTATGTCTCCGTTTTATCTGGCATCGAAACCCGATGTTATTGACATTTCATTGGGACGTCAGCTTTTTGTGGATGATTTTCTAATAGCTCATTCTACGGTCAAAAGAGTTTGGCATCAGGCAGAGTATTATCCTGCAAATCCGGTTTTCTTCCCGGAAGAAGAATGGGAGATGACTGCCGAGGGTGCAGTGGCGGCTCCGTTCAGCGACGGTGTTTGGTATGATGAGTCGGATTCCAAATTCAAGATGTGGTATATGGCAGGCGGTCGGGGATATGAAACCGGATTTGTGACCTGTTATGCGGAATCAGCCGACGGTATCACTTGGACAAGGCCGTCCTTGAACTATGTCAAAGGGACCAACTTCGTCCTGAAGGGTTTGAACCGGGATTCCAATACCATCTGGATAGACAAGACGGAATCAAATCCGAATCTTCGCTTCAAGATGTTTGTAGTGGCAGAAGGTAAGTCTCATTGGGGATATCACTACTATACATCATCTGACGGAAAGTATTGGAGATCTGTTAACGAATCCGGCAAGGTCGCTGACCGTTCAACTGTTTTCTACAATCCGTTCAGAGGAGTCTGGGTGTGGTCTCTCCGGCATAACATCAGGCTCAGTTCTTCAGTGCTTGTCCGTGGGCGGGATTATATTGAAGATGCTGATGTCTTGGCGGGAAACAAAAAAGCTTTCGCAAATTTGGAGTTTTTCTGGTTCGGTCCTTGGCCCGATGAGCCCAAACATCCTGTCTATAAGGATGTTCAACCTGCGATTTATAATCTTGACGCAATCGGATATGAGAGTCTGATGCTGGGTGTATTCTCCTCTTGGGCCGGTCCTGAAAATGGAGTCTGCGCTTCGGATAGAGTCATCAAGCGAAATCAACTTCTTTTGGGCTACAGTCGTGACGGTTGGAGCTGGTTCAGAGGGGACTTTACTCCGTTTTGTGCTGTTGATGACAATACGGATGCGTGGAACAATGGAAACATCCAATCCGCGGTCGGGTCGCCTCTTATTGTGGGAGACAAACTCTATTTCTATATGAGCGGACGGCGACTCAACGAAGCAAAGAAAGAAGTCATATCCACCGGTTTGGCGACGCTCCGACGTGATGGTTTTGCATCAATGAGCGGGAGTGGGGAAGTGGTCACTGAAATCCTCAAGTATTCTGGTAATTACTTGTTTATCAACGCAGCAGTCCGCGGTTCAATGACTGTGGAACTTTTGGACGAGAACGGTGATGTTATCCCCGGTTTTTCTGCCGGAGAGTGTAATGTAGTCAAAACTGACGGATGTAAGATTATGGTTTCGTGGAAAGAACATTCTGATCTCAGGCCTTTAAATGCTCGTAATTTGAAAATAAAATTCCGATTGGAAGATGCTGATTTGTATTCTTTCTGGATTTCTCAGACTGAGGATGGAAAGAGTTCCGGCTACACCGCAGGAGGCGGTCCTTCACTTGGAAAGTATGGCATTGATTTATAAACATTAAAATTGATAAACTGTATGAAAAAGCAATTTTTTGCATTTATGGCTATTGCGGCGGCTCTCTTGTCCTGCAAGCCTGAGGAGATAAAATATCATACTGCTGCAAAAGTGCAATTTGAAATGAGCACTGAAGAGGTTGAGCGCGGAGTTAAGGTTAAATTCACCGACAAATCCGTAGCGACACCGGGAACCACTATTACTGGATGGGAATGGAATTTCGATTTCGAGAACAAAGAACAGAAGACCGAGTTCTCAATGGAGCAAAATCCTGAATATGCATTCCCTAAAGTCGGAACATTCGTCGTGAGGCTCGTTGTGACCGATTCCAATGGACAACAAGCTGCTGCAAGCCAGACAATAAAGGTTGTCACTCCATATTCTGAACTTGCCCACGCAGACTTCGAGCTGCCTGCGCCTAGAGTGATGTTGAATGAAAAACTCTCGTTTAAGGATAAGTCTGTTCCGGCTCAAGGTGCCACATTGACAAAATGGGAGTGGCATTTCGGAGAAGGCAAGGGCTCGGTTTCCGAAGAACAAAACCCGGAATGGACCTACACAACGAGCGGAAGTTTCACTGTTTCTCTCAAAGTCACCGACAGCAAAGGAAACAGTTCGAGCACATCCAAGGATATTATTGTAATTGATCCGTCAGACCTTATAACCATTGAATGGAAGAGTGCGATGCTTGGGGCTATCGAAAACACAATGTCTCCGGCTATGTCTCCTGACGGCAAAACTGTCTATATGTACGCTGATCAGTCGGCAGATAATGCTTATGATGTGGCCCTCAAAGCATTCGATGCCGCATCCGGTGCTGAGAAATGGTCGTTCGATGTGAATGGGGCACTTGCCCAACTGAATGAAAATGGTGGTGTACGTCTGGTTTATTCAAGCCCTTCGGTTGGTTCAAACGGCGATATTTATGTCTGTGCTCGAGACCTCAAGAACTCAGGTGCAGCGAGGAAGTCGTTTATGTTCGCAATCAAACCGGATGGCACAAAACACTGGCATTATGCTTTCGGTCTTGACGCAAATTTCAACTATATGACCCAGGCTATCGATGCGGAAGGGAATATCTACGTGGGTCACCTGACTGCAAAACCATTTGAAATCGCAGTCTTAAATCCTGAAACGGGAGCAAAATCAAGGAGTATTCCTTTGGAATCGGGTGTGCGTTCCGGAATCTCTTTGTCGAAAGCCGGAGACGTATATTTCTGTTCTACAGGCGCAATAGGGCTTTTGTCTTGTGGAAATGCAGGCAGCAAGCCTTGGGCATATAACAATAATGTGAAAACCACCGGAGGTGCAATCTCAATTGACGGAAACGGGGTGATTTACACAGTCGTTGCCGGAGCGTCAAGCGGTATTCTTTGTGCTGTCAATGCCAATGGCTCAGAAAAATGGCAATATGTTCTTCCTGGTGACACTCCTTATGGAGGCGCAGTCATCGGAGCCGACGGGACAGTCTTTGCTAATGGAGGAAAAGCGGTTGTAGCAGTAACTGCCGATGGATCGTTGAAGTGGCAGTTTGATCTTGATGAGCCTGTGCAGAACTGTGTTCCACTTGTGGACAATCGAGGCTATGTTCATTTCATCACCGATAAGGCGACCTACTATGTGCTTACCGACGAAGGTAAACTCTATGGCAAGAAATCGCTCGGAACCAAATCTTTCGCCTCACCGGTAATGGGTCCGGACGGTATGGTATATATAGCCGCTCAGGAAGAAGCAAAATCCTTCGTCTTCGGTCTTGGAACCGGAGCAAGCGGCTATGCGGACTCCGCTTGGCCGATGAAGGGACAGAACACGCAGCGAACCCACCTCCAAAGGTAGCTTTGCTATGTTATCAGTTCCTCTCTTGTCGAAAGGGGAGGAACTGATGATACTAATACACTTACAAATAGCTTATTATGAAAGTGGAAAAGATAGTAAATAGCAAGGTCTATCCTTGGATTGTTGTCGCTCTTCTTTGGGTTGTCGCTCTTTTGAATTATATGGACCGGCAGATGCTGTCCACGATGAGGGATGCGATGCAGATTGATATAACTGACCTTGAGTCAGCGGTTAATTTCGGCCGTTTGATGGCGATATTTCTTTGGATTTATGGCTGTGTAAGTCCTTTTGCAGGTGCGATTGCCGATAGAATCAATCGTAAATGGCTGATTGTCGCATCCTTGGGAGTTTGGTCCGCTGTGACATTACTTATGGGATATTGCACGACATTCGATCAAGTTTATTGGCTTCGTGCTTTGATGGGCATATCGGAGGCATTGTATATTCCTGCAGCCCTCTCACTCATCGCCGACTACTTTACGGGTTCTTCCAGAAGTCTTGCAGTCGGCATACATATGACGGGACTATATCTCGGACAGGCTGTGGGCGGATTTGGCGCGACTCTCGCGGCGGCCTATTCTTGGCAGGCAACTTTCCACTGGTTCGGTATCATTGGGATTGTCTATGCGCTTGTGTTGGCAGTTTTTCTTTTTGAGAAGAGAAAAGAAAACTGTCCGGCAGCGGAAGAACTGAAAGTTGTGAAAGAACCTGTTTGGAAAAGTTTCGCACTTGTGTTTTCGAACATTTCTTTTTGGGTGATTCTGTTTTTCTTCGCATCGTCGTCACTTCCAGGTTGGTCCACCAAAAACTGGTTGCCGACATTGTTTGCGGACAGTCTTGGAATACCGATGTCTCAGGCAGGTCCGATTTCGACAATCACTATCGCTGCCGCATCCTTTGTCGGTGTCATCCTTGGCGGCTCGTTATCCGACAAATGGGTGAGAAAGAATGTCAAAGGAAGAATTTATACGAGTGCAATTGGTCTCGGATTAATGATACCGGCCTTGATTTTTATAGGTATTGGTCACGGAATCGTTTCTGCAGTCGGAGCCGGTGTATGCTTCGGAATAGGATACGGTATGTTCGATACCAATAATATGCCTATTCTCTGTCAGTTCGTTTCGACAAAACACCGGGCTACCGCTTATGGAATTATGAATATGACCGGGGTTTTCGCGGGAGCGATAATAACTAAAGTTCTCGGACGTTGGGCTGACGATGGAAATCTTGGGCTTGGCTTTGCTTTGATGGCAGGAGTTGTTGCAGTTGCGCTTTGTTTACAAGTTTTTGCCCTAAAACCATCATCAGATAATATTGAATAGCTATCTTAAGTTTCGCGGATGCAAAACACCGCTTTTGAGCCCTTGTGGCGAAGGTAAGTCCTCTCCCCGAGGGAGAGGATTTAGGAGAGGGGTAACGTGGACAGAAAAAGCGCGTGGGGTTTTAATACCCCGAAAAAAAGATAAACGATCAAAAACACACTGGCACAGAATAGATTAATTACTTGCGAAAATTGAATAGCTATTATGATACTCACAGATTTGAAAAATTTAAGGCGATATGAATATCTTAACAAACATTTCACTGCCCTAATTTCTTATTTGGAAAGCAATGAATTGCTTGCTGCCTCGCTTGGCAGAATCACTGTTGACGGGGATAATGTTTTCATCAACAATATTTGTATCAGCGGCGTTCCGCCGGAGTCTCAGGTTCTTGAAATGCACAAGAAATACATTGATGTTCACATCCTTTTGGAAGGTTCTGAAACCATTGGCGTCAAGTCATTGGCTCAGATTAATTCTTTCTCGAAAGAATATGATGAAGAGGGCGATTGTATGATTTCTGAAGGACTGGCAGACCATTATATAAATATGATTCCCGGCAGCATTTTGATTTGTTTTCCGGAAGATGCTCACGCGCCGGCAATCGGAAACGGTGTAATCAGAAAGGCCATCGCAAAGGTTGTTGTTGAATGATTTGTTGCGTGAATGGCGTTGTATGTAAATATCAGATGATTGCAACTTCTGGAGCATCCGGTGCGTACGAAAAAGGGTGGCTGAAAGTTAAGCTTTCAACCACCCTTATTACATTGTATAAACTCTGCTACATAGAGAGTTTCTTGTAGTTCTCATATCGAACCTTAGCAAACTCTTCGGTCTTTTCAAGAAGCTCGGCTGCTTTGTCAGGGAACATCTTGTAGAGAGAAGCGAAACGAACCTCGCCCTTGAGGAAGTCCTGGAACTTGCTCCAGTCAGGCTCCTTGGAATCGAGCGTGAACGGATTCTTGTCCGTGCCCTCAAGCTCAGGGTTGTACCTGTAGAGGTGCCAGTAACCGCACTCGACTGCGAGTTTCTCCTCCTTCTGGCTCAGACCCATGCCGGCCTTCAGACCGTGGTTGATACATGGAGCGTAGGCGATGAGGAGTGACGGACCGTCATAAGCCTCGGCTTCCTTGATGGCGTTGAAGTACTGGGCCGGAGATGCGCCCATCGCGATCTGTGCCACATAGACGTAGCCGTAGCTCATTGCCATCATTCCGAGATCCTTCTTGCGAACCTTCTTTCCGGAAGCCGCGAACTTGGCGATTGCTCCTGCAGGAGTTGCCTTTGAAGACTGGCCACCGGTGTTGGAGTAAACCTCTGTGTCAAGAACGAGGATGTTCACATTCTCACCGGAAGCGAGCACATGGTCGAGTCCGCCGTAGCCGATGTCATAAGATGCACCGTCACCACCGATAATCCACTGGCTGCGTGAAGGGATGAAGTGCTTGTACTCAAGAAGAGCCTTGCATGTTTCGCATCCGCAAGCTTCCATAAGAGGAACGAGCTTGTCTGCAACCTCGCGGGTGGTCTTCGCGTCGTTCTTGTTCTCAAGCCACTGTGTGAAGAGTGCCTTCATTTCGTCTGAGCAGCAAGAGCAAGAGAGACCCTGCTCCATGAGTTTTGCGACGGTTGCACGTGCTCTGTCTGAACCGAGTTTCATTCCGAGACCGAACTCGCAGAAGTCCTCGAACAGAGAGTTCGCCCAAGCCGGGCCGTGACCCTGTGCGTTGGTGCAGTATGGGGTTGCCGGGAATGACGCTCCGTAGATTGAGGAGCAGCCAGTCGCGTTCGCAATCATCATGTGGTCGCCCCAGAGCTGGGTGATGGTCTTGATGTATGGAGTCTCGCCGCAGCCTGCGCATGCGCCGGAGAACTCGAACAGAGGCTGTGCGAACTGTGCGTTCTTCACGTTGCCTTCCTTGTTGAGGATGTTCTCTTTGTAGCCGACATGCTCGTTCAGCCAATTGAAGTTCTCCTGCTCCTGGAGGTCTTCCTGGTAGGAAACCATTTCGAGAGCTTTCTCCTTTGCAGGGCAGACATCGACGCAGTTGCCGCAACCTGTACAGTCAGCGACAGAAACTGAAAGCGCGTAGGTGTATTCCTTGAGCTGTGCCTTTCCTGCGACCTTCTTCACGCTTGCAGGAGCGGCGGCAGCCTCATCTGCGGTGAGGATGAACGGACGGATTGCTGCGTGAGGGCAGACAAATGCGCAAGTGTTACACTGGATGCAGTTCTCGCTCTTCCACTCAGGGACCTTAACTGCAACACCGCGCTTCTCGTAAGCTGCCGTGCCGTTAGGCATCGTTCCGTCCTGGATGTCGACGAACTTGCTGACAGGGAGTCTGTCTCCGCACTGTGAGTTGACCTCATCTGCAATTTCTTTCACGAATGCAGGTGCGAGACGGTCTTTGTTAGGGTTCTCGAACTTCGCGGTGATATTCTTCCAGTCTGCCGGAATCTCAACCTTGGTGTATTCGCCACCACGGTCAACGGCTGCGTAGTTCATGTTCACGACATTCTCGCCCTTCTTGCCGTAGCTCTTGAGGATGGCCTGCTTCATGTATGTTACGGCGTCCTCGTAAGGGATGATGTTCGTAATCTTGAAGAATGCGGACTGGAGGATTGTGTTGGTCCTTCCGCCGAGTCCGATTTCTGCAGCGATTTTCGTTGCATTGATAATATAGAGGGAAATATTCTTCCTTCCGATGATGCCCTTCACATGCTCAGGGATTCTGTCGAGAGTTTCTTTCTCGTCCCAGAGGCTGTTGAGCAGGAGAGTACCGTTCTGCTTGATGCCGGCAAGAACGTCATACTTCGAGAGGTATGACGGAACGTGGCAGGCAACAAAGTCAGGAGTTGACACGAGGTACGGAGCCTTGATAGGGAGGTCACCGAAACGAAGGTGTGAGCAGGTGTATCCGCCGGACTTCTTTGAGTCGTAGTCGAAATAACCCTGTGCATATTTCTGCGTGTGATCACCGATAATCTTGATGGTGTTCTTGTTTGCTCCGACCGTACCGTCAGAACCGAGACCGAAGAATTTGCACTCCGTTGTGCCCGGTTTCATGATTGAGATTTCCTCCTTGACAGGGAGAGACTTGAATGTCACGTCATCGACGATGCCGATTGTAAAGTCGTTCTTAGGCTCGGCAAGCTCAAGATTTTCGTAGACTGCGACAATCTGTGCCGGAGTGGTGTCCTTTGAAGAAAGGCCGTAGCGTCCTCCGACGATGAGAGGAGAGTTCTCCTGACCCTGGAAGAGTGCCTTGATGTCGAGGTAGAGAGGTTCTCCGAGAGAGCCCGGTTCTTTTGTCCTGTCGAGAACGGCGATTCTCTTCACGCTCTTCGGAAGAGCCTTGAAGAAATATTTTGCGGAGAACGGGCGGTAGAGACGCACAATCATGAGACCGACCTTCTTGCCTTCCTTTTCGAGGTGGTCGATTGTCTCCTTGATTGTCTCCGTTACAGAACCCATAGCCACAATTACGTTCTCAGCCTCAGGGTCTCCGTAGTAGTCGAATGGACGATAGCTTCTGCCAGAGAGTTCGCTGATTTCACCCATATACCTTGCTACGATGTCAGCCACAGCGTCATAAGCTCCGTTGCAAGCCTCGCGGGCCTGGAAATAAACGTCGCCGTTCTGTGCTGAACCTCTGGTTACAGGTGCGTCAGGATTGAGAGCGCGCTCCCTGAATCTTGCGAGAGCCTTTGTGCTGATCATTCCCTTGAGAGCGTCCTCGTCGAGAAGTTCGATCTTCTGAATTTCGTGTGATGTGCGGAATCCGTCGAAGAAGTGGATGAAAGGAATGCTTGACTTGATTGTGGAAAGATGTGCCACAGCCGCGATGTCAAGAGCCTCCTGAACAGAAGCGGAAGCGATCATCGCGAATCCTGTCTGACGGCATGCCATCACGTCCTGGTGGTCTCCGAAGATTGAGAGAGCGTGTGACGCGAGGGCACGTGCGGAGACGTGGAACACGGTCGGAAGCTGCTCTCCAGCAATCTTGTACATATTAGGAATCATCAGGAGAAGTCCCTGAGAAGCAGTGAAGGTTGTGGTGAGCGCACCTGCCTGAAGCGAGCCATGCACTGCACCGGCAGCACCTCCCTCAGACTGCATCTCAGTCACTTTCACGGTTTCCCCGAAGAGATTCTTCTTGCCCTTCGCAGCCCACTCGTCAACATATTCTGCCATAGTCGACGACGGCGTGATAGGGTAGATCGCCGCGTGCTCACTGAACAGATAAGCGATGTGAGCGGCAGCGTAGTTTCCGTCACAAGTGACGAATTTCTTTTCGTTTGCCATAACTAATTAGTTAATAATGTTTTATAAAACGTATTTGTTTTGTTTACAAAATATTTCCGTGTGCGTTAACGGCACGGCGTCACAATTGACGCAAAGTTACTCAAAATTTGCGTCAATTGAAAATATTTTCCGGCGTGATTTTAATATGCAATCTTGCGTATGAGTCCCGTCAGTGTGTTGCCCGGTCCGATTTCCGTGAAGTCAATGGCCTCCGCACTTGGGACGCAGAGCGTTTCTGACGCATCGGCCGCCATGTTGCGGATTGTTTCTGTCCACTTTACCGGTCCGGTAAGTTGGGCGAGCAGATTCTGCTTTATCATCTGCGGATCTACGGTCTTCTGTGCAGTGAAATTCTGATAGATAGGGCATTTGGGGGCATACATTTGGACCTTGGAGATAGCCTCCGCCAGTTCAGCCCGCGCCGGTTCCATGAGAGGGGAGTGGAACGCACCGCCGACCTGAAGCATAATTGCCCTTTTCGCTCCGGCGGCCTTCAGCCTTTCGCAGGCTTCTTCCACAGCAGCCACGTCACCGGAAATCACGGTCTGCCCGTCACAGTTGTAGTTGGCAGCCACTACGATTCCATATCCGGTCTTCGCAGTTTCGTCTGTTGTCGCGCATGACTTTTCTACAGTTACGGCTTCGCTTACTTCCGCACAGACCTGCTCTATGACCTCCGGCTCCAGAGCGATGATTGCCGCCATGCCCCCGCGTCTCATTTCACACGCCTTCTGCATTGCCGCAGCCCTTGCGGAAACCAGTCTCAGCGCATCCTCGAACTCCAGTGCTCCGCAGACTGTCAGCGCAGAGAACTCACCAAGCGAATGTCCTGCCACCGCGTCCGGCTTCCCGTAGTCCAGAGCCTTCACAACCGAATGGAGGAATACCGCCGGCTGAGTCACCCGTGTCTGTTTCAGATCTTCCGCCGAGCCTCCGAACATCACGTCCGTAATCCTGAATCCGAGAACGTCATTCGCCCTCTCGAACATCTCCCTATATTTTCCTCCCTTGTCATAGAGGTCCTGTCCCATTCCTGTAAACTGTGCTCCCTGTCCGGGAAAAACGTATGCGTGTTTCATATCCTTACCCAATTTTCGTTAAACTTATCTCATTTGTCAAACTATCAGGTCCTACGCACTTTTTTCTGCCCGCATTACCTCTCAAAACAGCCCATAAATCAGATTCCACAGCAAAAATCGGGCGAACTTGCCGACGAGCAGCAGGAACATCGTCGCCCATGGGCGGGTTCTGTAGAAGCCGAGGGCTATGGCGATGACGTCGCCGATTATGGGAATCCATGCGAGGAGCGCAAGCCACACGCCGTATTTGTCAATTTTTACCTTCTGCTTTTCGAGCGTTTCCCGCTTCACCTTGAACCACTTTTCAATCCACTCCCATCGGCCAATCCAACCTATCCAATAGGTCACAACGCTCCCGAGCCAGTTGCCGACAGTTCCGACTGCCAGGCACCCGATGGGATCCTTCGTCGCCGCCAGCACCGCGATGTAGAGCGCGTCCGAACTGAAAGGCAGAATCGTCGCGGCGAGAAACGTCCCGATGAAAAGTCCCAGCAGACCAAGTGATTCCAAATCAAACATCTAGAGTCGTGAACTAATTTAATTCGCAGACGGCAAACATCTACTTCCTCTTGCTCTTAAAAAACTCACTGACAATTCCTCCGCACTCTTCGCTCAACACGCCGGAAACGACTTCCGTCTTGGGGTGCAACAGCGACGGCGTGAACTTCGAGAACCCACGCTTCGGGTCGGCCGCGCCATAGACGACACGCCCCACCTGCGCCCAGTTCATCGCCCCGGCACACATCGGACACGGCTCAACCGTCACATAGAGCGTGCATTCGTCCAAGTATTTCCCGCCCATAGCCTCGGTAGCCGCAGTCAGGGCAATCATTTCCGCATGCGCGGACGGGTCGTGCAGCCTCTCCGTCATGTTGTGTCCCCTTGCTATGATGCGTCCGTTCCACACCACCACCGCTCCAATCGGAACCTCCTCCTCTTCAAATGCGAACTGAGCCTCTTTGAGAGCCTCATGCATATATCTTTCGTCTCCGGAAACGGGCTTGTTATCATCGTCTTTGAATGTGTTGTATCCTGATGTCATCTTTTTATCTCTGAAAAATTGCAGGCAGTTATTTCACGGCTTTCTTGGCGTGGGCCTTGACCGTCACCTGCGACAGAATCACTCCCACCGTGCACAGCGCCACTCCGAACCACTGCCTCGGGTTCAGTAACTCATGCCCGCAGACCCAGGCTATGATTGCCGATGCAACTGGAATCAGCGCCGTAAAAATGCTCGATTTGGCCACTCCGAGTTTCTTGATTGTGCCAACCCAGAGCGAGAATGCAACGCTTGAACAGAGCACCGCGAGGCAGAGCACCGGTTTCCACGTATCCCAACTGAGATATACTGCGGCGTCAAAATCTTCCAATCCCTTGAATATGAATAGCGGCAGCAGATATACGGACCCGATGAGGAATTGATACATGACGATGTTCTGACTGGCATAGTGGTCGCTGAGCTTCTTCGTGATGCTCGCATGGCAGACTTCCGCAATCACGGCAATGAGCAGAAATATGACCCCGGCGATGAAATGCTCACCGAGTTCACCCTTTGCCATTGCTACGAGCACTATCCCGCCGAGCGAAAGGAATATTCCGAAGATGTTGAGTCCGCAGATTTTTTCGCGGAAGAACACGACGCCCGCGAAAATCGAGAATATCGGAATCGTCGCGACGGTCATCGCGCTCAGTGTCGGCGACCCCGTGAATTTTATTCCGTAGGTTTCAAACAGGAAGTAGATGAACGGCTCGCAGAGCGCGAGAATCAGAAACCATGGCAGGTCTTTCTTCCTGATTGTCTGGAATTTGCGTGATGCGGCATTGAACGCGAGCAGAAGAAGTCCGGCAATGGCAATCCTGACGAATACAAAATAGAAAATGGACACTCCGCGGCTAATAAGACAATTCGACCAGATGTACGAAGCACCCCAAAGGGAGATTGCCGTCAGTGATAACAGATATGTCAGAAAATTTCCCGTGTATGTCCTGCTCTTCATTCTCTTAAGTATATATTACGCTCGGCATAGCTCAAGCAAACTTGGCTCTGCTCTCTTTATTTTATGCTACAATTTCTTCTGCGCCTTCGGACGGATTTTCCGGAATCTCAGACCGAGCACGCCCCAAAACGCTTCGCCGAAGATGCTTCCGCTCATTTTTGATGTGCCTTCCTTTCGGTCGACAAAGATAATCGGCACTTCCACGATTTTGAATCCGAGTTTGTAGCAGCTGTATTTCATTTCAATCTGGAAACCGTAACCATACATGCGGATTTTGTCCAAATCGATGGTTTCCAGAACTTTACGTCTGTAACATTTGAAGCCTGCGGTGGTGTCATAGACCTTCATCCCGAGCACCGTGCGTACATAGACAGAAGCGTAGTAGGACATTATGACTCTGCCAATCGGCCAGTTGATGACGCTGATTCCGTTGCAGTAACGGGAGCCTATCGCAAGATCCGCCCCTCCTTTGGAGCAAGCCTCATAAAGCCGCGGAAGGTCGTTGGGATTGTGGGAAAAGTCCGCGTCCATCTCGAAAATATAGTCATATTTCTGTTCAATGGCCCATTTGAATCCTGTGATGTATGCCGTTCCCAAACCCAATTTTCCGGAGCGCTCAATCATAAACAGCCTCTGAGGAAACACCGTTTGCAGTTCCCGGACAATCCCGGCAGTCCCGTCCGGCGACCCGTCTTCAATCACAAGACAATGATATTCACCATCAAGTGCGAAAACAGCTCTGATGATTTTCTCAATGTTCTCCCTCTCATTATAAGTCGGGATGATGACTACTTTCCTGTCCATAACAGTCATTTTTAAAACTAATCTACAAAAATAATAAAAAAATGTTTAATTTTGTGCCGTAGGCGGATTATTCCGGCTGACGACATATATGGAAGTGTTTTTCACTTATCCCTATCCGAAAATCTGACAATTTTCTTTAAGCAAAGGGATGGCGAACAGCACTCATTCTTGCGTAGATATGAAACCGATGGACGTGATGATACGCCCATGTTCGATATCTATTCGAGTGTGGGGTATTGTATCGTTTATTTTTGCTTAGGTTTTGTCAGAACCATCGGATGGATAAACGAAATGCGACTCCACACTTTCTTTTGGACTGACCTGCCGTCTCGGAGTCCTGCAGCGAAATATTAAACATGCGTTTATGAAAAAATGGATTTATGCCATAGCATTGTTGTATGCTGCGGCAGTGTGCTCATGTGCGGGCTACGATGACTCGGTGTTGCAGAACCGTGTCGGGAATCTGGAGAGCGAGGTGAGGCACCTCAAGGAACTATGCAGTCAGATGAATACTAACATTTCGGCGATGCAGTCAATCGTGAATGCGTTGCAGAATAATGATTATGTTACAGGTGTGGCACCTGTGGTGAAGAATGGGGTGGAAATAGGTTACACAATAATGTTTAGTAAAAGCAGTTCAATAACGATTTATCATGGTTCGGACGGGAAGGACGGAGTTGACGGGAAGGATGGTCGCGATGGAACTGACGGCTATACGCCTATCATTGGAGTCCAGAAGGATAGTGACGGGGTTTATTATTGGACTCTGGACGGCAGCTGGCTGAAAGACATATCCGGTAACAGGATAAAGGCGATAGGAACTGACGGCAAGGACGGACTGAACGGCGGTGTTGATGGAAAGGATGGTGAAGACGGAAAAGACGGAGTTGACGGAAAGGATGGCGCGGACGGCATTACGCCGAGGCTCAAGATTGAGAACGACTGGTGGTACATTTCGTATGACAATGGAAATACATGGACAAAACTGTCGAAGGCAACCGGCGAAAATGGAAAGGACGGGAAAGACGGTGCTGACGGAAAGGATGGCGTCGATGGAAAGGACGGTGTCAGCGGCGGCGACTCTTTCTTCAAGAGTGTGGACTGCACGGACAAGGACTATGTTGTCTTCACTTTGGCGGACGGAAGCCAGTTTAAGTTACCGACATGGTATGCCTACGAGACTCTCCGTGCTCAGTGCAACCGTATGAATACGAACATCGCTTCGTTGCAGTCTCTTGTCTCGTCTTTTGAGAACAATGACTACATCACATCCTGCACTCCATATATGGAGAACGGCGTGCAGACCGGCTATGTGATTGCTTTTGCAAAATCGGCCTCAATCATCGTCTATAACGGAAAGGACGGGGCGGCAGGCAAGGATGGACAGTATGGTTCAGACGGAAAGGATGGCAAGGACGGGTCGTCCCCTGTCGTCGGCGTAAAGAAAGACAGCGATGGGGTTTATTGGTGGACGCTGAACGGAGAGTGGTTGACCGATGCTTCCGGAAATCGGGTTAAGGCTCAGGGAAGTGACGGCACGGACGGAGCTCCAGGTACACCGGGTGCTGATGGGAAGCCGGGTGCTGATGGAAAGCCCGGTGAGGACGGTCGTGACGGGGCGGATGGCGTAACGCCGAAACTGAAAATCGAGGATGGCTTCTGGTTCGTTTCATTGGATAATGGCCAGACCTATTCGCAGCTCGGCAAGGCAACAGGTGCGGACGGAAAGGACGGGGATTCGTTTTTCTCTTCCGTGACGGACTCCGAAACTAAGGTGACATTTGTTCTTGCGGACGGGACGGTCTTTGAAGTCCCGAAGGAAAGCGGACTGGACATTATTTTTCAGGATTCTGGCGCAATCCGCTTCTCTCTCGGAAGTTCCTATAGGATTGCCTACACTCTTGTCGGTTCAGACGCGCAGACTTCCATAGAACTCCTGTGCCAGGACGGTCTTAAGGCCACACTTGAAAAGACGGACGAGACGACAGGTTTCGTTACGGTCACAACTCCCTACACGATTGTAGAGCGCAGTACGGTGATTGTCCTTGTTTCGGACGGCCGTGGCAAGACAATGATGAAGGCACTGAACTTTGTCTATGATGGTTCTTCTGATGGAGAGAAGGGTACTCTCATTATCACCACAGCCGAACCTCTGAAAGTCGGCGCCGCCGGTGGAACGGTCAATGTCCCTATTCAGACCAATCTGAGTTACCGTGTTCAGATTGATGCTTCGGTAGCGGAATGGCTCACCCTTCAGGAAACCGTCGTGGTGAAAAGTCTGCGGGAGGAAACACTTTGTTTTGAAGCGGCCGCAAACAGCGGGGCGCAGAGACGCGCGTTCGTTCACCTGATAAACCTTGCCGACGAGAGCATCGCACAGACTTTCTGCATAACGCAGGATGCCGACCAGACGGCTTTGGCGGAGACAATAAGTTTCGTGGACCCTGTTTTTGAGAAAATAGCCGTGACAGTCTGCGACCTTGATGGTGACGGCAAGGTTTCCCGTGCAGAGGCTCTGAATATTGAAACACTCAATGTTTCAGGAAAGGGGATAAGCGATTTGACGGGAATAGAATGGTTTACGAACCTTCGGGTGTTGAATTGTTCGGGCAACGCTTCCTTACTTTCGCTTAATGTATTGAACAATACTGCATTGGAGGAATTGAATTGTTCCGGATGCAAAAAGCTATCTGCATTGGATGTCTCGAAGCATGTCGCCTTGCGGAGTCTGAACTGCTCTTCCTGTTCTTTGAAGAAACTTGATTTGTCGAATAATTCGGCGTTGACGATGCTTAATTGTTCTGAAAATTCTATGACTTCATTGGATCTTTCTCATAATCCTGAGGTTATGGATGTGAATTGCAGTGGTAATCATGCTTATTGGACAACGACCGCGACTAACCGAATTCGATCCTTGAATTTGAGTGGTTGTTCTAAACTGCTAACTCTGAATTGTGCTTATCAACTACTAGCTTCATTAAATATTTCAGATTGTATTGCATTGACAGAATTGGAATCAAGGACAAATGTTTTGTTGGGGATAGATTTATCTCATAACATCAAACTCAGGAAGTTGGATTGTGCAGACAATAAGATTTCTTCATTGAATTTGAGCCACAATTCTTCTTTGGCAACATATAATATTAGCAACAATCCATTGAAAGACATTAATGTCGGTAGCGTTTTGTCTTCATTGGATTTTGTAACTGGTGGTAGTTATACTGAACCGACAGAGTTGAAGATTAGTGCGACCAAACTGAAGAGTTTGTTCCTCAATAGAAATGGTGCTCAAGATGCGAAAATTACAAGTATTGATTTTTCAAATTGCACGTCATTGGAGTCTGCTACTATATACTTGTCCACTCTTCCGGAAATAGACTTTTCTCCTTGTCCATCGTTCAATAGCCTTGAAATATACTCACTACAGCTTCAGACTTTGAATTTTAGCAGAAATGCTAATCTGAAATCAATCTATTGTAATGGCTGCATCAATCTCAAAGACGTTATTCTTCCAGACAGTGAGTCATTTACTTCCGGGACATTCCTTGGATGCACACAGTTGTCAGACATTAGCTTTGCGAATACTCCTAATTTGCGGTACTTGGAGTTTGAGAAATGTCCGTCCTTGAAGTCTTTGGATTTGTCAAATAATCTGTCGTTGCAGAAACTTAACTTATCGCAATGTAAATCCTTGAACTATCTCAATCTAGGAGCCAATCCTTATCTTAAAACATTGATTGTAAGTTTTTGCGGTCCGAATTGTAATATTGAAGGGCTAAAGGTTGAAAAACTATCATATTCATCAAATAATTATACTACAACTAATAACCTTGTCGTTAAGAATTTGCCTGCATTGATAGAACTCCAGGTAAGCAACTGTAACATGAAAACTATTGATTTAAGTGGCAATCCTCATTTAAAGAAACTGACATTGTCCGGAACAGCGCTCGAAAACTTAGATCTCTCAAATAATCCTGAAGTGGAGACAGTGAGTTGCTTCAGTATAATGATGCAGTCTCTGAATGTGACAAGGTGTCCGTTGCTTAATACACTGGATTGCAAGAATAACTATTATGAAACCCTCGATGTTAGCGGCAACCCGCTGCTGACAACTCTGAACTGTTCCGGCATGACAACCCTCAAGACCTTGTACCTTGACCAGTCCCAGCGCATCCGCTATATCACCTACGACCGCAGCACTTCCTACATCCCAGAACAGACGATTCTTGAGTACAAATAAGCAAAACATTCGCCTTTGAACATCCTTCAATGGCTTCGATAACACCATTGCACCGGTCTGGAATCATCAATTCCGCAACCGGTGTTTTTCTTTTTGAAAAATACTTTTCACACAAGGGTTGCTTAATCAACAAAAAGGATTATATTTGCAATGACTTGGGAATCTTAAATATTTTTGAACTATGATTGGATTTAAATCGCAGAAAGAGATTATTTCCGGAAAGTATGCTGATGCTGTCCGGAAAGCGGCTGTTTCCGGCCGGCCCCAAGATTATCAGAAAGATGCATCCTCACGAAAGGAACTGAAGACAACCGGTCATTCAATTCGTTGGAAATAGACGAGTTCTGTTATGAAACTGGAAATAGAGACTGCTGAGGATTTTACAGATGTAAATGACTTTGCGTGTGGTGTGGATGAATTGGATGCCAATAAGCATTTGTGGAAAAATTATTCTGACCATCATCTTGCTGTTTTTTATTTTGTCAGAGATTGTGATAACGGCACCGTGGTTGCGGTATTCGCACTTCAGAACGACTCCATCATTCTTGATTCTAACGATAAGGAGGATATGAAAGTCGGCTATATTTCATCCCCCGATATTTTGTCAGATGATTTTTATGATGAGTTTTTCAGTTGTAGAGATTATCCAGCAACGGAATTGTCACTTCTTGTTGTTGATAAACGTTGTCAGAGAAACGGTGTGGGACAGATTGTTGTGAACGCAATATTTGAAATGTTGCGAGGTAATTCATTGTCTGGTTGTGTGTTTGTAACTGTTGAAGCGATTTCTACAGCGAATTATTCTACTCTCCGGTTTTATCAGAAACTAGGGTTTTCTAATTGCGTCCCTGTTCCCCGACACGGGACACTGCGGATGTACGCTCCTCTATATCCGGCAAACCTTTAGACATATTCCCATAAAATAGCTATATTTACGGTAGTTAACATGTTATGTCAATATGCACACGAAATGAAAAAACAAATTGAATTTATCATGTCAAGGAATATTATGAAATTCATTGCTGCGCTCACTGCTGCCGCGATGCTTCTCCTCTCCTGCGGGAGATCAAATGATGACGCCAAGAATCCTTCGTCCGGTTTTGTGGATTATGTCGACGCCTACACCGGGGGAC
>ERZ1026882.592-NODE-592-length-18592-cov-5.741274_pt1 | contig 18592 bp, 16 predicted proteins | sample MGYA00380171_ERZ1026882 | MGnify/ENA primary metagenome ERZ1026882 (study PRJEB33269, sample SAMEA4719807) | human gut metagenome | biome: human-associated habitat; feature: organic feature; material: feces | place: Cameroon | collected 2013-10 ...
ATATTAACTTTGCACAATAATTTTTTATTGGACACTCATAACATTTAGGTTTAATTGGTTTGCAAACATTTTGCCCGTGAGTTACAAGCAAAGTGTTTATATCAATCCAATACTTTTGCGGAAGTTTTTTTCGCAGAGCAAATTCTGTTTCTTCCGGATTTTTAGTTTTAATGTAGCCCAAGCGATTAAAAATTCTGTGAACGTGAACATCAACACAAATTGCCGGTTTACTGAACCCGAGAGAAAGAGTCAAATTTGCGGTTTTTCGTCCTACACCGTTGAACTTGCAGAGTTCTTCAATAGAGCAAGGGACTTGAGAATTATAATCTTCAACAAGTCTTTTTGATAGTTCGACAATTTGTCGAGCCTTATTAGAATAAAATCCGACAGGATAAATTGCTTTTTCTAAAACTTTTTCATCGCATTTTGCAAAATCCGTTGGAGTTCTACCGAGCTCTAACATTCTTAAAGTCGCTGGATATGTTGTCTTGTCGTTTGTTCTAAGGCTCAAAATACACGCAATCAAGACCAAAAACGGATCCTTAAAGTTATCCATGAGCAAGACAAAATCACTTTTCGGCTGTTTTGCCTCTTTTAAAATCTCAACAATTTTATCTATATCAATATCCATTTCACACTATCCATCATAAAAAGCCCCATACGAATGTGATTTTGTTACCTGCGTGGTCTCGCAGGTGGGTGAACGCCCTGAGTTATCCGTTTCCCACTGGCGATTTTGCAATCGGTGGGTATACTTCACACTCAATCGGAGCAAATTCTCCCTTTTATAATAAATGTAGGAACAAAATGAGCACCCGTACAGAGCTAATTTCATTATAACATATAGTGATTATATTTTCAATATAGCCAAAGAGGATAATTTTTTATGCAGCGCAACAATGAATCCTTGTTAAGGCAAACTTTCCCAATATTTTTTAGAATTATCATCAGGATTTATGTTGTTCATTGCGTAATAAAAACACCCTGCACCATTCGTCGCTTGTTTACTTTTGACAGAACACGGATAACCAACTAATTCCTTGAAGCTTGCTTTTTCAAGTTCTTCTTCTGTATATAATTTATTCATTTTTACAGGTGATAATTTATTATCATGCCTGATTTGAAATTTAAAAATATCATGCCCATATTGATTTGGACCTTTATATGGACCATTTGTATCAATATATATATGGACTGCGATTTGATTTCCGTCGAAATTTACATGCATGTTATAAGAACTTCCATCTGCTAAAATTTTAGTTGCATTAGGGTAATCCATTCCAATGTTTTCTGTTGTTAATTTGGTCTTATTATAATTATAGATTGGATAAAAGTCCCACCAATTAGTAGAATTTTTAATTACTTTTAAATTATTTTCAAAGGCTGTTTGAAATTCTTGCATATTTGGATATGAGTTTGTTTGACTGCTATATATTGTATAATATGAGTATATTTCATCAGTACCAAGTTGTTGTCTTGTGAGATCATAGGCTTGATAAAGGTTTGTGACACTTTTTTTGAATGCTGTTTCCAAAACCTTTGCCTTGTAATGTTTAATGACAGTTGGAAGAGTTAATGCCGCAACAACCCCGATGATGCCAAGGGTGATGAGAACAAACAAGCTACACGTGCTCCGTGACGGTTGCCCCCCCCCCGAGGTGCGTGTCGTTCCACCCATCAATTAGGTGGCTTTTCACTTTCATCAACTCTTGTATCATAAAATATTTTTTCATATTCTCAACCTTTCTCATAAATAATTTTTATTTTATTTACTTATTAAAAACCTGTGCACCGATATAAAAACCAACATACATTGACAGTATAATTATCGCCGCTAAATTCACAACCTGCAAAGCCGGTGCTCCCGAATAAACATAATTTAACGCAACAACAATCAATCCAATCCCCAACGCTGCAAGCGAATATGGTCTTGTACTTTTTGAAGTACGTCTTACAATTTTCACATTATGACAAAGATTAGTAGAATACTCATCTACATTCGACAAATGCATTGCTCTATCATAAGCAGACTGAGTAATCTGCCCATTTTCTAATAATTTTTCACACGCTTTTTGATAAGCTTTTTTAGTCTGAATTTCAACCAAAGTCAACATTTGATCTTGTGAAAGTTTGCTGAATTCAGATTCTTTACCCATTTCAAAAGCCACATAAGCAACTTTTTGCAAAATGCTTTCGTGGTAAAGTTTTGGAATATCAGAACGTAATAGGTCAACATATTTATGGAAAGTCCACTCCGAAATCACTTGGGTCAAGGCTTTTGCAGTATCAGAGCTATCTATTGTATCGTCATTTGAAAATGCTTCTCCGGCGATATATGTAAAATCATAAATTCTGTCTAAAAACTCTTTTTTATGCTCAGATGCGATATCCTCAGGCATAACCTTAGCTGCCTGTTTTGTTAAATCTTTCGCAAAACCTTTATAGTCAAACGTTGCTGTCATAAAACCCTCCGATGAGATTATAGCATAGGTTTTTTAATTGAGCAAGTGTTGCGATTTTCTTATTTGTTATATAATGTCGCTATGGAAAAGAAAAAAGTTTTAATAATCGGAAATTCGGCAAAAGAATACGCTCTTGCAAAAAAAATGAAGAATTGCGACTGCGAAGTTGTTGTTCTCCCAGGGAACTCTGCAATAAAAGAAATCGCAGAATGCGTTGATATTAGAGAAGAAAACATTCAAGAAATCCTTGAATATGTTTTGGAAAATGCGATTGATTTAACGGTTGTTTCGTCTGAAATTGCAATAAAAAATGATATTGCGACTCTTTTTCAAGCCAACAACCAGCCAATTTTTTGTCCGACTGCACAGAGTGCTCAATTTGCACTTAGTCGCTCTGCCGGAAAGCGTTTTTTGTACAAACAAAGAATTTCAACCCCGAGATTTGGAATTTTTGACAAATTACCGCTTGCAATCGATTATTTAAAAACTGCCTCTATGCCACAAGTTATCAGGGCGGACGAAAATTCAAATTCCGCAGATCGCCTTGTTTGCACAACTTTTGCCTCTGCCAAAACATTTGTAGAAGATTTGTTTGCCAAAAACGAACCTAGAGTAGTTTTGGAAGACTATGTTTACGGGCACGAATTCACTGTTTACGTCGTAACTGACGGATACAGCGCACTTCATTTGGCAACTGTTGCAAATTACAAGTTTATGGAAGACGGCAACGGTGGCATTTTGACGTCTGGCATTGGTGCTTTCACACCTGATTACAAGGTTTCCAAAAACATTGAATACTCTGTTATAGAAGATGTTGTTGAGAAATCACTACAAGCCTTGCAACGCAAGGAAACTCCGTATCTTGGAATTTTAGGAATTGATTGTGTTTTGACGGAAGATGAACGCTATGCCGTTTTAGATTTCAAACCGTTCCTGTCAGATCACGACGCTGAGGCGGTTTTGAACCTTGTTGAAGAAAATTTATACACACTTTTTGAAGCTTGTGTAATCGGCTCTTTCGCTGATGATTACGAGAACATAGCCGTTTCTGATGATTCATCTGTTTCTTGCGTAATTTCTTCTCGTAAAAAAGGCGAAATTATTGGCGGCATGGACTTAATTGAGTCAGATGTAACACATTTTGCCACAACAAAAAATAAATACCTTGAATATGAAACAATTGAAGGTAAAACTCTTGTTCTGACAAAAACCGCAAAAACACTTTCCAGAGCAAGAAAGCACCTTTATGAAGATGTAGAATTAATCTCTTTCAAAGGTAAAAAATACCGAACAGATATCTGCGAGCAGGTTGAAAAATTTTAGAACTTCATTATATATGAATATATGAAGAACTATTATGCAATTCTTGGAGTTACACCTGACAGCACCGATGCCGAGATAAAAGCGGCATACAGACGTCTTGCAAGAAAATTTCACCCTGACATAAACCCTTATGGCACAACGAAATTTAAAGAAATTTCAGAAGCTTATGAGGTTTTGTCTGATGCAAAAAAGAAACTTCAATATGATACCTTAAACGGATTTTTCAAAACTCCGCCAAAACAAGAAAAGCAACACACATCGTCAAAACAAGCTCAAAGCGAATATAAAAAACAGACTTCCACCAACAACGAAAATTTTAAATCTTCCTCAAAAAAAACAAAAGAAGATTTTTCAAAGAAAATAAATGAAATTTTTGAAGAATTTGCCAAAGCTAAAAAAGAAAAACCAATTCCGAAAAAAGGCACCGATATTTATGAAGAAGTTTCAATAACGATAAAAGACGCAATGCAAGGAGCAGAGCGAGTTGTAAACGTTGTGCATTCAGCAGAGTGTCCGCACTGCAAGGGAAGAAAGTTTATAAACGGAGCAGAATGTCCTCGTTGCAATGGTTCCGGCGAAAAAACAGAGCACCGCAAAATCACTGTCAAAATTCCCAAAAGAGTAAAAAACGGAACAAAACTCCGAATTTCCGGCGAAGGGAATTTAGGCACTAATGGTGGCAAAAACGGTGATTTATATATAAAAATAAAAATCGAACCGAACTCCAAAGTCACTTTTGACGGAAATAATATTTTGTGCACAATCCCAATAACCCCTTTTGAAGCTGTTTTAGGGGGTAAAATTGCACTCCCGTCACTTGATGGCAATTTGAGTCTTAAACTTCCGCCAAAAACTCACAATGGTCAAAAATTCCGTCTTGCAGGTCAAGGGCTAAGACAAAACGGAAAAATTGGCGACATGATTATCAACGTGCATATTGAAATTCCTTGTTCTTTGTCAGATGATGAAATTAGGCTTTACGAAAAGCTAAAAAAATTGTCGTCAGAAAACATCAGAGAGAATTTGTTAAATGAATAAAGTTAAAATCAAAGAAATATTTGCATCAATACAAGGTGAAGGCCCGTATGTAGGTTACAAACAACTGTTTATACGCTTTTGCAACTGTAATTTGAAGTGTAATTATTGCGATACAGAGTTTTCCGAAACCGAAAATTTTGAAGAATTTTGCCCAACAGAACTTGCAGAAAAAGTCAATCAGTACAAAGATGTCCATTCTGTTTCTTTAACAGGCGGAGAGCCACTTTTGTCGGTTGAATTTTTGAAAGATTTTTTGCCACTTGTTAACAAGAAGATTTATTTGGAAACAAATGCAACGCTTTCTGAAAAATTTTTGGAGATAAAACCTTTTGTGGATATCGTTTCAGCTGATATAAAACTTGAAAGTGCAACCGGCATAAAAAATTCATACAAATTTCACGACAAATTTTTTGAAGCTTGCCAAGGGGTTGAAACATTTGCCAAAATCGTATTTAATTCAAAAATCACTGACGAAGAGATCGCAAAATGTTGTAACCTTGGGAAAAAATACGGAATTGAGCTTGTTTTACAGCCTGAAATGGGTTTCAACAATACACTGGAACACCCGGACTTTATGACAGTGAATTCCGAATTCTGTGCAAAAATATTGGATAAATTTCTTGCAAATTATTCAAACGTCCGACTTATCCCACAAGTCCACAAGTTTTTAGACGTTAGATAAGCGCAATTTACTTGTATTTTGGCAAAATTTATAATAGAATATTGACAGAGAAATAGATTTTAAGAGGATAAAGATGGCTGTAAAAAGAGTTTTACAATATGGTGAAAAAAGTTTGAGAGAACCTTCAAAAGAGGTTCATAAGGTTTCTAAGAAAATTCAAGAACTCGTTCAGGATTTGTTGGAAACAATGTATGCAAAAAACGGCGTAGGTATGGCTGCCCCGCAAATCGGTGTAAATTTGAGAGTTTTCGTTATTGATGTTTCTAAAAACGATGAACCGTTAAATCCAATCGTTTTCATTAACCCTAAAATCATTAAAAAATCCGGTGCCACTATTGCTCAAGAGGGCTGTATCAGTTTCCCAGAGGCTTACACAGACGTAAAACGCTATGCAAATGTTATGGTTAAAGCTCTCGATCGCCACGGCAGACCTTTTGTTTTGGAAGCAAAAGACGGTGAGCTTTTGGCTCGTGCAATTCAACACGAAAACGACCATCTGGACGGGATTTTATTCATCGACCATTGCGTAAATCGCTTTGAAACAGACAAAATTCTTGCAGAGCACAAACTTCCGCCTGTTGAGCCGGATTTATTGATTAAAGACGAAGTTTTGGACAAGGAGCTTGAAAAATAATGATAAATATCGTATTTTTTGGAACTCCTGCAATTGCTCTTAAATCACTTGAATACCTTTACAATTCAGACAAAATCAACGTTTTAGCCGTCGTAACTCAACCCGACAAACCGGCAGGACGTGGACATAAAATTCAAATGTCTGTGATAAAACAGTTTGCACTTGAACACAATTTACCAGTTTTTCAGCCAAAATCAATCAGAAAAGAGCCTGAAATTCAAGAAGAATTAAAAAATTTAAATCCTGACTTCTTTGTAACATTTGCATTCGGACAAATTTTGTCACAAGATGTTTTGGATATTCCAAAATACGAAACAATCAACCTTCATGCATCGCTTTTACCTCGTTACAGAGGCGCAAACCCAATCCAACGCGCAATTATCAACGGCGACAAAGAAACCGGCATTTGCACTATGATAACAGAACTCGGACTTGATTGTGGCGATGTTTGTATGAGAGAAAAAATTGAAATTCCAAACGATATGACATGCGTTGATTTATTTGAAAAAATCAGTGATATTTCACCTGCTCTTCTTGAAAAAACACTTGTCGGGCTTGTTGAAAAAACAATTATCCCTGAAAAACAGTGTGAAACAGGCGTTTGTATGGCAAATAAACTTACGAAAGAAGAAACAAAAATCGACTGGACAAAATCGGCAGAAGAAATCCACAACCTTGTTCGTGGAATCTACAAATTCCCGTCAGCATATTTTATGCACAATGACAAAGTTGTAAAAGTACTTGAAACTCGTGTCATAGAAGGCAATGGGACATGTGGAGAGTTTGTAAAAGTAACCAAAGAAGGAATTGAAGTCGGCTGTGGCAAAGATTGCTTGCTTTTGATAAAAATCAAACCGGAAGGCAAAGGCGAAATGTTCGCCAAAGATTGGGCAAACGGCTTACACATCAAATAGGGAGTAAAACAGTGGCTACAAAAGGAATTCGAGGAGCAATTACAGTTGATAACAACACAGAAGATTCGATAAAATCCGCAACTTTGGAATTGCTTAATGAACAAATTTTACAAAACAAAATCAAAGTTTCACAGATTTCACACGTAATTTTTACACTTACAGATGATTTAAACGCCGCTTTCCCCGCGAAATTTGCACGGATTAATCTTGGTTGGAACGATGTAGCTATGATGTGTTTTCACGAACTTGATGTTCCAAATTCACTAAAATACTGCTTACGCACGCTAATAGTCGTCAATTGTGATGACAATTTCTCTCCAAAATTTGTTTATCTTAAAGGCGCATCAAATCTAAGATAATTTTGTTATTTCAGTCATTGCCGGATCCATCAATCTTTTTCCGCCATTTACAAAAATTATTTGACACAACATTTTATTGCCATACTTAACCATTTTATCAACAACACCTTCACCATATTTTGGATTTGAGACCCTGTCACCTGGCTCTAATTTTGGTGGTTCAAATTTTGTAATATCGCTTGCCTCATAAATTGGCACAACTGGCGGTTGCTCATTTATTGTAATATCTTCCGGCGTATAATTTGATGTACTTTCATCTTCCGGAGTCAAATCCCCGATTAAGTTCAAATCATCTTCTGTCAATTCATCAGAAGCATAGTCCTCTAGATCTTGTGTGGACGGAATTTCAACATTTTCTTGCGGAAGTTTTTCATAAAAGAACTTATCAACATCTTTTGCAGCCTGTTCAATCATTGCATCATCTGGTCCATATTGAATTTGCGGTTCCTGATAATCTTCTACAACATCTGTATCGGCCAAGGAATAATCGATTTCAGGTTCTTCCAAGTTTTCATCGATTTCTTCTGTTTGATAATTTTCGACTTCGGTTTCATCAAGCGGTGTGTACTCAATATCACCTGACAAACCATCATTTACAGGAGTTTCATCTATTATTACATCATCTTGTGAGTCAAATTCTGGATACTCAGACGGTTCAATAACCGGTTCTGAAACTTCTACAACATCATCTTCTTGCGAATCGTCAGCCAAAATATTTGGGATTTCATTTTGATAATCCGCTTGCGAAAACTCTTCTCCCTGCTGAACTTGATCTTCTTCTGTTAAATCTTCAATTGGTTCAAAAGTTATGTTTTCAACCTCTTCAAGCGGTTCATCTTGCACCTCTTCATGCGAATCATAAACTCCAAATGAATGAGCTTCTGCAAAAGACGTATCGTCTTCCGCGATCTCCGGTTCTGCTTCTTCTTCAACAATAACAGGCTCTTCCTCTTGAACAGGTTTACCTTCCGGTTCCTCAGAGACAGAATCTTCTGCTTCAGAGTTTGGTTGAACCATTTCAGCATCTGTAGACCCAACAGATTCCACAGTATCAGTGTTTTCTAGACTTTCAACATGTAAACCTTCAACATCAGAATTATTATCGTCCTTTTCATCTTCAGACTCAAGCTCATAATCTTCAAGCGGTTCCAATTCGACAATAAACGGAATATTCTGAGTATGGGCACCATAAACAATAAATTCATCAGAATTCAGTTTATTTAAGAATGTATTATAGCTTGCAAAATCGTGTTGCAAGGTCAACGGAGCAAATAAAATCAAGTTTTGAGCAATCTCTTTTGCTTCAGAAATATATTTGTACTCGTGCGGACAAACAACAATTGTAGAAACATTTGACCTCGATAAAAGCTGTTTTAAAAGTTTTTTATTTGTCAAAGAATTACTTGCCTTTGCGAATGCATAAATATCATCTCCGATTGAGTTCATAACTTTGTACACATACATTATAACTTCTCGTTGAAGATTTTCAGGAACATTTGAAATGTCGATAACAGTCTTTTTAGCCCTTTCAATCGACATACTTAAACTCAAAATATCTTTAAGAGTTTCAGCAAAAACATTCAATTCTTTGTATTTCAAAAGTTTATTTTTAAGCAAAACAAGCTGAGTAATTTGAGTTTCTTTGTACTGCTGATCAACAACATTCAAGAATGTTTCAAACGGCAAAAAGCCTTCCGGAAGAGTTTTTATATATTCTTGAACTTCCAAAAAGATATCCTGAATAATCGCTTTGCTTGTAGCATCAACATCTTCCAAATCATTATCATAAATGTAATTAATAGTACCGTAATTCAATGGGAGCTTAAAATCTCTACCTAAAACAAACTTTTCATCATAGTCCGACAAACCATCTGTATCAAAGATTACAACATTCTTATCCAACTGTTTAGTTATATTTTCGATTAACAAAAAGGTGTTTTCAGAATTGTTAGAACAAACCAAAAGATTATTATCCAAAATTGATTTATCCACCTTCAACTTAATGCCTTGTTGTGCCAATTCGCCGAGAACAAGCGGGTTTTCAGCAGGAATTATGTCTAAGAGTTCTTTTGATGGAAGCACTGAAACAACCGCTTTTAATGACGGGATTGTGCCGTTGTAATTTTTCAAAACCCCTTCATCATTGAAGGTAAAAAGAAGCTTTACTATTGCAAAATTAGTAATTGCATCAGCTTTGATATTCATTACTTGAGCAACATAAGGAGTGTTTTTATCCTCAATAATTACAAAGCCGGACAATGAAAGATTGTCTTCCGTATTAAATTCGATTTTTACTAAATTATTCTTAATTTCCAGTACTCTCATCAGAATTCCTCACTTTGAACAAATTTTACCATAAACATGCTAATTTTGAACCAAATCTTGAAGTTTGTTATAAATTTCAATCGTCAAAAGACAAATTTTCAAATCCCGCTTAACAAGACTTTTGATAGTTTCTTTGTAACATTTCAAAAGAGCCTTATTCAAGCCGTTTTCTTCATCAAGCAATACTCGAATTTTATCAGAATACTCTTTATCACGAGTGTTCGGTTCAATTTTATCAGCGATAAACACGATTTTTTCAAAATCTGTCATGTCCAAGCGTCCGAGAGTATGCCAACGAATTGCAGAAAGAATTTCTTTATCCGTAATCTTAAACTCTTTTTCCGCAATATACGCACTAACAGGTGCGTGTAAAGTCTTGTAATTCAACATTTCGCACTCTTCAACATTAAGATGTTGATGAATAATATCAAGAAGTTTTTCGTTAGAAAAACATTTCGCACAATCATGCAAAAGTCCCGCAAGGTATGCTTTTTCACTATTCAAACCAAATTTCTGTGCAAGCTCTTTTGCACAATCCGCCGTTCCAAGCGTATGAATATATCTTTTTTCGTTCAAATTTTCTTTAAGCCATTTCAGTATTTCTGTATAATCCATTTTTGTAAATGTACTCCTCTACTTCCTTTGTCACAAGGTTATTTATAGGCTTGCCGAGTTTTATATTTTCTCTCAATTCTGTCGATGAAATATCAACAAACGGCATTTGAGCAAATTCAAAATTGTACCCCTTTTGCCTTAAATAATCCAATTTAACCTCTTCATTTTCTCTTATAAACACGATAAAATCAACAATTTTCTTGAATTTATCCGTTTCATACCAACTTTCAATTTTTTCAAACGCATCAGTTCCGATAATAAAATGAATTTTTTCATCAGGCTTGTACTTTTCATAAAGCTTTAACGCCGTCAAATACGAATACGACTTGCCTTCACTTTGATATTCAATATCAGAAACCTCAAAATGCGGATTATAAGCCGTTGCAAGCTTCACCATCTCAAACCTGTGCTTACACAAATTTATATCGTAATCCTTGTGAGGCGGTTTGTATGCCGGAATAAAAATAATTTTGTCAAAACCGTAATGCGACAAAACATATTCCGCCATCTTTAAATGCGCTCTGTGTATAGGATTAAACGTGCCTGAAAAAATACAAAGTTTCATATCTGAATTATAATTAGATTTCCTTTTGTTGTAAATAGGCTAAACACTCGGTTTTACGTGCCTTGTTTTTGTCTTTAAAAGCAACAAAAACGGGATTGCAACAATTGACAAAAGTGCAAGCAACAAAAATGCATCATAAAAGGCTCCAAGTTTTGATTGCAAAATTAACTGTTTATAGAGAGTTCCCATAGCTTTTTTCTGAGCAACAACTGACGGGTACATCATCATAAATTTATGTTGCAAAGCGTTCAAATGCACTCTATACATAGGATTGTGCCATGCCAGATGTTCTACCAGATTGTTTTGATAAACCTGACCGCCTCTTGCAATAAATGTTGATGCCGCTGATGTTGAAATCGCTGTGACAATGTTTTTGAAAAGTGCGTGAAGCCCCGCAGCATCTGCCGTTTTGTTTGCAGGCAAAGTCAAAAATGACAACGCCGAAATCGGAACAAACGCAACTGAAACACCAAAACACAAAATCAAGTTTGGAGTAATAATACTGTGCATTGACGCTGTCGTATTCAGACAAGACAACATAAAACAAGCAACAGCCATTATAACAAAGCCGATTGCAGTCAAAAGCCTGTTTTCAACGACTTTTGCAATTTCACCCATAATCAACAAACCGAATAAACAAACCATAGCTCTTGGCAACATCAACAAACCTGACGCTGATGGACTGTAACCGATTAAACTCTGCGAGAATAACGGAACCAAAAGCAATGTGCTGTACAAAAGAATATTTATAATTGAGCTTATCGATGTTCCGTACAAAAAGTTTTTGTCCTTAAACACTCTAATATCAATAATCGGGAATTTGTACTCCAATTCCCAAACATAAAAGAAAACAAAAGAAAATATTGAAATTCCGGTCAACCAGCAAATCCAAGGGGTATCAAACCAATTGAATTGTTCCCCTTTATCAAGAACAATTTGCATACAACCCATTGCAATTGCAATTCCTGCAAACCCGATAATATCAAACTTTTTATTATATTTTTCCTTAACCGGTTCATCTTTCGGAATTAAAAATTTGATTAAAGCAATAGATATAAGACAAAGCGGGATATTTACAATAAAAACCCACTGCCAAGACCAGTTGTCGGTTAAATAACCTCCAAAGAACGGTCCTGCAAGCGGTGCAAACATAGCTGCAACCCCATAAAGAGCCATTGCAAAACCTTTTTTGTCAGGGAAAATATCCAAAAGCATTGCCTGACAAAGTGGAAGAATGCACCCACCGCCTATTCCCTGAAAAATCCTAGCCATAATCAACATGTGCAAGTCTTTTGCCAATAAACAAAGTCCGGCTCCTATACAAAACACGATTATACAGTATAAAAAGAACTGTTTTTTACCGAAAAGCTTTGCAAGATACCCTGTTGTCGGAAGCATAATCCCATTTGCGATGATGTAACTTGTAATTACAGAGTTTGCTTCATACTGAGTAGCTCCAAAATATCCGGCAATGTTCGGTTGGCAAACATTTGTGGCAGAAGAAGCAACAAGTGCCAAGATAGAAGGCAATAAAATTACAAGTGCCTGTATATACGGGCTAACCTGCTTTTTTGCCATTGCTGTGCTTTCTGTTTCTGTTATTTCACTACTTTCCATCTTTTGCTCGCTTTTTATATTCCCGTAATGAACCACTCACAATTCACTGTTCACTACTCACTTTTTATTCCCTGCAATGAATCACTTACGACTCACCGTTCACCATTCACTATTTATCCCGTAGTGAACCTCTCACAACTCACTACTCACCATTCACTATTTAACCTTAACCTTCGGCACAACTGACATTCCTGGAACTATGTTGTAGTCTTTAATATCTTCGTCAAAAACGATTTTTACAGGAACACGTTGAACGATTTTTACGTAACTTCCAACTGCATTTTCAGGCGGGAATAAACTTGATTTTGCACCTGTTGAGCGTTGAATACTGTCAATATGTCCTTTAAACCTTTTCCCAGGATAAGTATCAATTTTGATAGAAACCGATTGACCTTTTTTCATGTGAGTAAGTTGAATTTCTTTAAAATTAGCGACAATCCAAATCTGTTCTGGTACAATTTCCATCAAAGGCTGACCTGTTTGAACGTAATTGCCCATTTCTACACTTCTTGCAGAAACCATACCGCTTTGAGGTGCATAGATTTTTGTATAAGAAAGATTTAATTTTGCTTGTTCAACTTCTGCTTCTAATTTTTTGATTTCAGCCTCAACAGCTTCTGCTTTTGCCTGATGCCCTTCAAGTGCCGACTTCATAGCTTTTGTTTTTTCTGCAGCAGCTTTGTGGTTTGCCTGAGCTACTGTGTAATGTGTTGAACTATTGTCATAGTCTTGCTTTGAAACAATTCCTGATTTGTACATATCAGTGTATCTTTTATGGTCTTTTGTGGCGAAATCAAGCTTTGATTTTGTCGAATTTTCGTCTTCAAAAGACTGTTGAACATTTGATCCGCCTTCATCAATTTGCTTTTTAGTAACATTCAACTGAGCCTTAGCTTCAGCAAGTTTTGCTTCTGCTTGATGAAGTTTGACTTCATAATCTGCTGGATCAATTTCCACAAGCAATTGACCTTTTTGAACAACATCGTTATCATCAACAAGAAGTTTTACGACAGGGCCTTGAACACGTGGGGCAATAGAAACAAGTCTGCCTTCAACAAACGCATCGTCTGTTGACTGGAAAAATGTTGAATGAATAGCAAGTGCAATACCTGTTATTACAAGAATTGAAGCGGTAATAATCGGAACTACGACTCGTTTTTTCTTGTATTCAGGACGTTTTTTCTTTTTACGTTCTTTCCTTGTTTTAAGTCTTTCTTTTGCTTCTTCCTTAAATTCCTCAGAATTTATTGGGGGTAAATCTGTTTTCTTAGATTTTGAAGTTTTTTTTATATCTTTATTTGGTTCGTTGTTATTATTTTCTGACATAGTCACCTCTTATATTTGCATGTGTAATTTCTCTTCCAAGTTCGCTTTAATTCTATTTAAAACGTTAAGACAAGTCGTCAAATCATCATCATTCACTCCGCTAATTGAGTTCTGCCAGTGTTCCAGCACTGTCGGGAGAGCATTTTCATACTCTTTTTTGCCTTTTTCGGTAATGTTAATTTTGAAAACCTTTCTTTTATTAACATCAGGGGTACGGGTTACAAGCTCCTTGGCTTCCAGTATATTTATAATTCTTGTTATGTTTGGTCTGTCTTTTAGCGTAAGAGCACCGATTTGCCTCTGATATAAACCGTCATGATCCAATATCGCTGCAAGTACTGTGAACTGCTCCGGGGTAATTTCAAAATTCGCTTTTACAAATTTTTGTGTTGCAATTGCACGTACCATCTTGCCTACACGCACAAGTTTCATTCCAATTCTACTTTTTAATAAATCTGTCTTGTCCATGATTTTTCTTTGTGTTATTATGATAACACAAGAAAAGGAAATAGCAAGCATGAAAAATTTAAAAATACTTTTTACCCTAATATTATTATTGTGCTCAATTAGCGTGGCACAAGCAAAAACAACTAAAAATAAGATTGATAACAGAATTGAATATATAAATCTTGATTGGTGGGCAAAATATAACGACCCGATTTTGACAGAATATATTTCAACCGCTTTTGAAAACAATCAGGATTTGAAAATTGCAACACTTAACGTAAAACAAGCCGATCAAGTTGTAAAAATGGCTTTTGCAAATCAATTGCCACATGCCGGTTTTCAAGGCGATGTATTCAGAGATTTTTCATCTTCAACTATTAAATTTGGCGGAATTACAATCCCTGATTATTCTCAAAGCAATTTTTTCCTACCTGTAACTTTGAGTTACGAAGCCGATATTTGGGGAGAAAATTATTTGAAAACAAAGTCTGTCAAAAAACAACTTGAAATGGTTAAGCAAAACGAAAGAGCTTCATATATATATTTAACTTCTTCTCTTGCCGCGAATTATTTCAATCTTGTCAAACTTGACAAATTGATTAAAAACCAAGAAGAATTGGTAAAAATTCAAACAGAAGTTGTAAAATTACAAGACAAAAAATACAAAAACGGCTTATGCACCGTAATGGATTTGATGAATGAAAAGCAACTTTTAACACAACTACAAGAAGAATTAAATACATATATTGATAGCAGAATTGTCATCGGTAGAGAAGTCGGTGTTTTAACAGGTCTGAGAGAAAAGGATTTATCAGAAGTAAAAAGAGGAACTTATGAAAATATCGCCATTATCCCATTGCCATCAGGAATTAACGCAGAAGTAATTCAATACAGACCAGATTACTTGAAGGCAGAAGATTACGTACAAAAAATCGGAATTGATGTAAAAGTTGCACGTCGCGACTTTTTACCAAAATTTACTTTGTATGGGCAAGCAGGATTTAGTGCATACAACTTAACAAATATTTTTGGAAACCACACATTCAAATCTTTAATCGGTTTTGTTCCGTCAATAGATTTATTTACAGGTGGTGCAAAAATGGCAACTTTAAGATACAAAAAGCTTGAACTTGAAAAAGCTCAACAAATGTATGAAAAAACAATTTTGACATCAATTCAAGAAGTTAATAACTCGCTAGGCGGTGCAATTACACGTGATTTGAATTACAAAGAAAGCATTAAACGTTACAACCTTGAAAACGAAAAATTTCAACTTGCAAACGAAAAATTCAACATCGGCGCAAAATCAAATCTTGACTTAATGAAAGATAGAGAACGACTTCTTGTCGCTGAAAAAGATGAAATTAACGGCAAAATGAATTATGTAATTTCAACTCTTAATATATACAAAGCCGTTGGCGGAAAAGATTTTACGACTGTAAATGATGCGTTGTAGAGGTGTTGAAGTGATGTCGAGTACCTACCCCGACGACGTGATTAAAATTTTTCCAATAAAAAAGACCAACAAATTTGTTAGTCTGGGAAAAAGGGAAAGGAAACAATATTTTTGTTGAGTGAAAAGTGAGACGTGAAAAGTGAAAAGACCTTTACACTCACTTTAGCTCAGATATTAATTTTTAACTTTGTGCGAAGCACTGAAACGAACTTTTCACGTTTCACTCCTCACTTTTCACATTTGGTTAAGCGGCACGCTTACCTTGGACTAAGCTCTCGAAAGTTCTTACAAAGCCTAGTGGGAGAAGTAGGCCTTGCCTACCCGAATGTTTTGAATGTTGACTCAGTATTCTTTTCAATTACTTTTTGAACTGCGTCCATTTCTGTTTGAATTGCATCTTGTTCTGTATCTAATTGTTTCAAGCGTAATTCAAGGTTTTTATCTTCTGACTGAATAACTTCAATCTTAGCATTGATGTTTTGAATTGATTGATCGTATTCATATTTGTCATATTCATATTGGTTCATAGCATCATCGTATTTAGCTTGATCTGTTACTGTGTTTGTTGTTACAGCATAAGTAACTTTTGTAGCAGGATCATCTGGGTTCAATGTAACACTGATGATACGACCTGTTGAATCTTGTTCTAATCTAGCTTCAACGCCTTTGATTTCTTCTGTTTCTTTTGCAGAGCCGATTGTGTAAGTTTTGATTGCACTTTGAGAAGAGCCTGTGTCGCTAAATTGTGTATTTTTAGCTACCAATACGTCTTTGTTTACAAAATATGGAGTCCAAGTGCCTGTTGATGTATTTTGTACATAGCGAACCATGTAACCATTAGCTGATGCTCCATATTTGTGAGTTAATTGAGTTTTGTATTTTTCTTCTTCTTCCAACATTTTATCAATTTGTTCTATAGATAAAGTTTTTAAATATTCATCATCGCCTAAATATGAATTTTTTTCAGCTTTAACAGTAGTACCATCTTTAGGGTCTATATATTCTTTTTCACCTTTTTCATTTAATATATAATATTTCTTTTGTTCACTATCATATTTAGCACCTTTAGCTGTTTTTGTAACATCTTCTTCACCCTTGGTAGTTGTTTCGGTTACAGTATAGGTTACATTATAAGAAAAATCCTCACCAGGAATAGTTCCTAATTGTCTTAATTTTTTAGCTCCGACATAGTAATCATAGTTACCTTCTTCGCCTTTTCTTGTGTAGATAGTAGAAGCAGTTGAAACCACTGAAAAATCATTTGTCCAAGATGCAGTGTAGCTGATTAAATATTTACCATCTTTTTGAGCAACCATTGTTGAAATTGAGTTGCTTAAAGAACCATCTTCGAATGTATAAGTAGTTTTTGTGTAATCGGCAACTGACGGAGGAACAGGTACAGTCATACCAAGCAACTGGTTGTAGTAGTTAGCAGATTGGTTTGACAACGTAGTACGTTGTTGGTTGATCTGCTGACCTTCATATTCGGTATTTGTTTTTCTTGCAGTTAGACCTAAAAATCTAGCCTGCGAAGCAGCCATACCCATGACCCGTTTCCTTTCGTTTTGTTTCCCTATGTTTTTCATGACGGCACATTGAGAACAAATCTTTAATTATTGTAACAGAAAACTTAACATTTTGTAACAAAAATCATTTATTTGAAGTAGAGAAAACGACGAAAATCGGCTATATGAACGGGAAGCAAGCAGCTAGGTAGCTAAAAAGCGAAGCAGCTAAGTTATGTTTATAAAAAGTTCATTGGTGTTTAATATTATGCAAGCATTGAAAAAATATATTAAGCTATCAGAAAAAGTCTGTATTAGTCAAAATTTTACAAAAACCTAACTGCTTAACCGCTTCGCTTTTTAGCTGCTTTTTATAATATTTCCCCCAACTTCTCAATTACAACGTCCATCGCACCTTGTTGAGATGCAAAAACAGTCTTACAATCTTGGCATGCTTGAGCATAAAAATCTTTGTCTGCAAGAAGTTTTTCCATATAATCCGTTAGCTCTTGCGGAGTTTTTACAACTTTCCCAGCTTTTGAACGACCCAAAATCCAATAAATATCTCTGAAATTATGAATAGAAGGACCTGAAACCACCGGTTTATCATAAACAATTGCTTCTAGCGGATTATGTCCGCCAGTTTTATTAAAACTTCCGCCAATAAACGCTAAATCGCAAATTTGATACATTTTACTCAATTCGCCCATTGTGTCAAGAATTATAATTTCATTATCAACAAAAATTACCCCATTTGAGCGTTGTCCGAATTTCAAGCCTGTTTTTTCTATTATACTTTTAACTTCGTCCAATCGAGTCAGGTGTCTCGGAGCAATTAGTAATTTGATATCTGGAAATTCTTTTTTTAATTTTGAAAAAGCAGAAAGAACAATTTCGTCTTCACCTTTATGAGTGCTTCCTGCGATAATTACACGGTTTGTTCCTTTACCAATTTCGATATCCGCATCAACTCTTTTTACATCAAATTTTAAGTTTTTCATTACACTTGTTTTTGCTTCAGGAGCACCAATTTTAATAAATTTTTCACGATCTTCTTCGCTCTGAGTCAAGATTTCAGTGTAATTTTTAAACAATTCTTTAAAAAATCCCTTCAAAAACCTGTAAGACTTGAAAGTCGCATCTGAAATTCTTCCATTTATTACATAAAGCGGAATGTTTCTCTTGTAACAATAAGCTGCAAATGTTGGCCACAATTCGGTTTCCGCAATCATAACCACACTTGGTTTAATTTTATTTAAGAATTTTTCAACACAAAAAGTAATATCAAAAGGGAAATAAGTCACAAAATCTGCAACATTTTCAT
>ERZ1026882.593-NODE-593-length-18559-cov-23.591494_pt1 | contig 18559 bp, 17 predicted proteins | sample MGYA00380171_ERZ1026882 | MGnify/ENA primary metagenome ERZ1026882 (study PRJEB33269, sample SAMEA4719807) | human gut metagenome | biome: human-associated habitat; feature: organic feature; material: feces | place: Cameroon | collected 2013-10 ...
TAATGATATATTAAGAACAGCAGAATACACAGGATATCTTGAAAAATAAGATATTAATAAAAGACCTCCCATTAATTTTGGGAGGCCTTTATATTATTTATGATTTGCTCTTAAACCATCGTTAAGTCCCTCTATATAAGAGAGGGCTTTTTCTTTACCAGAGTAATTGAGTTTTTTGTAATAACCTAAGAGTCTGGTTTCACTGTCAGATAAAGATGTGGCTTCAATAATATTTCTGGTATCTGATTTCATCATAATATAATCCATGCTGGCATCTAATATGTTGCTTAATTTAATAAGAGTGGCTACACTGGGCATATGCCGTCCCTGTTCATATGCGCTTATTGTTTCCTGGGCAACACCAAGTTCAGTACTTAATCTTATCTGTGTAATGTGTTTTTCTTCGCGTAATTCACGAATCCGGTTATGGACTTCATGCATTTGAATATTCCTCCATAGTATATCTGGTTATGTTTGCACTATAAGAAAAATAACATTTTATCGGCACATTATTAGTGGTTTGTATGGTAAAATACGGCAATTATACAGGTTGGTGTGGTATAAATTGGTAAAAAAGATATATAAAAAAAATATAATGTATATGTTATTATTCTAGATAGCAGTTTTGCTGCAAATGAGTATTAATCAGGGGAAACATGAGAATGAAAAGAAGAGACTTTGCTGCCATATTAATGGCAGTACTTATGGCAGGAAGTATATTTGCAGGATGTGGCAGCAGTAATAAAAATGTGAATCAGGATGTAAATCAGAATATTGAAAGTACACATGATGCACAGCTTACAACTAAAGCGGTTGCAGATAATGAAACGAAGGCTGCAGATGCAAAGAATGAAAAAGAATCTGAGAGCACAACTCAGGAAGCAGATACAGAAGCAGATGAGAATTCTGCAGATACTGGCAGTGAAACACCTGAGTCTGAGAACGGAAACAGCATGCAGGAGGCTGGTAATCAGAATGATACAGCTTCAGAAGAGAATGCATGGGACGGAGGAAATTCAGAAGATTCTGATCAGGGTGCCGGAACTGGTCAGGAGTCTGTAGAAAATAATAATCAGAACAGTAATCAGGATAATAATGAGAATAATACGCCAGAAGAGCCGCAGGCACCGGCATCAGGCGGAAATGTTAATATTAAAGATGATAACAGCCTGCTTGCAAATGCAAAGGTTAATACAGTTACATATAGTGCATATGCCAGCGAAGTGTTAAGACTTGTCAATATTGAGAGAGACAAAGTTGGAGCTGCACATCTTGTTTTAGATGAAGCGTTATGTAATGCAGCCAATATGCGTGCGATTGAAATGGATTATTCAGGAAATTTCAGCCATACAAGACCTAATGGCAGTGATTGCTTTACTGTTTTTTCGTTTTGCAATATCAGTTTTTATACATGTGGTGAAAATATTGCCGCAGGATATGTGACTCCAGCAGATGTAGTCGATGGCTGGATGCACTCTGAAGGTCATAAGGCAAATATATTAAATGCATCATATACTAAGATGGGACTTGGATACAGCACAGGTGGCGGCGGAGAATATGGCCGTTACTGGGCACAGGAATTTGCAGGATAAAAGAATATAAAAAATAGAAAGAGCCATATCGGATAATCCGGTATGGCTCTTTCAGAGAAGGAAATTATATGAGAAAAATTAAGATATAGCTTTCTTAATAGCGTTGAATGATTCCTTGCTTATATCATGCTCGATACGGCAGGCATCTTCTTCAGCAACCTTAGGATCAACACCAAGTCTTATGAGCCATGATGTAAGGAGCTGATGACGCTCATATATCATCTCAGCAATCTCTTTACCTGATGCTGTAAGATATATGTAACCCTCTTTAGTTACCGTTATATGATTAGATTCCCTCAAATTCTTCATCGCAATGCTGACGCTGGATTTCTTGAAACCTAACTCATTGGCAACATCTATTGAACGAACCACAGGAAGCTTTTTGCTTAACATTAATATTGATTCAAGATAGTTTTCTGCTGATTCATGAATAACTGACATAATTATATCCCCCGATTACTTATAACGATATTGATATATAGATTATAACACGCATGTATATTTAATGCAAATGTGCTGAATATAAATTAATCATAAAATTTATCATAATACTTGGTAAAATATGGATGTAAAGCCTTATCGGTGTTGCAAATATACTCAATGCAGTTTAAAATATAATGAAATGTATGTCAGATAATAATATGTTAGAGGGTGTTTTTTTGAATAACAGTAATATAGAATGGATAGAAAAACTGGATTGCCTTACAGACCTGCATGTACATCTTGATGGTTCACTGTCGCTTGAATCAGTAAGACATCTTTGTGGTATGCAGAATATAGAAACAGGTGATGATGCAGAATTGTCAGAAAAGCTGAGTGTATCAGCAGATTGCAAGAATCTTAATGAATACCTTGAAAAATTCGAATTTCCGCTTCAGCTTTTGCAGACGCATGAGGCTGTTAAATATAGTGTGTGTCAGCTTATTAAGGAGCAGGAAGAACAGGGAGTAATATACAGCGAGATAAGATTTGCGCCACAGCTTCATACAAGAAAAGGATTGCCACAGCAGGAGATTGTTGAAGCAGCATGTGAGGGACTTGATGAATCAAGAAAGTACTGGAAGTCATATTCCTGTCACAATCTTATATTATGCTGTATGCGTTCGGATGATAATAAGGATGCTAATATGGAGACAGTAAGACTTGCTGCATTATATGCTGAAAAGGGAAGAGGCGTTGTGGCAGCAGACCTTGCAGGGGCAGAAGGACTTTATGCAACTGATACATTTGCTGATGTATTCAGGGATGCAGTGCAGAAAGGAGTGCCATTTACTATTCACGCAGGCGAGGCAGCCGGAGCGGAAAGTGTTGAATGTGCATTGAATTTTCAGGCTGTAAGAATAGGACATGGCGTAAGATGTACAGAGAATCCTTTAGTTATGCAGAAGCTTGCGGACAGAGGGACTGTGTTGGAATTATGTCCGACAAGCAATCTGAACACTAAAATATATGAGGCAATTGAGGATTATCCGATACAGCAGCTTATGAATAAGGGGATAAAAGTTACTGTTAATACGGATAATATGATGGTTTCTAACACTACAGAGGCGAGGGAACTTGCATTGGTTGCAGATACATTTAATATGGATAAGAAAGATGTTAAGCAGCTGATAATGAATGGTGTTGAAGCTGCATTTGCGACAGAGGGAATAAAAAACCGCTTAAGAGCAAGAGTGGAGACACAGTTTGCCAAAGTGGCTGGAATCAGAGGTTAGGGTATGAATGAAATAAATGAATTGTTTACTAAAGAAAATGTAGAAAAGATATATGTTCCGGATATTGTTAAGGACGATCTGCTAAGTATTATAGAAGAAAAACTTAAGAAAGCAGGATTCTATTACAGGGTTGCATACAGGGTGAAAGCGCCTGATTCAATGCTTGATAAACTTATATTAAAGGATTACAGAAGACCAGGAACAGAGAATCAGGATAAGAAGATGCAGGATCTTATAGGAATCAGAATTATCCTGTATTATGCTGATGATGTTGAGATTGTGAAGAATTTCCTTGATACGATATTCTCAATGCCGGGTGTATGGAATACAACTGAAGCTAATGAATATGAATTTAGGGCAATGAAGATTAACGGAATATTCAAGCTGCCGGGATATCTTAGCAAGACAATTGTTAATCCTGAGCTTGGAGATTATGTGGATGATACATTTGAGATACAGGTAAGAACTAATTCTTTTGAGGGCTGGCATGAGATTGAACATGATATGAGATATAAAGGCTCAGCCTTTGGCACGGGCAATGAAGCACTTGCAAGAAAGATGAACAGTATTCTTGCGACACTGGAATTATGTGATGATTCTGTTGTGGGGCTGATTGAAGATTTAGGACATCAGCATTATAAGGACAGGAAATGGAACTATATGTTAAGATGCCACTATAGGCTTAAGTTTACAAGAGAGCAGCTTCATCCATATATTGAAGAGATATTTGATGAAGATACAGAGCTTGCTAAGAAGTTTTATAAGTTTAAAAGAGAACCGTTACTAAGACAGTTGTGGGATAATACAGGAGATAAAGGTCCGGAGATTACTGTTAATAATATTGTTAAGATAGTTAATCAGATAGGACCTGAGGATGAGAGACTCAAAGAAGCATTTGTAAAGATAGAACATGAGAAGAAACAGGAGACAGAAAGTGTCGCTAAGAGAAGAAGATTTGAGCCGTTTAAACAGCTTGGTTCTTTTATGGTATTCAAGGCTGATACATATATTGACCTGAGCAATCTTGCAATGAATGATGCTTTCAGAAAAGCCACAGGGTACATATATTCATGGGTTAAGTCAAGATATGAGGATGTATTCACAGATTTACCAGAGAGCGCAGAAACTTATGTTAATGCAGAACCCGGATATTCAGTCAATCTTTCGTATGATGCAGAAAATGTGTATTTTTCTGAAAAAACTACACATCTTGATACTAAGATACCGACAAGAGTATGGATATCTGAAGCGGTTATATGCAGGGAAGGTGACAGACTGAAATTCACGGTATCTAACAGATATGCAGAGCCGGCAGACAGATACAGAGATAATGAAAATGTCCTGTTTTCAAGACCTAATTTCTTTGGAGAAATTGCAGATAATATAGGAATTGTTGACGTGGAAAGAATGAGAGAATCTGTAAGATACGTTGAAGACAGTAAGGATTATGATGACCTTACAACACTGATTGCAGATGAAGAAAGAACATTCCCTGTTATAGTATTTATGGCAAGTGATGGCAGATGGCTTGATAAATTTGATATGAACTATTTTGCTTATCTTGTAGGATATTATGCACATATCAAGATGATAAGAAGCCCTTATGAATCACGGAAATTTGCTAAGGATTACGGCCTTAAGATAGATGAATGTGCAGATTCAATAACAGTATTTTATCCGGGCAGAGAGCCTTATACAAGTTATAAGACAGATATATTCCATACAACATTTGAGGTAATCAAGGTTGAAAAGAGAAAGTACTGGAATGAGAATGGATGCAGGGCATACAGAAGAAAGCTTGTTTCAGAAATAAGGGAGAATAATGTACTTTAACAATAGAAAGCAGAGGGAAACAGAATGGACAAATGTGTTCTTGTAGTCGATGATAACGACTTTAACAGGGAACTTGTGAGGGATATTCTTGAAGATGAGGATATCGTAGTTTATGAGGCAGCAGATGGTAAATCTGCAGTTGATTTCATGGAGTCACAGGATGGTACAAATGTTAATGCAATTCTTATGGATTTAAGAATGCCTGTTATGGACGGTATGGAGGCAACAAGAGTCATAAGACAGGGGAGCAGGGGAAGTGTACCTATAATAGCAATGACAGCTAATTCATTTGAAACTGATAAGGATTATGTACATGCTAATGGAATGAACGGATTTATTGCAAAGCCCATAGATGTTGCAACATTGGCAGAGCAGATAGGAGAAATGGCAGGGTGGTAATACACCCTGCCATTTCTATTATCTTGAATCACCCATGAAGAAGAGTGCAACTGTTCCGGGACCTGAATGTGTTCCGATTGTAGGACATATATAATTAATCCATATATTATCGATTCCGAATCTTTCTTTAACAAGTCCGGCAACGAACTGGGCATCTTCTAAGCAGTCGCCATGGCTTATGAATACTACATCATTCTTATCCCTGTATGAACCGATATGTTCTTCCATGCGGTCAACCAAAGCAATAAGTGATTTCTTTCTGCCACGTACTTTTCCTATATTAATAAGTCTGCCTTCATTATTTACATGAAGGATTGGCTTGATATTGGCAAGCGTACCAATAATGGCAGTAGTCTTAGAAACACGGCCGCCTCTGTATAAGTGGTTAAGATCATCAACCGTAAAATTATGTACTACATTAAGCTTATGATTGTTGACAAAATCTATTATTTCGTCCATGGATTTTCCTGACTTTTTCATTTCAACAGCTTTATACACGATAAGACCTTCGCCCATTGAGGCAGCTAACGAATCTACTACAACAATTTTTGCCTCAGGATGTTCTTCCATGACTTCATTCGCAGCTATGCAGGCATTGTTGTAACTGCTTGAAAGTGCTGATGAAAATGCAATGTGAAGGATATCGAAGCCCTCTTTAACACGTTTTTCAAATATAGTTTTACAGTCTTCGGGATTACATGCCATAGTTGTTGGCATTTCGCCATTACGCATATGGTCAAAGAATTCCTTCTCAGGCATAATGTTATCTGTTCCATAGATGACTTCGCCAAATGCGTAAAAGAGAGTGTGAATGTCGATGTTGTTTTCTTTGACATAACTGTCAGGTAAATCAGCAGTTGTGTCAGTTGATATAAGAAAATCTTTCATAACTGTCAGATCCTTTCTTGATTTATTTTCTGTATTATAATATCATTAATGAGGTGATATTCCAAGATATAAGATTAATTGCATTGTGATAAATTTTTGTGAATAAATTTTGAAAATGGGGTTGACATATATTGTTTGGAATGATATCATGCAATAGTTGCAAAGCAAAGCAGAGTATCCACTCTCACCTTAGCGCACATGGCGACTCGGGTTGATATTTAAGAATTACACATAATATAGGATTGTGTTTTGATTAAAGAAAGTGGATAGCTGTGCTATTCACTTTAATTTTTTATATGGGGGTGTACCGCTATTAACGAGTTAATGATTAACGAACAGATCAGATGCAAAGAGGTTCGTGTTATTGGAGAAGAAGGACAGCAGCTTGGAGTTATGGCATCAAGAGATGCTTTAAACATGGCTAAGGATGCAGGAGTTGATTTAGTAATGGTTTCACCATCAGCTAACCCACCTGTATGCAGAATTGTAGATTATGGCAAGTTCAAGTACGAACAGCTCCGCAAGGAAAAGGAAGCTAAGAAGAAACAGAAGACAGTAGAAGTTAAGGAAGTTCGTTTATCACCTAACATCGATGTCAATGACCTTAACACTAAGTGTAATTCAGCAAGAAAGTTCATTGAAAAAGGTAACAAGGTTAAAGTATCATTAAGATTCAGAGGAAGAGAGATGGCTCATATCGATTCCACTAAGCATATTCTGGAAGACTTTGCAGAGAAGCTTAGCGATATAGCAGTAATTGAGAAGGCTCCTAAGATGGAAGGCAGGAGCATGATGATGTTTTTAACTGAAAAACGTTAAAATAAATAACAATTAACAGATATTTTTAGGAGGATTATTATGCCAAAGGTAAAGACAAAAAGAGCAGCTGCAAAGCGTTTTAAAGTAACTGGAACAGGTAAGTTAAAGAGAATGAAGGCATACAAGAGCCACATTCTTACAAAGAAGTCAGCTAAGAGAAAGAGAAATCTTAGACAGGCAGCTATGACTGATGCAACTAATGTTAAGACAATGAAGAAGATTATGCCTTATCTCTAAGATTAATGGTATAACAACATTTATTTAGAGATATAGTTTAAGGAGGAATTTATAAAATGGCAAGAATTAAAGGCGGATTAAACGCAAAGAAGAAGCATAACAGAGTATTAAAACTCGCTAAGGGTTATAGAGGAGCAAGATCTAAGCAGTACAGAGTTGCTAAGCAGTCAGTTATGAGAGCTCTTACAGAGAGCTATAAGGGCAGAAAGCAGAAGAAGAGACAGTTCAGACAGTTATGGATTGCCAGAATCAATGCTGCTGCAAGAATTAACGGACTTTCATACAGCAAGTTCATGTATGGTCTTAAGTTAGCTAATATCGATCTTAACAGAAAGGTATTATCTGAGATGGCTGTTAATGATGCAGAAGGATTTGCTAAGCTCGCAGAGGTTGCTAAGTCTAAGCTTGCATAATTGATTATATATTAAATATATTGAATTGACAGGCTGTCGTTTTTGCGGCAGCCTGTTTTATGTATTGGTTGCTAAATGTTTGAATGTGAATATATGATAATTTTGTGAACTAATGCTTATAGATATGGATAAAATGTCTTTTATATGGTATATTATGAAAGTCAATTTTTTACTTCTATATTTCTATATAATATAATGAAGTAAGAGCGGAGGTTTATTGTGAAAAAAAGTTTTATGAAGAAGACAGCAGTTGCTTTATTATCAGTTTCTATGCTTATGGCAACGGCATGTAATAGTAAGATTGATGTTAAGTATGATTATAATGTTGAAGATTATGTTCAGCTTGGACAGTATGAAAACATATCAGTCCAGGTAGATAAAACTTCAATAGAGAATGAACTTATAGAGAGTAAAATTAAACATGATGTAGAAGATAATACTACTTATACAGAAGTTGACAGAGGTGCGATAGCTTCTGATCAGATTCTTGTTACATATACTGCTACATCTTCAGGCGCATCTCTTAGCGGACTTACTAATACAGATGGTAAAACAATGATTCTTGGAACGGATACTCTCGGACTTGAACTTGATGAGTTAGATCAGGCTTTATATGGTATGACCCCAGGTCAGACAAAGATACTTATTGTTGATATACCTGAGGATTATAGTTCAGATTTATATAAAGGCACAAGGGTTGTATTTGAACTTACAATGCAGACAGTTGCACAGGCAAATGTTCCAATGATAACTAATGCATATGTTAAAGAGGCGTTTGGATATGATACCGTTGAAGAATATAGACAGTCAATAAAGGAATCTCTTGAAACTGATATTAATTCAAAGGTTGAGAACAAGATACAGGAAGATGTATTATCTTCTTTACAGGATACATTCAAGATAAGCAGTTATCCTGATTCACTTATGGAAGAAACAAAATCCAGACTTGAAACATCTATTGGTTTCTATGCGGATTATTCAAATCTTTCAAAGGATGAGTACTGTCAGAAGCAGTATGGACTTTCTTTTGATGACTTTGTTAAGAAATCTGCTGCACAGCAGCTTATCATGGAAGCTATAGTTAAAGACCGCAATATGACAATGAGAGAATATGATTATAAAGGTTCTCTTGATGATTTTGCGGCTGATAACGGATATTCTAATGCGGATACATTTGTTGAAAAATACGGAAAAGATAAGATTGTAAAGGCTATGCTTGTACAGAAGGCACAGGACTATGTTATCGAACATGCCAATATTGAGTATAAGTAAGGCAAGAAAGAATTTAGGTTGTGTGGGAACCGGCAGCATATTATTGTGCGAGTCCTCATGGCGGCTGCACCTAGTGGGAGTAAATGCCGCTCTATACAGAGTTTATTACGGTGAGAGAAAACAAACGCGCTTCGCTTGAACGAGTTTTCTCTCACCGCTCTTTTGTATAGAGCGGCATAACTCCCACACGGTTCGCCTTAAATCGGACTCGCACAATAATATGCTGCCGGTTCCAATCTACGTTAATTCTGTCTTGCCTTGCTTATGCCTTCGGCATGTTGCAAGGCGACTGTTGATGTGTGACCGGGGTGGCTATGAAATGTGGTGGGATAAAAAAATCCATCTTGCTTATGCCTTTGGCATGTTGCAAGATGGATTTTTTTTACTTTGTGCCGGTTGAGCCGAAGCCGCCTTCGCCTCTTTCTGTGTCGTCAAGTTCTTCTACTTCGTTGAAGTCTGCTGTGATGTATGGTGCTAAGACTATCTGAGCGATTCTGTCTTTTGGTTCTATGGTTACAGGTTTATCTGAATGGTTGTGGAGGGCTACTATGATTTCACCTCTGTAGTCAGAATCTATTACGCCTACTTTGTTGGCTGGGGCGAGCCCTTTTTTACATGCCATTCCGCTTCTTGCGTAGATGAGACCTACGAGTCCTGCTGGTATCTCCATTGCTATTCCTGTTTTGATGAATTCAGTTGTGCCTGGCATAACTGTTACAGCTTCTGGCATTCCTGAGTAGAGGTCTGCTCCTGCTGAGAACTCTGTTCCATATGTTGGGATGCAGGCGTTAGGATTTAATTTCTTAATATTAACTTTCTGTGACATTGTGTAAACTCCTTTTTATTATTAATCGTACAGAAGTACGATGTTACCTGATTCGAGTGATTCTTTTACAAGGATTGTCCTCTGGTTAGATGAACCCTTGAACTGAAGCATCATATCTTTCTTGTCTTCTTCATATTTTCCGTCAACAATTACGTCAATGTATTGAAGCATTTCTTTAGTTTCTTTCCATTCATTGCACATTCTTCCAACAATATCATTGTCAAACAGATATCCTGTAAAGCACCATATACTCAGGTCAGGATATATTCTGCGTACTTCCCTCAGCAATGGAAGGAGTCCCTGCTGGTTGCTGTGTTCAAATGGTTCACCACCCAGAAGCGTGAGTCCTGTAACATAGTCTGGAGCAAGGGAATCAATGATTTCTTTGATTGTATCGTCTGTGAAGTCCCTGCCATAATTAAAGTCCCATGCAATTTCGTTAAAACAACCTTTGCATCGGTGAGTGCATCCACTTACAAAAAGAGATGTACGCACACCTGGTCCGTTAGCAATATCGCAGGTTTTTATCTCGGCATAATGCATAATATAAACCTTCTTTCTAAAAGTTGCAATAAATCTGTATTATTAGCCAATAATGACATCTTATCACATGAATTACAGAATTATGAATGCTATATTAAGACTATAGCAAATGATTTAAATCTGTTGTACAATTATAGCAGATTTGCTCGTGACAAACAATGGAGGGTACATATAATGAAAATTTATTTTGACAAGCTTTACAGGTATGACAGATTACAGGAACCGGCAGGCATAGCACTTCCTTTTAAAGAGGGTGAGTTAAAGAGTGCTGACAGGATAGCCATTACACAGAATGGCAGAAAATGTATGGTTCAGCCAAAGGTTACATCAAAGCATGCAGATGGAAGCATAAGATACCTGTATGTGGATTTTCTTGCTGATATTCCTGCTAATAAGGGTGCAGTGCTTGAGTTTGAAAAAGAGTCTGATGGAAGCTGCGAAGAAAAGGGAGTATCTGTTACACAGACTGAGCAGGGACTGTGTGTTGACACAGGCTGTGTTACATTTACAGTAAAGAACAATTCCCAGAATATATTTGAAACACTTGATGATGGAAGAAAACATTATACCGCCCAGAATTTTGAAGGACCATATCTGAAAGATGATATGGGATTATATGACATTAATATTGGTGAGTGGAAGATTATAGATGCAGGTCCTGTAAAATGTGTAATCAGGGCTAAGGGAAGTAACATTCTCAATAATAAAAAAGTTGATTTTGAGATAACACTTACATCATATGCAGCTAAGTCATGGGTTGATGTATCATACAGAATTATTAATACAACTTATGACGAGCTTCATATCAAATCACTGGTATTTTATGCAAAGCCTGATGAGACAGTTACTGCAAGTGATGATTTGTTTGATATGCACATTAATATGGATAATGATTCTACCGGATGCGGAGATGTACTTACGGATAATTCTAAAGAGAGTGGACCTGTATATCACACAAGAGGAACAGGAGAATTAGAGATGATATCGGGCAAAGCACCTGTTTCTAATGTAAGAACACTTGTTGGAAGCTCTAATTATAAGACTGATTTCTATATTGGAAGAGATGGAGTGCAGGTTAATAAGATTATTGATGATGCATACCTTGTAAAGGAAGCAAATGAACATTTTGCAGAGGTATTCTATGGTACGTTTCTTGCAGATTATACTGATGGGAATGATGGATTGTGTATAACAGTATATCAGGCACAGCAGAATTATCCGAAGGCAGTTAAGGCATATGACGGCGGAGTAGCTGTTATGCTTGTTCCAGAGGATATTGGAAATGTTGTTATGCAGTCTGGTATGGCAAAAGAACAGAGATTCCTGATGCATTTCCATGAACCGGATATGCAGATGTGGGAGATTGATAACAGAAGTACAATATACCAGATGCCTGACAGACCATGCATAGCACCAGAGGAATTCAAGAAGGCAGATGTGTGTATGGATGTATTCCCTGAACATCTTGTGGATGAAGTTGAAATCGCACTTATTGCAAGGGCTGATAATCATTCAAGATGCTACGGCATGCTGAATTGGGGCGATTCTATTGATATGGGATATACTTTACAGGGAAGAGGTGGCGGAAAACCTGTATGGAGTAATAATGAATATGATTATCCGCATTCATGTGCTCTTATGTATGCAAGAACTGGAATCAGAAGATTCCTTGACTATTTAATAGTTTCTGCAAAGCATCAGATGGATGTTGATGTATGCCATTACAGCAAGAATCCATTAAGAATAGGTGGACAGTGGGAACATACAGCAGGCCATTGTAAGAATGGAATAATGGTATGCTCACATGAATGGGTTGAAGGAGTGATTGATTACTATCATTTTACAGGTGATGAGAGAGGTCTTGAGACAGCAATAAGTATAGGTGATAACATATTAAGACTTCTGGATACACCAATGTATGCAAAACCGGGAGAAGCCAATGCAAGAGAAACAGGCTGGGCTTTACGTGCACTTGTTGCATTATATGTGGAGACAAGGGATGAAAAATGGCTTGCAAAGTGTGAGTGGATTATTGACAGCTTTAAGATATGGGAAGAGGAGTATGGCAACTGGCTTGCTCCATATACGGACAATACTCTTATAAGAGTAGGATTTATGATATCAGTAGCTGCAGGAAGCGTAATGAGATATTACAGGGTATTCCCAAGAGAAGATATTAAGCAGATGCTTATAAGAGCAATTGATGATATTGTAGAGAATTGTACTCTTGACAATGGTTTGTTCTATTATAAGGAGCTTCCTTCACTTTCAAGAAATGGAAATAACACACTTCTTCTGGAATCACTGGCAATTGCCTATGAACTGACAGGTGATAAGAAATATCTTGAGTATGGTTTCAAAACATTTGAAACAAATATTAATAACACAGGCAGGGCAGGAGTTGGTTCTAAAAAGGTTATAGATGATGCTGTTGTTGTTTCCGGTGACAGCACGAAAGGATTCGCACAGAGCTTTATACCGCTTGTTACATACTATAAGGCACTTGGAGATACAGGATTAATTAATAATGTAAAGCTGTATTCATAATTGAGATTAAGGTGTATAAAGAGTTTAATACGGTGAGAGAAAGCAAACGCGCTTCGCGTGGATGAGCTTTCTCTCACCGCTCTTTTATATATAGCAGTATTAACGCCCACACAGCTTGGAAAAGTCGCAGATATTTACTGGTTTTTTTATGTAATATATAGTATAATCTTTCAAAAGTGTTTGTAATTGACGGAAAGGTGGTTTTTTATGAGAATCGGAATAAGAGCACATGATGTTGCATACGCTCCATTAGAGGAGCTTATACCTAATATACATGCACAGGGGTTTCACTGTATGCATATTGCACTCAGTAAGTCTATCAAGGAGTTCAAGCCGGGCGTGGAGACTATGACTCCGGGGCTTGCTATGTATATTAAGGAATTATGTACAAAGAATAAGGTTGATGTTGCAGTACTTGGATGTTACCTTAACCTTTGCAATCCTAATCCTGAGAAGCATAAGGAGATTGTTGAGAAGTATAAGGCACATATAAGATTTGCAAGTATTCTTGGCTGTGGAGTTGTTGGTACTGAGACTGGTGCAGTTAATGAGGAGTACAAGTATGAGCCGGCTAATCACAGTGAGGAGGCACTTCAGTGCTTTATTGATAATTTAAGACCAATCGTTAAATATGCTGAACAGTTTGGTGTTATTGTGGCAATCGAGCCTGTATGGAAGCACATTGTATACACTGTTGAACGTGCTAGAAAGGTGCTTGACGCTATTGACTCACCTAACCTTCAGATTATTTTTGATCCGGTTAACCTGTTATGTGTTGATAATCTTGCACAGCAGGATGAGATTATTGAGAAAGCATTTGACCTGTTATTAAAGGACATTGCTGTTGTTCACTGCAAGGATTATATTGTTGAAGGCAGTGAACTTAAGTCAGTGGCAGCAGGTACAGGAAAGGGAAATCCGGTGACTGGCGGTGGTCTTAATTATCCGCTTCTGTTAAAGAAGATTAAAGAGCATAAGCCATATGTACACTGTACTCTGGAAAATACGGTTCCTGAAAATGCAGTGGCTACAAGAGAATTTATGGAAAGAACATATGCCAGTGTATAAATAAACGGGCTTAAGAAAACTATAACGCTGGATAATTACCAGAGAATGGAGGCACGTATGCCAGAGAATATTGAGTTACCAGGCGCAAGCCATAACAAAACGAATCAGGTTGAAAGAGCGGTGGATACACCGGCAGATTTTACAAGTCCTGAGGAATTATATAAGGATCTTATTGCAGCTATAAAGAAATACCACCCATCTACAGATCTGTCTGATATCGAGAAGGCATACGAGACCGCAAGAAAGGCACATGAGGGACAGTTCAGAAAATCGGGTGAGCCATATATAATCCACCCTTTATGTGTTGCTATTATTCTGGCTGAATTAGAACTTGATAAGGAGTCAATTATTGCAGGTCTTCTTCATGATGTTGTTGAAGATACAGTTATGACAAGTGAAGATGTTGCAAAAGAATTTGGTGATGAGGTAGCACTGTTAGTAGATGGTGTAACAAAGCTGACACAGCTCAATTACCAGCATGATAAGATTGAGGTCCAGGCGGAAAACCTTAGAAAAATGTTTCTTGCAATGGCGAAGGATATAAGAGTTATCCTTATAAAGCTTGCCGACAGACTGCATAATATGCGTACAATGCAGTATCAGTCACCGGCAAAGCAGATTGAGAAATCAAGAGAGACAATGGAAATATATGCTCCAATTGCCCACCGGTTAGGTATTTCCAAGATTAAGGTAGAGCTTGATGATTTATCAATGAAATATCTTATGCCTGATGTATATAATGACCTTGTTGAACAGGTCAACTTAAACAGACCAGGCAGGGAAGCATTTATAAAGAGCATAATTAAAGAAGTGGGAATGCATATAAGCAATGCAGGTATTGAGGCTGAGATTGACGGAAGAGTTAAGCATTTCTTCTCAATCTATAGAAAAATGGTTAACCAGAACAAGACACTTGACCAGATATATGACATATTTGCAGTAAGAATAAAGGTTGATACAGTTAAAGACTGTTATGCGGCACTTGGTGTAATCCATGAAATGTATAAGCCTATTCCGGGACGTTTCAAGGATTATATTGCTATGCCTAAGCCTAATAATTACCAGTCGCTCCATACAACACTTATCGCATCTAACGGACAGCCGTTTGAAATACAGATAAGAACTTACGAAATGCATAAGATTGCTGAGTATGGTATTGCAGCCCACTGGAAATATAAAGAGGGAAAGACAGGCGAGAAGGACAACCAGAGCGAGGAAGCAAAGCTTAGCTGGTTAAGACAGATTCTTGAATGGCAGAAGGAAATGTCTGATAACAAGGAATTCTTATCATCTATTAAGAATGACCTTAACCTTTTCTCAGACAGCGTATACTGCTTTACACCTTCGGGTGATGTCAAGAACCTTCCTGCAGGCTCATGCCCTATAGATTTTGCGTACAGTATCCACAGTGCTGTAGGTAATAAAATGGTAGGTGCGAGAGTTAATGGAAAGCTTGTTACTATTGATTATGTTATTAAGAATGGTGACAGAATCGAGATTATAACATCGCAGAATTCCAAGGGACCAAGCCGTGACTGGCTTTCAATTGTAAAGAGCACACAGGCAAAGAATAAGATTAACCAGTGGTTTAAGCAGGAGTTAAAGGAAGATAATATCATTAAGGGCAAGGAAATGATTGCTAACTACTGTAAGACTAAAGGAATCGTCCTTTCTGACATTACCAAGCCTGAATATGTTGAAAAATGTCTTAACAAATATGGCTTTAAAGACTGGGATTCTATTCTTGCAGCTGTCGGACATGGCGCCCTTAAAGAGAGCCAGATAGTAAACAGGCTTAATGAGGAGCATTTAAAGACCAAGAAGGCAGAAGTTACAGACAAAGATGTGCTTGAAGAAATCGTTGCTGCTGAGTCTAAGGAGAAATCTAAGAAAAAAGAAGGCAAGGGTGGAATTGTAGTTAAGGGAATCCATGATGTTGCTGTCAGATTTTCAAAATGCTGTAATCCGGTTCCTGGTGATGAGATTGTCGGATTTGTTACACGAGGAAGAGGTATATCAATTCACAGAACAGACTGTGTTAATATAATCAACTTCCCGGCTAATGAGCGTGCACGTCTTATTGAGGCTGAATGGGAGCAGGGACAGACGGCAGGCGATACTTACGAGGTTGAAATCAATATATTTGCCAATAACAGAACAGGTCTTATTGTTGATATATCAAGGATGTTCACAGAAGCAGAGATTGATGTGAAGTCTATGAACTGCCGTCTTAATAAGAAGGAAGTTGCGACAATAAGTGTCGGATTTGACATTCACGGCAAGGAAGAGCTTAACAGAATTATAGATAAATTAAGAAAGATAGACGGAGTTACTGATATAACAAGAACTGCCGGCTAAGAAAGGTTTGCAGATTATGATTAAGATAGAATCAAGAGTATTGGGACCGGTAGCTACTAACTGCTATCTTATAATTAATAAAGATAACAGTGAGAGCATTATTGTTGACCCGGCAGATTCACCAGAGTCTATATATGATATGGTTGTGCGTTCAGCAAGCAAGCCACAGGCAATACTTCTTACACATGGACATTTTGACCATATAGGTGCGGCAAATGAAGTGCGAGAACATTATGGAATCAAGATATATGCATCATGTGATGAGGAAAAGCTTCTTGCTTCACCGGCAAGAAACCTGTCGAATGCATACGGCATGAGTCTTAAAGTTACAGCAGATGTACTTCATAATGATGGGGATATTCTTGAACTTGCAGGACTTAAGATAAAGGCAATCCATACACCGGGACATACAGCAGGCGGAACATGCTATTATATCGAATCAGACAAGACACTTATGTCAGGTGATACACTTTTTGCCGGTTCAGTTGGAAGAACAGATTACCCTACAGCAAGCTCTGCTGCAATGATGGAGTCACTTCATGACAAGCTCTGCAAGCTCCCTGACGATACAGATGTATATCCTGGACATGGAGAGTTCACAACGATTGGATATGAAAAGCAGAACAATCCATACATGTAAGGAAGCAATTATGATATATATTAAGATTGATAATGATGTATTTTATGATGATGCGGTTGTGCTTGTACGTTCATTTTATCCAAGAACTGAGGTTATGGCACTTAAGGCAGATTCCAAGCCGGAAGAGAATGATGAGATTCTTTCAATAGAAGTGCCTGATATCACAGGGCTTGATAAGAAGAATGCCCACGAAGTGTTTAAGGACAGTTTATATAAGAAGCTTTCAGAAAAGACTGGCAAGAAGCTTCCATGGGGATATCTTACAGGAGTAAGACCGAGTAAGATTGCATACACAATGCTTGAAGAGGGTGCAACTGAGGAACAGATTAAGAAACATTTTATGGACAAGCATTATGCAAGTGAAGAAAAGGCAGACCTTGCGCTCACAGTAGCAAAGAAGGAACTGGATATACTTACAGATATGGATTATAAGACAGGCTACAGCCTGTATATTGGAATTCCGTTCTGCCCAAGTATCTGCCTGTACTGTTCATTTTCATCATATGCACTTGGTGCGTACAAAGATTATGTTGATAATTATGTTGATGCGCTTATTAAAGAGATAAGATTTGTCGCTGAATCAATGAAAGGCAGAAGGCTGGACACAGTGTACATGGGCGGCGGAACACCTACGACTTTAAGTGCAGCACAGTTAGATAAAGTACTGACAGTGGTTGAAGAAGCATTTGACTTAAGCAGATGCCGAGAGCTTACTGTAGAAGCCGGCAGACCGGACAGTGTGACACCAGATAAATTCAAGGTTCTTAAGGCTCATAATGTTGGAAGAATATCTATTAATCCGCAGACAATGAACCAGAAAACACTTGACCTGATTGGAAGAAAACATACAGTTGAAGATATTAAGAATGCTTATGCAATGGCAAGAGAAGCCGGACTTGATAATATCAACATGGATATGATTCTTGGACTTCCGGGAGAGGGCGTAGACGAGGTTTACCATACCCTTAATGAAATTAAGGCGATGAGGCCGGAGAGTCTTACCGTTCATTCACTTGCAATCAAGAGAGCATCAAGACTTAACATATTGCGTCAGCAGTACACAGAGCTTTCAATTAAGAACACAGACAGCATCATCGCAATGACTGAGCAGACAGCAAGAGATCTTAACATGCAGCCTTATTATATGTACCGCCAGAAGAATATGGCTGGTAATTTTGAAAATGTAGGCTATGCAGTTGCTGGACTTGAATGCATTTATAATATTCTTATTATGGAAGAAAAGCAGACGATAATTGCGTGCGGTGCAGGCGCTTCAACTAAGGTTGTGTTCCATAATGAAGGCGATGAAAACCATTCTGTGCGTATTGAGCGAATTGAGAATGTCAAAGATGTCAGAAGCTATGTCGAGAGAATTGATGAGATGATTGAGAGAAAGCGGAAGTTCTTTG
>ERZ1026882.594-NODE-594-length-18521-cov-4.734214_pt1 | contig 18521 bp, 30 predicted proteins | sample MGYA00380171_ERZ1026882 | MGnify/ENA primary metagenome ERZ1026882 (study PRJEB33269, sample SAMEA4719807) | human gut metagenome | biome: human-associated habitat; feature: organic feature; material: feces | place: Cameroon | collected 2013-10 ...
CCATAAAAATGTAATTTTGTCAAGGGGTTTAGAAAATATTTTTACTTAGACTTCATAATCGGGCTTCCGTTTACGTCCTGAACAACACAGCCTTCAGAAACAGCTTCGTACCCAAATTTCTCGATAATATACCCAGTGTCGGTCATAAGAGTAACATTCTGCTGATTCTGTCCCATAGCATACTTGAGTGGCTCAACTCCATCAATAGTGTTATTGCTACGCTTGTATACTTCCATAATAGGCATATTAACTTCACCATCAGTCGGAAGCGTATAAAATTTCACAGATGAAATGTTGTCGAGATACCATGTTTCAATATACGCGACTCCGTTTGCTTTCTTTGCTTCATCAACTTTAACAACCATTCTTAACCCTCCTTTTATTCAATATTTCTTGGAACACCTATATAATACCATACTTTCACAGAAAAGTCAAGGGGTTTTTGAATTTTTCTTCAATCTAAAGTATGATTCGTAGATGGCATTGGCTAACTGGTAAATTTTACCATAAGTAGTCCAACTAGCTAAATTTAACGTAACTACGTTACTTACGGAATTATAATTTACGTATGTATACACACCATACAAGTCAGAAATCATAATCTGCAACATACGGTTATCTACGTCAAACTCCAATGTTATCTTATTATAATCTAAAGAATGCTTCGGATAAATGCCAGATGTAGAAAGAAGACCCAGCAATAAACTATACATATCACCAAAGTCTTCTTTATATCTGGCCTTATCATTTAAAACACTCTTGTCGATAGCTTCAAAATGATTAGGCAAATACATAATTCAATTACTGTTTAAACAAAGTAGCAAACATCTTAGATGCTTCACTACGAACATCTGTGTCAAGAAATACGCAAGCAAAATTAGGGCTACCCTTAAATTCGTCACACATCTTAACAAGCGGATTACTAATAGTCTTATTGATTAGTGACTGCTTATAGTCACCAGAAAAGAAAATTCTTGAATTCTGACCAAGCCGTGTGCCAACCAAACGCAACTGTGATTCCGTCAAATCTTCTGCTTCGTCAACAACCATAATGGTGCTATCGTAAGTAGTTCCTTTTAGATAATAAGGAATCTGAACATCAAGTACACCACGCTGCTTTAGACTCTGCAACTCAAACTCACCGCCTTTTAGCTGTTGTTCCAAAGGCTTAAAGAAATCACCAACTTTCTGCTCAAACTCTCCTGGCAAGTAACCAACTGCACTGCCTTCACCACGCGCTTCACGCACACCGAGAATTTTGGACTGATAGCCTTTCTCATTTACACCATACAATCCCATCTGCATAGACAAGAAAGACTTGCCGGAACCATACGTTCCTAGAATTGCAACAATGTCAATATCCTTGTTGTTTAAAGCGTCAAGCGCACATCTCTGCAAACTGTTCTTACCCTTAATAATTCCAGACGGAGGTAGCTTTAATTCAACAAATTTTTTGCCATCAAAACGCATTTCTTTCGTTTTGCCAATCGACTTATCGTCAATTACAATATATTCATTGGCATACAACTTCGACATATCAATAACGTCCATCTGCTCATTGATTTCGTCAGTTGTGCCGCTAATCTTAATATATCCCTCGTAAATATCTTCTTTAATGCTATTTAGCGTCTCTGTTTTTAGACAAAAGATGTTTTTCGCAATGTTATAGCAATTTACATCATCTGTAACAAAAACGACATCATCTGTTTCAGAATTTAACAGATATGCTTCTGTTGTAATAATTGCATCCGGCGTTACCTCAAGTCCTCTTGCGGCCAATTCCTTAACAATTCTGTCATAAGGGTAGTTACAAACGATATAATTGTTCCCATTCTGAAAAGCGTGTGCCACTTTCCTTGCGCGATACCTAGTTTCATCGTCTTTCTTGCCAGATGTCTTAATGCTCTCAATTTCCTCAAGTGTTTTATGAGAACACGCAAATTTCTCAACAAATGCACTTTCACGCAGACTTAGCAGAGCATTGGTATCATAGAAAGTTAATGCCATATTTCAACCTCTTTTATATGTATTTAACCGCCAAATGGCGGTTATTTCTTTAATGTGCGTTTACATCACAGTTATGCACTTGCATAACTTCGTTATAGATTTCGTCGCCAAGACGTTCACGCATCTTATCTTTGCCGGTATTGCCCTTACCAAATGTATATGGAATCATGTGGTAGTTGATAAGAACTGCAATATGCAGTTTATCTTTGTCCGTAATTTCTTTCGGATAGTTCAAGAACAAAGAATCATACGCACCAACATTCTGATGACTGTAATAATGTGCGTTTCCATCAGTTGTTCCATTCATTTTAGTAAATGTCTTAGTAGCCGGTTTACCAATATCATGGACAAGAGCAGCCCACTGAACATACATATTGTATTCCTCATTCACTGCGTAACGCCACGCCTCTTTCATGTGTGCGCCAAGCGTAAACTCGTGATGCGGATTTTCCTGATTGTAATTCAAAAGGCTGTCAACAAGGTCAAACGGCTCATACGGAGCTACCAACTTAACGCGCCGAACGGTAATTTCGTCCCATCCCTCGAAGTAGTACGGGATGTCAATTCCCTTACGCATACGCTCCATAGCGGACATGGGAACTTTCCGCTCTCGCTTCTGATTGCGCATAACGCAGACAGAATACGGAGTAGCCATAAAGACACAATGCTTATGACAGTTTACCTTCGCCATCTCGCGTAAAAATCCTTCGCGCCGTTTAGCATTGATATTCGTTGCATCATACACGACACTAAAACCGTCTTTCATTGCAGTGCGAATGCGATTATGCAGAGTGTTAAATACCAGATTATTGTCGGTCTGGTCATTTTCATCACCAAAAAGTTCCTTGCGAATCGCATCAGAACTAAAGATGAGATACCCCTTTCCCATATACTCATTCGCTACGGTAGACTTTCCGCTTGCCGGAAGTCCAACCAACATAACAAACTCCTGCATATTTATACCTCCTTAATAAATATCACATTTCCGGGTGTCATCAGCATCATCTGAGTGACCGTAATAAAAGTTTGGCCAATAGAAATCTGCACCACTGCACGTAACTGCGAGGTTTGTAAACGGAACAATATTTCTCCAAATAATTTCGGACAAAGCCAAAACACCAGTCTCACCGTTTCTTCCATCTAAAATATATGGAATACGTCTGTGCTGACTAAGTTGGTCAATACCATTTATCGCAAATGTAAGATGGAACGACTTGTTTCCAAGTCCTTCGAAGTCATACAAATCGCGCATAATTCTGCCAATAAGCCTATCAACATCAAGCGGAGCATATCTAATAGAACCCTGCCACTCATTATGAATATTGGTATCATCAACAATCTTTTCACTTAGATTATTCACATCGGTTTCACCCGGAAGAATACCAGCACCGTGTCGTGTTGTATACCAGCGTGTTACATAGCACAACTCAACATCATATTTATTGTGAACGCATACACCAAGGTTGTCCATAACCTCTACCGCAGAACCAAGACCAGTATATGTCGGAGTCGTATTTTCACCCTGCTCGTAGTATTTCTGCGAAATTGCAAGACCCTGCGCATTTTCAAACACAAGCCGCTTGTATCTTGCTTCGAGTTCGGTTCCGCTGAAATGTTTTACAGTAACGTGTTTGATAAAGAAAGCCAAATCGCTCAAAAAAGACAATACGTAATCTTTTTCAAAGTTACTAACGAACTGCTCCGGGATGTCACGACCACCAAGAACTTCATGTAAACGTGCAGGAACATAATCCATGCAAATAATGTCCAACTTTTCTGCAATCGGAATCCAGTTATTCTCTTCGTTCGCTTTCTGAATCTCTTTTACAGTAATTGCGTATTTTGGCTCTTTACTACGGATAATGGCTTCATAGACACCAAGACCACAAGAACCAAAACGACCATCACCAAGCGCAGTTTCCCAACACTGGTTAATTAAAGCATCCCAAGGCGTAGCAATGAAACAGTTTTCATCGACATATACATTCGGAGTAAAACCAAGTTCACGCAGTTCATCCCACTCTGTAGAAAATACCATAGGATTTACCTGAAAAATTTCACTGATAATAGTATCAGCACCGTTCATAGTTCCAGAACCGAAATGATGAAAGATATGCCGCTTATCGCCTTTTACAACAGTATGACCTCGCTGTGCTCCTCCATTTGTGAGCACAACAGCCATATCGCCGTTCTTGCATTCACGAGTAAAGTAGTCAACAGTTCTACCTTTCCCCTCGTCACCATACTGTGCGCCAATCACAATCTTAATGTCCATATAAACCCTCCTGTCAAGCATCTTTGACATCATTATTATATCATAGACGCTAGGAAAAGTCAAGGGGTTTTGCAAAATAAAAAGCGCGGATTTCTCCGCGCTGAATCGTTAGATTTTAGAACTCGACCAAGCCGTTGACTGCGGTGGCGGTGTTGTTTCCAGTTGTTGCCAGTCCTTCGATTGCCTTACGGACAACGATTCCGGTAGAGCCATCCCAGCTATTACAGATAGCATCAATATCCTTGCCAGCCAGTGCTTCCAGAATGGAAACAACGATTTCGGCAATCTTGTTATAGTCTGACACATGGATTGCACGTTCACCCAGAAGTTCACCAAAGCTATCATCGACAAGGCTTGTATCGTGATAACGATAACGATTAGAATAGTAGTTGCCCTGCTCGATAATCAGATGGAAAACATCCCAATCACGACTAACTGCATTCAGCAGCTCTTCGGAACTAATGCTGTCCTCTTCGATAGTAGTTCCAAATACCTTCTGAATCTGCCTACGAGTGAGTTTATCGGGACACGGTTCGTCACCCATAGTAATCAAAATACCCTTCTTATGACGCTTTTCGATTGCATCCGCACTAACATAATTGGTTGCAAAATACCAAGGAAGTGTATAAGACTCCTGACTATTGCCACCACCCCTTCCTTCGTACCACACCTTCTGCAAAGCCTCTGCGATGCGAATGTCGCTCTCAAACTGACTTACCTGAAGCGGTGCGAGGTCATAGTCAGCATCACCAACAGCCATAAAGCAAACCTGCGGGTCGGTAATGGAACCACGATTATAAATCTCCTGCATCAGAGTATTAAGGTTCATAATAACAGAGCGCAGAACAGGCGACATAGAACCAGTGACATCCAACGCAATGATAATAGGCGTACTATTCGGATTATCATGGCTGTCACGAGACTCGCGGACAGTAATATTTTTCGGATTCATGTCATCCGGCATAGCGGTTGACTGATACAGACTAGACGAGCCGCCACCAGAAACACTCGTCTTATTGCTGACATGACGAGTAGAATAACTGTCCCAGCTAGATGCGTCCCAATGCGAATATCCCATGTTAAAGTTCTCCTTTATAATTACAATTTAATTTTACCCATTTCTGGATTCATCTTAGTAAATGTGCGTTTTCCAAATGCCGCATCAAGCGACATTTCCCATCTCTTCATTTCTGTAGGCGGGTATTCACCAGACCCAGTTCTTAGCCACATCATAATCTGGTCTGGAACTGTTGCGTCTGAAATTTTTGAAGTACATCCAAGCAACTTAATCCCAAGCATCTTGATACATTCCATATCAGTGCTTTTCTTAGATTTCTTGTTGCGCTTCGCAGATGGCGGCATAACATCATACACTTCGCTGTTGACACCAATCATCTTCGCATCAACAGGGCGTGTATACCACCATCCACCGTATAACATAATTCCATGTTTTTCAATATCAACAAAACAACTGTTAATGTCAATACCATTGTGAACCACATTGTTATACGACAAGAAGCAAGCAAGATTAAGCAATCGAGAAATCATCCAAGCTGTGTGCTTAATAGGAATCTTGCCATTAAAGTTATTCCATACTTCAGAAAGCGGAACGCAACTATGCTCACGCTTAATGATAATCACACACTCCTCACTGTTCTCAAAATTTTGAACGATGTGCGGTAATGCGTAATCAATACTCTGCATCATGTCTCTAGGGCACGAAAATCTAATTGAGCTAATATAATTATCGTAATACTTCTTGTGCTGTCTTGGAATGACATATACAATATGACTATTGCATAAATACATCTTTCCAAGTTCAAAACTATACTCTTTTAGATATGATACGATAAGCGTTTTGCCGTTCGGTTTGTTTAAACGAATCTTGTTAGATTCTTCCCATGTACCTCTAGCGATTAAGTCTGTGGCCTTTTCATAGAGCATCACAATTTTTGAAGTTACTTCTTGATAAGTCATCTCGCCATTGTGAAAATCTGGATGAAACATCTTTAAGTATTCACGATATTCTGCCTTTAAAATTGAATGATTGTTCGTAAATACATCGTCTACAGACATCGCTTTTAATACATCATCGACTGTCCTACACTTCACTCTATCCCTCCGTTTCTGTAGTTATTATACACCAAAAATCTCGTATTGTCAAGTGGTTTCAAGAAGAAGTTGTTAATTTTCTGTTACCAAATTCTTCCAAAATGCTATCTCGGATTACAACCTTCGCGGCAGCTTCTGCGCTAAACATAGCAAGTTCCTTTGACAGTTCCGGCATCATTGTGTCAGGAGGTACAATATCACGGATTTTCTTTACGTCCGATTCATAACTATTATAACCGGATTTAATTAACCCAATATATGAACGATTGCTCAGATTGGAGATATAGAAATTAGGATAAGCAGTACCCTTATCCATAACTTGCTCATAGAGGTCGAGCAGACGTAGCATCTCATAAACACGCTTACACTGCCTACCATCGTCCTTAGAATCAAATTGCTTCAGCAAATTATGGATTGCACCATAGATTGCATTCTGAAAATTCCAAACATATCGGTCGTAGATTTTAAAACGCTGCAAATAAAAAGCATTGAATGTGTCATCGAAAAAAGCATAATCGGAGAATAGCGCTTCAAGATTGACAAAGCTCCCCTTTGATAGCTGTTTCGCAAAATCACGCAAATCCATAAGTTTTACAGTTCCGTTGTCTTTATTTGGATTGCGCGAAAATTCTGACGGCTCTAATGTTTTTACACTAGGAATGCCAGCGATAAGTTCATCCAGTGACGGAACTGTTACCGCAACACAGTCAATGTCAGACGTTTCATCGTCTAGCCCATAATTCTGACTGCCAAATAAACCAATAAAGCAAATATGACACTTGCGGTTCTGTTCTATGAAATACTTACGTTGCTCAAGAATCATCTTAATATATTGATAATTAGCCATTCATCCTACTCCTCTCTGCCATCAGCCATACATCCGGTGACAGTTTTGTATAGAACTCACCATAAGCGTTGCTGTTGAAAAACTTTTCCTGACTCTCAAGAGATAAAGACTCAATATAATTGAACATATCATCTTCGTTCTTATACTCAAGCAAATCTTCGTCTGTCGCATCACTGCTCTCGGAAAGTTCATTGTTTGTTACCGCAACAATAGAAGCAAATGGACTATCGCTCAAGCATTTCTTACAGAGAAAAACTCTCGTCCCCCAACCATCAAACCTACTGCCATATTTAAGCGGCAAAATATCAATACCTTCAACATCAACTGTAGTTCCACAATTCATACATTTTTCATTATTCATTTTTTACCGCCAATCTTGAAATGTCTCACATAATATGTGAAGCGTTCATTAAATTCTTCTTCGGTTAATTCTTTATTAAAAATAACTTTCATTAGATTTGATATTGTCATTTTATAATGACCATCAAAAGAAAATTCTATAATATCACATTCATCATTAACGAAGTAAATTACTTCGCCATTACTTACCTTATTTACCAACTGCTCGTAAGTATAATATGCCATTTAATAAATAACGCCGACTTTTCTTCACATTAAAGACAGTATCGGCGTTTCTCCTTATTTCAGATTACTCATCATGCTTCATCATATACTTACGACTAACATTCTTAAAAGAGCGCTGTCCATCAAGACTACGATAAACCCAACCTTCACGCAAGCCAGTGCCAACAATACACTCACCGTCAGCATCCAGCTTTAGAGTTTCCATATCATCAGGCAAGATATAATGCTCATCTGCAATAGGAACCCAGTCAATGCCATTGGCGTTGCAAATCTCCTTTGCATCCAAAGAATTGATGCGTCCAATATCAGAACGAATCAGATTGTAACCAAAGAAACGTACTTCACCATACTTGTGAGGATTACCCTGAAGATTAGGGCCAGCGGTTTCGCCCTGCAATGCCGCATACTTTAGGTTATTATCCTTGATGTAACGCTTCAAGAACTCGTCAATGTGATACTTGTCGTTCATATCCCAGTACACATTGGATTCGGCGTTACCACCCTTATTGTGCCAAGTAAACTGATTACGGTCAAGCTGACGTACATTACGAGAACATACATAATACTCCCAACGACCAAACGGCTTCTTTTCCATGATATAAGTAGAAGAAGTTCCATCAATCTTCTGGGTCTTAATCCAAGGCTCTTTGTCCTTCAGAATAAATGGCATGTTCTCGCAGTTATGGGTTAAAACACCATTTGCAAAGAAATTATGATTATCCGCAACGGTAATATCATACAAACTACCGTTCATAAACTTACCATTATAGTTATTCACACTCTTTACAGGAACTACGATAGTTCTATAAGACTTCTTATGAACAACGCCATCCAAAATAAATTCGGCATTAGCGAACTTATTAGTCACCTTGTACCGCATACAGTTAGGCACATAACCACAGATAATACCCATAAACTTATCTGTGTTCTCGGTATCAAGCGCCAAGGTATAGTAGCCTTTATCGTTAATAATCGTAGCGACAATACCAAACTTATCGTTCAGCATATTGACAAGCATCTTGTTTTCCTCAAGAGAGAAGGCACAAGTAGAAATCTTTGCACGTCCACCGTCATGATTATTCTTAATCAAAGTACCATCATCAAGATACCAAATAGCAAGCGACAGCGGAGTAATCTTTTCAAACATCTTATTAGTCAAGATTACCTCAGTCCCGTTCCAGCAATCCTCAAGAACATGATTGCTGATATTGCCATCCATATTCAAGCAGAAACGATAAACAGTGGTATCTGCATATCCGCTCTTCATAGGATAGACAGGCGAATCTTCGCAACCAAGATACTCCATCTTAAAATTAAGATATTCGCGCTGTGCTTCACCCTGCGTAAAGTTAATCTTTATACCGTCACCTTCTGCCCTAGCATCATGGTAAACTCCTGCATCACCAAGAATCGAACCATAAATAAAAGGAATAACGTCATCTGAATAACAGTTCGTATACATGAAAAGTTTATCAGACATAGAGAGTTCGTATGCGGTCTTATAACCATCCTGAGTCATAAACTTGTGGTCGTAAGAACATACGACATGATTTAGCTTTGCACAGCCAGCGCGATAAGGATAACCAATTTCAATCTTAGGCTCTGATGCAAGTTTCTGCCTACCAACAATAGGTTTCCACTCAATTTCGCCATTTGCGTTCACAGATGCCACCAAAACGTCGAGATTCTTATTTACAATATCGGCAATTCTAATATTGCCAATGTTGGTAAGAATCTTAGTATCGCCAATTAAGCAACGCTCTTCATCCGACTTCTTTACGTATTCAAACTTAGTAGGAAACTTGCGAGGATTAGTTACCTTCTTACCGGTAAAGAAATTCTTAACACGCTCGAAGAGGGTCAATTTCTTTTCAACTACATCCGACTTGCGGACATTATCCTCCTCGACAGAATAGCGAACCTTCAAAATATCAGTAACATCGTCACTGATATTTGCATCCTTTAATTCATCAAATGCACTCACAGGCATAATCAAGCCCTGAGAGTATACCTTGCACATCTTAATGCACTTAACCTTATAGTCACGCTTTGCCATAAAAGCAAACCGAGGGTCGTCTGCATTTACCTTAGAGTCAACCTCAAAATAAACACACTTATCTCCGGGCTTAAACTGGTCTGCCTTGGAGACAATGACTCCCCATCCCCCTACTCTAGCGTATTCTACTCTATCATATCCATCCAAAGGAGAGATGTCATCAATCTTAGTAATATACGCTAAAGCTCTTTTACCATTGATAATCATAACAATTTATCCTTTCGTACTAATTTATTATTTATTACAATCTATCTATTACCATAGCAAGTTATTATTTACCAACAAACATTGATAAATAACACAATGCAAGCTATTTTATATGTGATACAATTTTGGAAATAATCACATCATCAATGCGATATAAGAAGCTACCAATGAATTATTGGCATATTTGCAGTTTCGACATGGGTTATGCACAAATCAAATCTGTCCACAAAATTTCAAAAATGTATATCGTTATAATTCTTCATAATATGAAGGGTGACGTATTACATTTTTTATTTACATTTACATTTTTGATGTTTTGATGTTTTTTCATTTCACACTACACGGTCTAATATCGTAAGCGTAAAATTCAGTTCCACAACCATGAATATCAACATATTTGCCATCTAAAAATATAGCCATCTTAGTTACGTCTACAGTACCGTAGCCACACTTCTCACCGATAACAAATACACATCCACCATGATGTTGCATAATTTCAGAGAACGTCAACGGATAAATGCCCTCATCCTCTCTTATTATCTAAGCCATCTGTTTAAGTTTATAAGACTCCATTAGATTCACCTCTCAATACAGAGGGAGATTACCAGTAATAGGGTCAATTACTCGTGAATCCAGCGGTTCAAATACAAGACAAGTGTAGGTTTTAACTCCGTGGAACTCTGTAGTTCCGTTATCCAAAACAAGACTTGTCATGATGTCAGCTTCGTCTGCTTTCTTCTTTAGATTCAGAAGTTCCTCTTCGCCGTCAACATAAAGACAAACCTTAGTATATGAATCAGAGAACCATTCAGAAAGTGCTGAATCACCATCAACAACTATCCGTCCATCACCAACAGTATACCACGGCAAGCCATCCCTGTCAAGGGCTTTTAGGATAATATTTACAGCGCCATGACAAGCCTGTGCGATTGCCTTACCTTTCCTCATGTGTAAGTCTCGCCTAACTACAATAACCATCTTAGTCATCATGGTAAACCACCTTCTCTACCTTGTCACTTGCTACATACAAGCCACTAGAACGCATCTTGTAAAAAGTTCCATACTTATTATATCTAACACCAACAACCTTGTCGATACAAGAATATGCACAGGAATTGTCACGAACAATATCACCAATACTGATAAATTCCATTCTCATAATAATTCCTTTCTTTTACCACGAGTGTTTATCGTAAATATAAGCAATGATAAGAACGACAAGATAAAGCAAAAGAAATCCTGCGATAATTCCAAGGTCAATCCACATAGGGATAAACACCTTCCACCAAGACCAGTCAATCAGACCACAGAGTTTGAGAACAATAAAGATAATCTGCAATACACCCAAAAGACTTACGCCCGTTGTGGTAGTTTTTGTATTCTTAGACACCAGCAAGCACCTCGCTTACCGCTTTTGCAATCAACTTACCATCTGCCATAGAACGCAAAGCACCCATAGCAGCTTTCATTGCCTGTCCCTTATTCATGCTAGAATCAACAAGCACTAAAACACGTGCCTTGATGTCATCATAAGATAATTCTTCAGGTAGATAATCAGACAGAATTGCCAATTCATCACGACATTTATCGGCCATCTCTACTCTATCGCCCTTGATTGCAAACTCTAGCGTTTCGTTAATCTGCTTAATCTGCTTTTTTACTACAGAAATCATTTCGTCCGTAGTCAACATTCTACCAAGCTCAATTCTCTTATTTTGCATAGCGGCATACAAAAAACCAAGAGTGTCAGCTACTCGCTTATTCTGAGTTTTCTTTGCCAAGAACCAATCATCCTGAAACTTGTTAATATCCTTCATGTTTTACACCACCCTGTAAATATTCTGATATACACACGTATATTTCTTTCCATCTCCTGCATCGACATCACAATCCATGTGATAATGGCCAAAATACCAGTGGTCGAATGTTACATCTTCAGCGACAACTTTCTGTAGAAAATTAGTCAGCTTATCATGCTTATATTCACCGCCACCAAGAATATCGGTGATAGTGTCTGACGCGCAATGACTAATTACAAAATCGCATTTGTAATCATATTTTTTTAACGTGTCAATTCCATACTGATATTCTGCATCAGATGGCATTTCTTCACGCCACCAGTCAACGCCTTCTTTTCTATGCCACTTATCGTGACTTTGTGCCTTGCCGAAGCAGAAAAATTTCTTTCCATCAAAATCATACATACCACCTTGTACAAAGCAGTAAATATGGTCGTTAATTTTGTGTGCTTTGTCACCATGAAAATCAACTAACGGATACTTTTCAAGCATAGGATGGTTTTCATGATTCCCTGCAACAAAACATGTAATATATGGTCTACGCAAAAACCACTGTTGCCACCAACGGTCACTAAACTCATCATCCCAGACGAAACCAAAATCCCCACAAATGATAAGCGTATCTTTTTCTGTTAGATTATTAGATTCAGTCCAATGACTAGGAGTAATCTTGTCAATATCAATATACGAATGAGTATCTCCTGTTACGTATACAGACATAATTACTTACCTTTCTTGTTCTTACGGATATGAGTTACAACTCTATATCCAGCCATAAGAAACATCATAACACCGGCAGTCATAAGAACCACCTCAAAAATCTTTGTAATAACGCACATATAGCATCTTCAACTCCTTTATATGTGTTTTCTACACAAATATTATACCAAAAAATCCGAGATTTGTCAAGCTGTTTTCAAAAATAAATGGGCGCGATGCGCCCACGGATTAGTTTACAATAATGTTACAATTTCTCATAACAGTAAATGCTGCATTGGCCGCATCTACAGTCGTACCCTCGGTTGCCGAAGAATCCACAAACACTTCATTCTTATAAAGCGCTGAACGAATCATAAGAGCGTTTGAAACAACGCAGATGTCAGTGCAAACGCCACAAATCTCAATTCTGTCGCCCGGAACACAATCACGAAGCAATGCGTTTACAAGTTCTGTAGAACCAAAAGAATTTTTGTAACAAATAGTGCAATCATGCCGGTAGAGAGCAAGTGCCAATCCAATCCTATCCACAAGCGCGTGTCCAGAAGTACCATCTACACAATGAATTGGATATTTCTTAGATTCTGGCAACGAATCATATTCGTCCATATTATGCGTGTCCATTGTCATGTAAATCTTACATTTATTTGATTTATACTTCTCAATCTTCTCTACAACCTTTTGCACAACAGTATCGCTAGGATGGAAGTCGTTCTGCATATCAATAATAACAAGTTTATCAGACATATTTAATCTCCTTAGTCATAACTATGCTCATTTTTATCGTCTCGGAATCTAACGAAAACGGGAAACTGTAGACTTAACATACCAGTATTTTTGTCTTTAGATACATTCTTATACTTCACTTCGATAATACTGCCGAGATATTTCTTTTTGTTGTTCCAGATTTCAGAGCGTAGCTCGTCACTAAATCCACTTCCGACCCCAACAACATTTTCTTTATACTCTACATAAACTTTACCAAGCGTATTAGAAAGACGGCCATCACCAGCTTCAAAACCGATAATTGGCAAGTCCATTGTATAGAATCGCTTTGCTTTTAGAATACCGGAATTGCGCTTACACTGATATGGTACATCATAATTTAACATTACGCCTTCCATACCAGCTTTCGTGGCGCGGTCAAGCCAATAGTCAATCTTTGTTTCATCAGTACCTTCATAGAAAAATCTTACAACCTCAACATTTTCAATGCCGAGACGATGAATGTCGTAAGATAATTCAATCAACAAATCCTTACGAGCCTTGTACGAATCCTGCGAAACACCATTATCAAAATCTCTGTTAGAAATCCAGTCGAAAATAACATACTTGATGCAAGACTTATCAGAATCTACACTATTCAAAATACCAGTGCCCTTCGTAAAAGCATCGTTATCCGACAGTCCTTCGCTATTCTTGTATACAAGTTCCCCATCAAGACACCAAACCGGAAGTTCCACTTCCAACTTCTTTAAATCTGACATAATGTGGTCTAGTCCAGTCCACAACTTACCCTGTCTGCTATACATTTTTCCACGATAGCAAACGCATCTATTTCCGTTAATTTTCTGACTAACGGAGAACCACTCGCCATGTGGAATCTTAACATTATCAATAGATTTTGCAAGTTGGACATCGAACACTGGAATTAACTTACATCTATACACGCTATTAACAGTTTTCGCGTCAACGCCAAGACGCAGTTGTTTAGTAAATACGTCATGTATAAACGCAATTTCATTGTTAAATGTTGGTCTACCCTCAAAAGCAAGCCTTACTTTTTCCACGTATGACTGAACTACCCAAAGCGTATCATCATTCGCCGGGTTATCCATAATATATTTGCACACACCTAGCAACGTCATGTTAATATGAGGGTCTAATTTCTTTACTAAATGTTTGCTCAATCTTGCACTAGATATACCAGTTGTTACGTTTTTGTCTAGCAAAAATTTCAGAAGCTCATCTGTCTCTTTACTTCTGAAATTATTCAACGCCCACTCTTTGCGAGCTTTTGTGCTTTGCATTCTAAGATTAAAACAAAACAAAGTACATTTGATATATTCAATGTCGATGTCAAACATTATTTAAAACTCCTAAACTTTTTTGCATTTTCAAAATAGATAGTCAACCTATCAAGATATTGTGGTTTTATAACCGCTTCTGCATTTTTAACAAACGCAAACCAAGTATAAGAATACGGTTGCATTACTTTTTCGTAGCTCAACCGTTTCCACTTATCTCTTCCATCCAAAACATATCCATCTATGTTATAATCACGAATCGCATCGAGCGCAAGTATTCTGCATCTCAACGTGTCACGATTATTCAACATAAATAGATAAGCAACAGCCATTACTATAAACGGCATTGCTGTTAGCCACGGATGAATATTAGCAAACTCTATTATACTATCAACCATCGGATTCACCTCCATCCAAGATGGATTTTATCTCATCACGGATGGACTCGATTTCCTTAACTGCATCAATGACAGACATATCTCTTTGTGACAGCTTTTTTCTTGCTCTAATCTTAATATATCCTTTAAGAGCCGCGTTGAAATCGTGATAATAACCAACGACCTCTGTAACCTACTTGCCGCTTTTATCCGTAACAAAATGAACAAGGTCATAAGACCACTTAGACGGATTAACAGCATATTGTTTATTTATCTGAATCACTTGTTGTTCACATCCTTTGTAATATCACCAGCAATAGCTTTTACGTCTGCTTCGATGGCATCAACACAAGAATTACACAGAGCGGCAAAACAACTACCAGACCCCTTATATGTATTCCACTTGATACTTACAGTGGACAGCTCTGACGCTTCTTTCCCACACCTAAAGCACTTAGGTTTTACTCCCATTCTTCCGTTTCGCATGACAATACTTCCTCCATAATATTCGGGTCGAAATCACATTTCCTAAACGCAACGCAACAATTTGTCACATTACTATAATACTCTAACTGCTCGACAGACTTTCTTTTTGCAACATCATCGCAATTCTTATCAAACAGCAATGCAAAACATTTTTCATCCCTATTAAACACTGGAATACAACGACCCTCAAGATTCTTTGCAGCAGAAGATTTCTTTAAAATAGCCTTATATTCAGAAAGACATTCCTTATATTCTCTTAAAATCTTAGGAATATCTTCACCTGTAGTCGTAACAGATATAGCTATAATAGGCATATCTGTATCAAGAATATCTCCACTGCGCTTAGACTTAATCATAATAAATCAAAATTCACCCTTAGTCCTTTCAAAAATAGAATAAATAGTATCAGAATTAAAACTTCTTCTGTCTATATATACACGCTTTCCTTGCGTATCGTCATATAATACGTATTCATCTTCGACAATAAGTATTGACGTTGCATCCAAAATGCTGTGCATATTCATGCGCAGTTTTGCAAAACTGATGCCAGAATCGTAGTATATTAAATAACAAGATAATAAATGCCTGAAATGCTCATCTGCGTCATCTTTATATTTCAATTTTGCAGTCTTATAAAGTACACCAAGAGCATCACAGAAATATATAGCCTTTTCAAAATCTTTTCTTCTACACGAACCAGCAAAATCACAAATTAAAGACTCGTAATCCATTCCTTTAGATTCTCCCTTTTCTTGTCAAGCCACCGTTGCTCGTCAAGTATATTTCCAAAAAATAAACAAGTTGCTTGTATCTGATTATAATAATTCAAATACACGAAACCTTTAGGAATACTTGGTAGCTCTACATTCTCCTCAAACATTATATATATCGACGGTGGCATGAATGAATTATCTGCATTTGACACATGACCGCCACAACAGAATTTTGTCATATATCCTTTCAGGTTTAACTACACTATTATATCAAGTATACTACTGTCGATATACACAAAACTATGATTGCGATTCTTACAGTCCATTTTCCAACAGTCACAACAAATTAACGATACATCCTTTTTTGTCTCCACTTAATAAACTTCACCCTGCTTTCGCTTGCTAAACAAGCATGAACGTCTTTCCACGAATCAGGGTATTGCTTTTCATAAATAAAGGGAGGAACACCGTTCTTATATTCATTAGAACTGATAATATACATACATCTTAGTTTCCCATCTTCCAAACGGTACGATATATCATAATAGTACATCCTTAATTCACCCCAATCGCATGAAATTTCTTGTTATGCTTCTTCAGATAATCAGAACGTGTTTTGCTAACTCCATACACAGCAACAATTTTCACAAACGATGATTCCATAGAACTCCACACATCGTCAGCGCACTTTGCAAAGAGTCTGGCAACATATTTCTCCTTGCCAAATTCTCCAGTTTCGGTTTTCCGCATCTGGTATAATACCTCAAACTTTTTATACATCTGAGACTTTTGAGCATCATTAACTGGAACAAGAGCAGTACACTTACTACGCTCTCTAATAGTATAGCCACGATTCATGAGTCCCTTGATAATCCTATCTTCCATACTGCCAATAGGAACTTTTGTGGTGTCTACAATTACTTCTTTTAAATCATGGTTAATTTCGTACATCTCAACTTCTCCATCAAAATGGTAAATCTTCATCTTGTCCACCAAAATTTACTAAATAATCAATATTCTCGTCAACGGGTGATTCTGGAAAAATATCCAGTTCGTCCTCATATCTTACAAATAATCCAATATCAATTTTTTTACGTTTACTCTCTGGATAATTCTTAAATATGTATTCGTAAATTAGTTTTAACAGTTCATCATCAGATACTTTGTATCTGTCAGGGCAGAATGTATATGTATTTAGTTCATCAAGAACCAGAAAGCCGTTTCTAACCAAATTGTGAAACGCTTTATTATATGTCTTATAAGACATACCAGTGTCTTCCATAACGTGTGCGGAAAAGAGGACAAGTTTTGTAATATTTCTTGTTCTCATGCTCCACAAATACATATAGAATTGAATCTCACATGGCTCTAAATGACGAACTAATTCAACTGGGAATCTTTCGTAATTATAATCAGCATAGTCAACAATTCGCTGATTTGCCACTGTTTTCGTTATCAGAAGATACACTCCTTATTTTAATGAAAGATTGATTTTATTAAAAAATTACCACGCAATTTCAGAAACTGCATCTTTAGTTTTCTCAGCAATTTCACGACCAATCGCGCTTGAACCACGTTTTTCAATAATAAATGTAATAAATGCTTCGTTCCGTGCAAGACCACTTGCAACAGATTTAGCCAATTCAGCGATTTCATGCGGTGTCATAGTAACTTTAGAACTCATTTTATTTCTCCTTAATCAAAACGTCTTTTATAAAGTTCAAATGCTTCATCAAGCGCAGTGTCAAGCGAAATCTTATCACACATCATTCTCTTGCTATTTTCACCATAAATTGCTAATGCGATATTTACAATACAAATATCTGCGTTTGGATGCACATTAAGAAAATTGCGTTTATCGCTTACTCTCTTTTGCTCTTCTGATTCTATTTTTTCCTTTTCATCCTTGAGGTCGTTCTTAATTCGGTCTGTTAGAATTTCTTTAATCCAGCTTGACACGTGTTCATCAGCCAATGCGACTTTTGCTTCTTTATACGAGCATTTTACAGCAAAATCGTACTCTACAGGGTATCTCGTAGCATAATACCCATAGTCGCCATAATACTTATCACAAAACATACATTTCTCCTTAATCTAAAAGAGGTGGTCTTTTAATATTCTCTTTTCTATTATACCACACTACTGTGTGATTTGTCAAGGGCTTTTAGAAAAATTTCTAAGGGCGATTTTGCTTCGGTAAAAATTGCCTAAGATATAATATATATTACATTTATAGTCTTGTAGGAACGTCTGTGAGAGGTCTTTGCTTCAGTGAACAAGTTACTCTACTCTAACCAAAAAGTTATCCACAGA
>ERZ1026882.609-NODE-609-length-18221-cov-5.804580_pt1 | contig 18221 bp, 6 predicted proteins | sample MGYA00380171_ERZ1026882 | MGnify/ENA primary metagenome ERZ1026882 (study PRJEB33269, sample SAMEA4719807) | human gut metagenome | biome: human-associated habitat; feature: organic feature; material: feces | place: Cameroon | collected 2013-10 ...
CCAACATCTGCAGTCGCTGCCGACATCAATATTATCCCTGTGCCAGTGAAGACACAGAGACTGTCAGGTGAGTTTATCTTGCCACAAAAGGTGGCTATTTCCTATAACACTGCTGAGGGAAAGGCTATTGCCCAGTATCTTGCCGATAAGTTGAATGCCTCTACTGGTTATGAGGTGAACGTGGGGGCAAAGAAGGCGAACATCACCATCCAAATCTCTCCTTCTATGAAGATGGCTGAGGAAGGTTATAGATTGAGAGTTTCTTCCAAGGGTGTGACTATTAAGGCAAAGACGGGAAAGGGTGCTTTTTATGGCATGCAGAGTTTTATGCAGCTGTTGCCTGCCCAGATAGAAAGCCCAACCAAAGTGTCGGGTGTGAAATGGGTGGCTCAGTGCTGTGACATAGAGGATGCTCCTCGTTTCGGTTATCGTGGTTTTCATGTGGATCCTTGTCGCCATTTCATGACCGTGGAGAATGTGAAGAAAGAAATCGACATCATGTCTATGTTCAAGGTCAACACCATGCACTTCCACTTGACGGAAGACCAAGGTTGGCGCATCGAGATTAAGAAATATCCTAAGTTGACTTCCATTGGTGCATACCGAAAGGAGGGGAACGGTTCCATTTATGGTGGTTACTATACACAGGAGCAAATCAAGGACATCGTGGATTATGCAGCCAAGCGATATATCACGGTGATTCCTGAGGTGGATATTCCTGGACACATGATGGCTGCTATTGCGGCTTATCCAGAACTTTCCTGCAAGGGGAAGCCTGGTTCTCCTAGAATCGTATGGGGCGTAGAGGATATCGTACTATGCCCTGGCAAGGAGGATATGTTCCGTTTCTTGGAGGATGTGTTCCGTGAGATGGTGCCTCTCTTCCCAGGCAAATACTTCCATATCGGTGGTGATGAGTGCCCGAAGGTGAGTTGGAAGAATTGTCCTGCTTGTCAGAAGCGCATCCAGAATGAGGACTTGCAGGCTGATGGCAAGCATTCCGCCGAGGAAAGGCTCCAGAGCTATGTCATCAGAAGAATGGAGAAACTCTTGGCGCAATATGGCAAGAAAATCATCGGCTGGGATGAGATATTGGAAGGTGGATTGAGCCCGGATGCCACAGTGATGTCTTGGCGAGGCACACAGGGTGGCATTGATGCGGCACTCCAAAAGCATGATGTCATCATGACTCCAGCATGGGGTGGTGGCTTGTATCTCGATTACTATCAAGGAGATAGAAAAGTGGAGCCTGTAACCATCCAGAGTTCACCGGTTTATCTCTCTGAAACCTATGGTTACAATCCTGTGCCTGATACCTTGAAGACCTTGGGCTTGAGCCAGCACATCTTGGGTGTGCAGTGCAACAACTGGTCGGAATATATGTACTCCAATGCCAAGCGAGAGTACCAGATGTATCCTCGTGCCTTGGCGCTCGCCGAGATCGCTTGGTCGCCACTCAACCGGAAGAACTTCAAGGACTTCTGTCGTCGCTTGGATGCCAACTGTGTTCGCTTGGATGAGCACCATGCTCGCTATCATATCCCATTGCCAGAACAACCCAATGGCTCTTGCGACAAAGTGGTCATCACTCGTGACACGACCGTGACCTTTACCACCTCTCGTCCGATGAAGATGGTATATACCTTGGACGGTACGACGCCTCAGCCGACCTCAGCTGTCTATCAGCAACCAATCCCTGTCAGTGGCAATGCCATTATCAAGATAGCTACCGTCTTGCCTTCAGGAAAGATGAGTAGGGTGAGAACGGTAGTGGTGGAGAAGCAAGACTATGCCCCTGCCGCTATTGTGGCAGAGCCAAAACAAGGTTTGAAGGTGCGCAGAGTGAAGGGCAACTATCTTCGTGTAGATGAACTCAACTGGACCGACTCCGTATGGCAGGAAAGCGTAATCGCTCAACCTAACGAGATGAAAATCAAGCAGGAAGAGGATGCAGCTACCCTAAGAGGGGCCAACAACTATGCCGCTATTGCCGAGGGATACATCTATGTTCCTGAGGATGGCGTATATTATCTCTCCTCTCGCCTTGACCAACTCTGGATAGACAACCAGTTGGTGATAAGCAACGAGGGTGAGGTGAAGGCAGTATCTTCTCGTGATACCTCCTTGGCATTGGCAAAAGGTTTGCATCCAGTTAAGATGGTGTTCCTATCGAATATCATCGGTGGATGGCCTGGCTGGTGGAGTGACCTCTCTGTAGAAATGAGAAAGGACACTGCCACGAAATTCTCGAAAGTGTCAAGTGAGCAGTATTGCCACTAATATTTGTATAAAATCTATTACGTTTTATAATATGATGAAGAATAAACAATCCATTTTATCCATCTCACTCTTGGCTGCTCTGAGTTTGACAAGTCCTGTGACGGCGACGGCTCAAAACGAGACTCGTTGGCACAATGTGGATGTCAACCAGCAGAATCGAGAGCCTCGGCGTGCAGCTTTCTTTGCTTTCGAGGATTTGAGTAAGGCGCAAGGCTTTGACAAGAAACTGTCTGTCAACTATCTCTCCATGGAGGGAACGTGGAAGTTTAACTTTGTGAAGGATCACAACAAGCGACCTTTGAACTTCTTCAAGGCGAATTTCAATGATAGCAACTGGAAGGACTTCCCGGTACCGGGATTGTTTGAACTGAATGGCTATGGCGACCCAACCTATAAGAACGTCGGGTACGCCTGGGCTACTCAGTTTGACCCTAATCCTCCATATATCAGTGAGATCAATAACTATACGGGTTCTTATCGCCGCACTTTTGAGCTTCCTAAGGATTGGAAGGGTAAGGATGTGTATTTCCACGTAGGCTCTGCCACTAGCAACCTTTCGCTTTGGGTGAATGGCAAATATGTGGGATATAGCGAGGATAGCAAGGTAGCTGCCGAGTTTAATATCTCCAAGTATCTCAAACCGGGCAAGAACTTGATTGCCATGCAGGTGATGAGATGGTGCGATGGTTCTTACTTCGAGGACCAGGACTTTTGGCGTCTGACGGGAATCGCCCGTGAGGTGTATCTCTATGCCCGTCCGAAGGCACATGTTGCCGATGTTCGACTCAATGCGGGATTGGAGAACAACTATCAGGATGGTGTGCTGGATTACCAAGTTTCGCTGACGGGTGGCAATTCCAACGTCACCGTTTCCTTGTGCGACAAGGATGGCAAGCAAGTGGCTTCTGCCTCTGGTGCGAAGGGAACCATCAAGGTGCCACAGGTGAAGGCTTGGACAGCCGAGACACCGAATCTCTATCAAGTGTATATCACAGTCAGTGGTAAGCAAGGAGTATCGGAGGTGATTCCACAGAGAGTGGGATTCCGCAACGTGGAAATCAAGAACGCACAGCTCTTGGTCAATGGCAAGCCTGTCTTGATCAAAGGTGCCGACCGACACGAGATAGATCCAGACGGCGGTTATATCGTCAGTGTGGAGCGCATGATTCAAGACATCAAGATCATGAAGCAGTTGAATATCAATGCGGTGCGCACTTGTCACTATCCTGACGATCCTCGCTGGTACGACCTTTGCGATGAATATGGTTTGTATATCACCGCTGAGGCTAACTTGGAGTCCCATGGTATGGGATATGGCGAGAAGTCGCTGGCGAAGTTCCCTGAGTATCTTCAGACCCATATCGAGCGTAACGAGGGCAATGTGAAGACCTTTGTGAACCATCCTTCCATCATCGTGTGGAGTTTGGGCAATGAGGCGGGCTATGGCATCAACTTCGAGAAGACATACGACTGGGTGAAGGCTTACGACAAGACTCGTCCGGTGCAGTATGAGCGTGGTGGTTATGACAGCAAGACCGACATCTACTGTCCGATGTACATCGACTATGAGGAGAGCGAGAAGTATTGTCAGAGTGATGGCACCAAACCTTACATCCAGTGTGAGTATGCCCATGCGATGGGTAACTCAGAGGGTGGATTCAAGGAGTATTGGGACTTGATTCGCAAATATCCAAAGTATCAGGGTGGATATATCTGGGACTTCGTGGACCAAGGTCTTCGTGACAAGAGTCCTATCACGGGCAAGGAAATCTTCACCTATGGTGGCGACTATGGTCGTTATCCTGCCAGCGACTACAACTTCAACTGCAATGGTATCATAGCCCCAAACCGCCGTTTGAATCCTCATGCCTATGAGATTCAGTATTATCATCAGAATGTATGGATCAAGGACTTCGATGCTTCTACCGGAGCATTTAAGATATATAATGAGAACTTCTTCAAGAACATCGACGACTTGAGCTTGACGGCATCCGTGTATGCCAATGGTGTTTTGCTTTCTACGGTAGCGATTGCTGATACCAAGGGCATTGCCCCACAAGCTACACAGAACGTGAAAAGCGAGGTTCTGAAGAAAGCCATCGCTGAGGCTGAGCAGCAACATGCAGGCGAGGAAATCGCCGTCAACTTTGCCTTTGCCAGTGATGGCAAGGAACCTTTGGTGGACAAGGGACAGGTGATGGCTCGCCAGCAGTTTGTGGTAAGCAATTACAAGTTTGATAAGGTGGATACCCCTAAGAGCGGCAACATCGATGTGGAGGAAACCAACAGCTATGTGAAGGTGACGGCTGATAGAATGACCGTTACCATCGGCAAGAAGACGGGTATGATCGATTATCTCGACATCGACAAGGAACCCGTATTGAAGTTCCGCAAGAGCATCAAACCTGAGTTCTGGCGTGCTCCTACCGACAACGACTATGGTGCATCCTTGCAGAAGGAGATGCTGGTGTGGAAGAATCCTGCCATGAACTTGAAGTCGTTTGACAAGCAGGTGTTGAAGGACAGTGTGGTGCTGACCGCCCTCTTCGATATGCCAGAGGTAAAGGCACAGCTTCAGCTCCGTTATCGCATCAATGCCGCAGGCGAGGTGGCTGTGACTGAGAAGATGACCACTGACAAAGAAGCCAAGGTTGCCGACTTGTTCCGTTATGGAATGCAGTTGCAGATGCCTGCCGCTTTCTCCAAGTTGGAGTATTATGGCAGAGGTCCGGAGGAGAACTATATCGACCGTCATTCTTCTGCCTTTATCGGCAAGTATGAGTCAAACGTGAAGGATGAGTATTATCCATACGTCCGTCCTCAGGAGAGTGGCAATCATACCGACATCCGTTCCTTCTCCATCTTCAATCCTACCACAGGCAAGGGCATCACCTTTGAGGGTTATGCACCGATGGAATGCAGCGCCATCCCTTATCTCGTAGAGGACTTGGATGCTGGTTTGGAGAAAGAGCACGACTGGGGGCAGCATAGTGGCGACTTGGTTGACAAGGGCTTGGTGCAGTTGCATATCCAGCAGCGCCAGTATGGCTTGGGCTGTATCGACAGTTGGATGTCGAAGCCTATGGAAAAGTATCGCATGCATTATGGCGACAGAGAGTTCAAGTTTGTCATCAAGGCGAAATAAAAGAAGCGGTGTTTCTCTATTACAGGGAAGCGCCGCTTGCTATATGGAAATATGAAGTATTTCTATTGAATTTTCGCAAATGCGAAACTTGAATAGTTTGCTTTACACTCTTGCCACGATTTGCTCAGGAGTCAGCTCATTGTCCTTTGCCAACTGCTGATAGTCGTATCTGTCGTAAAGACCCTTCTTGATACCGAAGCAGAGCGTCCTCATGTCGCTGTCGCCATAGAAGCGAGCGATCTTCTCGCCGAATCCGCCTTCGAGCGCACCATCCTCCAGGGTAATCACCTTCTCGTGGTCAGCCTTCAGGCTTTCGAGCATCTCCTCGTCAAGACCCGTGATGTAACGAGGGTTGATGAGTGTAGCATCGATGCCTTTCTGTTCCTTCAATAGGGCAGCCACCTGCTTGCCCAAGCCATAGAAGGCACCCAGGGCCACGATGGCTACCTTGCTGCCCTTGTGGGTCATCTTGAAGCGGTTCAACTCTGAGTAATCCTCGTCAAACTGCTCGTCGCTGTGGGTCACTGCACCGCCTGGTACACGGATTGCCACTGGAAGGGCTGTCTGCTGGATGCCCCAAGCCATCATCGCCTTGTACTCCTCCCAACAAGTAGGGGCGAGATAAACGAGGTTAGGGATATTGCTCAACATCGGGATGTCGTAGAAACCGATGTGGGTGATATCGTTCATGCCATAGAGGGAAGCGCAGAAGACATTGATGACCGCAGGATTGCCATTGATGCAGAGATCCTGTGCAATTTGGTCGTAAGTGCGCTGGATGAAAGTGCTATATACATTATATACCGGACGGATGCCGCCCTTCGCCATACCGGAAATCATTGCTACCGCTTGCTCCTCGGCGATGCCTACATCCACATGCTGTGCACCAGCTTCCTCACGGCGATTCTTGAAGAAACCAGCCACGGTAGGAGTGCCGGAGCTAACTGCCACCAAGTGCTTGTCCTTCTTCATCTCTTCGAGGAGGTACTCGGCGGTCATGTTGCCATAGTCCTCGCCACCGCCTTCAATCTTAGGCTTACCTGTCTCGATGTCGAAAGGCATACTCCAGTGCCAAGGTTCCTTGTTTTGTTCGGCAGGTGCATAGCCCTTGCCTTTCTCTGTATGGATATGAACCACGATAGGGTGGTCGATGTCCTTTACTTCCTGGAATGTCTTGATCAATGTCTCCACGTCATTGCCATCGGCTACATATTCATAGTCCAAGCCCATGGCACGGAAGAGGTTGCATTCAGCCTTGCCGTTGGTTTCACGCAAGAGGGCGAGGTTCTTGTAAAGACCACCATGGTTCTCGGCGATGCTCATCTCATTGTCGTTCACGATGATGATGATGCCTGTGCCCAGTTCGCCTACCTCATCAAGGCCTTCGAGTGCCTCGCCACCACTCAGAGAACCATCACCAATCAATACCACGATGTTCTCCTTGGTTCCCTTGATGTCACGAGCCTTCTGAAGACCGCTGGCAAGGGAGATGGATGTGGAGGTATGACCTAATTCAAACTGGTCGTACTCTGGTGACTCAGCAGGACTGCTATAGCCAGAAATCTCCTGGAATCGGTTGTTGTCGTAGTAACCGAATGCACGACCTGTCAACATCTTGTGTGGATAACTCTGGTGAGATACGTCGAAGACGAACTTATCCTCAGGGCAGTTGAACACATAGTGCATGGCGATGGTGGTCTCCACGATACCGAGGTTAGGACCTACGTGACCGCCGATGTTGCTATCACGATTCAAGATACCATCACGAATCTCTTGAGCCAGCTCATGGAGCTGTGGCATGGAAAGCAGCTTTACATCCTTAGGTGACTGAATTTTCTCCAATAACATAGTTTTATGAACTTTATTTGTTTATTTTCGGTTGCAAAATTACAGTTTTTCCCCGAAAAAGGCGTAAACTAAATTACTGAATGTTGGAACTAATTTACAGAAAAGCCCAAGTGATGCCTTCTGAAAGCCTCTTTGGCACTTTCAGAATACGATATTTGCGCATCTCGAATCCGATTCTTATGCTTCCATAATCCGATTCTTATGCTTCTCGCATACCATTCTGATGATGTAAAGATACGTCTCTAGCGTTGTGAAAACCAAGGATTGTCGATTGCGTCACATATGCCACGTAATTGTATGGCATATGTCAAGCGATTGCGTGGCATATGTCAGCCGATTACACGACATATGTCAAGCGATGAGAACGATGCGGTTCTTGCACGTTCACTCTTAGGTTCTTCTGCAGAAATCGCCCTTGCCCATATTAGTTGCGGATTTGAGGTAGTAAGAGACACTGATGAATGTTACAATGGCTGAATAAAGGTTATACAATGTTAAAACAGAAAAATATTTATGTAAATCTTATTATTTTTTTTATAATTTTGTCTTCATAAATTAAAATCCAACTACTACAATGAATATAACTCCTAAAATTGGTATTCTAGCCACCTTGTTATTTGTAAATGCTAATCTTTTTGCACAGGAAACACCATTTAAATTGGGTGTCCGTTTGGGTGGCGGCATGTCTGTCACTACTGGTCTGGATAAGATTCTTGTTCCAGAAGACTATTATTCCAATTACAGTTTCAAAGACAAGTGGCAGCTTACGCCAACAGTTGGTGTGTTTGCTCTGTATCATGTCGATGGTTCCATCATAGGTGTTGAAGGTGGATTTAGCTATTGGCAGAAGGCATCACAGCTTGTCTATAATGATAATAAGGAGTTAAACTATAAGGTTACACCTCGTTATAATTACATTGGCGTATCTGCTCTGTTGAAGATTTATCCTTGGCGCAAAGGCTTCAATATTTCAATTGGAGGACGCGCGGGAGCTAACCTTAATGGCAAGGGCATATCTTACGAGAGTAATCAAGAAGAAAGTAAGTTTGCAAATTATCATTTTGCTACTGTCGCAGAGACGGAGCGTCTGATGAAGGAGAAACTGACGGGGCAGCCAGATATTGCCGTTGGCGGTGGCTTTGGATATGAAATAGGCAAGCATTGGAATATTGACTTACGTTACTTCCTCGGATTGAACTCTACCATTAAGACAGAGCGTAATGACTATAACTGGGCAGAGCATTCAACCCATGGACAGAACATAGAGCTTAGTATCAGCTATCTTTTTAAACTTTAACCCTTATGAGTTTATCTATGAAGGATAAGAGCAACAGAAAAAAACGTTATATTCTGGCAGGAATCTTTCTTGGCATAGCTACTCTTTTTGGTATAGAACGCTGTGTTAATGACGAGCCAGAGTCTGAGCAGCGTATAGAACAAAAGACAGCAGACAAGGCAACATCACAATCTTCTACACCGCAAGTCTCTTCTTCTTTAGACAGGACAGATGTGCAGAAAGATTCGGGACGTTCATATTGTGTATATAATAAGCTGGGGAATGTGCCCCGAAACGTTACAAGTATCAATACAAGGAGAATAAAAAAATCAAGCATGACAAGAAAAACAGCCAATATAAAACACGAGACGAAAGAACCTGACAATGAACCTACTAATCAGAAAACAGGTGAATATGTTCTTGACAACTCTATGAATAGTCAGCCCTCTATCGTACAGGAGAATCCGAAAGAAACTCCATCTATGAGGACTTACTCTTTTCCTCACCATCATCTTTTTCGGCTTGGACTTAGGGCAGGAGTTGGTTATTCCAGCATTTCAGGATTAAGCAGTATTATTGAGAACTATGATATACGTCCTACTTTCACAATGAATGAACGTGGTGGTATCAGTCCTCGTATTGGTGTCTTTGGAACATGGCAATATCGCAGGTTAGGTGCAGAGTTGAGCATTGATTATACTCGTCTCTCCAGCAAGCTGACGGAGTACAAGAAACCTGAAAATATAACCGAGACTACACGGTTTCATTATAATTTCATTACTCCACAAATCTTGCTTCGTTTCTATGCTTTCCCAAAGTTCTATATGGGAGCAGGAATCAGTGCTGCTATTCCGTTTGGCAGTCGTAATATCGACTTCACCAATGACCGCATTGGAGAGGTATATCGACAGCAGGCAGAACGTACTCAGGATCATCTGAGAGAATCTGTTAAGGCACGAGTAGCATTCATTCCTACCATTAAGATTGGCTATGTTGATGTAAAGAATGGTCTGGAGGCTGGACTGGAATACGGTTTTGGATTTAATGATATCCTCCGCACCAGTGCCAACGACTATGGGTATCAGGAACGTATGAACAATCTGCAGACTGTCAGCCTTACTATTGGCTACAGTCTTCCACTTGGCAAAGTTAAATAAGCAACATCCTCGAATCATATTAAAACAGTCTCTATATGAAACATAAATACCTCACAGTAATTTTCTTCTTTATATCCACTCTTTCTGCTACAGCTCAGACCCCTGGTGGTGTAGATAAGCCAATGGTCTGGTCACACGATTCTGCCTCTTTCCGTGTCTCTGCTGGTGCTGGACTTACCTATATAGGCGTAAGTAAGGTATATGGTGAAAAAGAACAGGCAATATGGTCTCTTGGAAGCGGAAAAGCTATTACTTGTATGCAGACAACAGAGCGTGCTGCTAACCTTGGCAATGGTACTTTCATGAATTATGCCAAGGACTCGCTGCCTGAAATGCGACTTTACAGCTATACGACCTCTTCCAATATGGGCAACGGTCAGACTCTGCATATCGGTCGGAATGGGAACACCCAACTGCCTGTGAAGAACCTTGATGGTAGAACTGTTGAGTATACCGTCTTCGATCGCCGCCTTTCCGATGCAGAACGTTGCCGTGTGGAAAGCTATCTTGCCTTGAAATATGACGTGAGCCTTCGCAGCAGTTACCTTAATTCAAGAAGCGAGGTCATTTGGAATGGTTATACCAACAAGGCCTATAGTCACCGTATAGCTGGTATTATCTCAGACAAGGCTTCTGCCTTACATAAGACAAGAGCCAAGAGCTGTGAGGAAGACGGTTTTCTTACAATCAGTATGAGCAAGCCTCTTGAAGATGGCGAGAGTCTTCTTTGGGGTGACAACAATGGCAAGCTTTCTTTCCGCCAGAGTAAGGCTTACGGCAAGTGGCTCGGTAGAAGATGGATGGATACAGCAACACGGATTGACAAGCCCAATGTTGATGTTGTAGCTGATAGCAAGCAGCTACGCCAGATACAGCCTCTTGCAGAAGGTGAGAGCTACTATCTTGCCGTTGATCCTACAGGAACGGGTAGCTTTCCTGTCAAAACTCTAAGCTATCATAAGGCAAATACGACAGTTGGTGACAGTATTGTCTTTAAGAATATACCGTTAGGAAGGCATGATGTCTTCACGCTACGAGCTGCCAAAGATATGTTTACAACGATAGAAGTAGCGCAGCCAAAGGAGGAGAGCGGCAGCACAGGAACACTTTCTGTTAGAGTAACAGGAGGTATTGCCCCTTACAAGATGACTCTACAGAGAGAACACATGTCTGTTTTCAATCGTACTACAAGCGACAGCATACAGTCTGCTGATGGACTCATAGAAGGAAAATACCTTCTTACGATGACAGACCATGTGGGCAATAAGTCTGAGAATGAGTTTCAGATATCTAAGACGGGTATCACAGAAATTCCTTCCATGAATCCTTCTGATGGAAATAGTGACTTCTTTGTAAATGTAAGTGTAAGTCCTAATCCAACGGTGAATGGATATGTCAGCGTACAGGTGGAACTGAGCGAAGCTGCTCCAATGGACATGGCACTCTATACGGCGGGTGGAGCTCTTGTCAGTCGTCAGGCGAATATGCCAGATACATATTTCTCCACTAAAGTCTATCTTCCACAGACAGGTGTTTACTTATTGACACTGCAAAGTGGTAGCAAAGAAAAGACATTTAAACTGGTGAGAAAGTAATTCTCTTTTTATCCTTTATAAATTTTCCAACGCAAGTATATATACTGAGGACCTTTAGGTCTGAAACAAAATAGCAAGAATAATGAAGTATTCTACACATTCATTCCTCCTTCCGTTCCTGTTGCTTGCAGGAATCATACTAAACTCCTGTAATGGTGGAAGTAATCGTTCTGCTAAAGAAACTGTAATCAGTGATTCTACATGTACTAATACAGTCTCTTCTGTACAAAAATATAGCATTTCCCGAAAGGCTACTTCCTTACGAAAACAAGTTAAGGACAGTGTACAGAACTTACCTGTGAAGAGAATCTCCGAAGAAATCGCAAGAAATCAAAAGGGGAATCGTGTAGATACTCACAAGGCGAACTGGAAGTCTGCAAGACTTTTTGCAGACTTAGGCAAACGTACCGTCAGCAAGTTCTTTACCAACTCCGACAGCGATACGCTCAATGTTGGGCGTGCCCAGCTTGCCGTACCACGTGAGGCTATGGAAAAGGGTAAAGTTCTCTGTATTACGCCACTTAGAAAGGGTGAACTACCAACCTTGCCTACGGGTATGGTGAATGTTACAGGTAGTTGTGATACCTTAATGGCAAGAACAGATACTGTGTCAGGGTATCGCTTCTTACCTCATGGCAATCACTTCGTCCATCATCTGGCAAGTATCGCAGTACCTTACGACAGCACGTTGATACCGAAAGGCTATACCGTAGATGATATCCACACCTATTATTATGATGAACTGCACCAACGTTGGACAATGCTTCAGTCAAAAGGTATTGATGCTAAACGTGAGGTGGCAATGGCAGAGACTTCACACTTTACGGATGTCATCAACGGTATCATCAAAGTTCCTGAGAGTCCCGAAACACAGAACTATGTCCCTACAGGTATCAGTGAGCTGAAGGCTGCTGACCCAGCAGCGGGTATTCAGCAGATTGAAGCCCCATCAGCTAATCAGAATGGTACGGCGTCACTGTCCTATCCTTTTGAAGTTCCTGCAGGGCGTAATGATATTGGTGTAAGTGCCGGCTTACAGTACAGCAGTGAGGGAGGCAGTAGCTTTGTAGGCTATGGATGGAGCCTTCCTGTACAGAGCATTGACATAGAGACCCGATGGGGTGTACCACGTTTCGATGATAAGTCAGAAAGTGAGAGCTATCTTCTCATGGGACAGCAGCTCAGTGACCGACTCTATCGTAGGACTGTCTCTTTGGCAAGACAGGCAGACAAGCAGTTCTATCCAATGACTGAAGGCGGTTTCAGTAGGATTATCCGAAAGGGTAACAGCCCGAAGAACTATTACTGGGAAGTGACTGGGAAGGATGGTACAGTCTACAGTTATGGTGGTCATGGTGGTCATGTCAGTGATGCCACTTCTCTTACCGACACCAAGGGTAACCGTATCAAATGGGCACTTGACCGTGTTACCGATGTTCACGGAAACTTTGCTGCTTTCCATTACATGAAGTCTGGCAATAACCTTTATCCTGAACGCTATACATGGACAGGATTCGGGGAGACGGAAGGACTGTATAGCATTGAATTCAATATTGACTCTATAGCCACAGACCGAAAAGATGTAACGAGTAGCGGAAGACTTGGCATTATGCAAAGGGACAAAGGGCTACTCCGTAAGGTCACAGTGAAGAATAATGGTCAGCAACTCCGCAGCTATAGCTTAAACTATGAAGAAGGACCGTTTGGCAAAATGCTGCTAAAGAGCATTGATCAGAACGATAGTAGGGATGGTAAGGTTGCTACACAATCCTTTGACTATTACAATGACCTCAAAAATGGGCTTTTCTCTTCTAAGGAAGAGATATGGAAGGCCGAAGGAGAAGATTACGAACCATTCCTCAGTCATTCGGTTCGTGGGTGTGATGACAATCTTAGTATTCTTGGTGGTGGAGCTTCGAAAAGCCGTACTACAGGTGGGGGAACAATGATAGGTGTAGGTTTCACTGGTGGAACCGTAAACGTCGGTCCATCTTTCTCTAATAGCAAAAGTTCAAATACAGGTAAAGTTGCTTTCATGGATATTGATGGTGATGGACTGCCTGATAAGCTTTTCAAACGAGGTAACGAACTTTTCTATCGTAAAAACATGAGTGCAGATGGAAAGGATTTACTCTTTGGTAAAGCGTTACGGATACGAGGAGTAAACTCTTTCTCTGAAGGTAATAGTATCAGTCGTTCTCTTAATGCAGATGCTGCTGTTGAAGTTGGTATTACAAAAAAACTTGGTGCTTCTGTTGGAATTTCTTATACACATTCAAAAGATCAGGACAAGACTACCACCTATCTTTATGATTTCAACAGTGATGGACTTACAGACATAGCTGTCAATGGTCAGGTCTACTTCAATCATATTGTAGACGGTAAACCTGTATTTAGTCCTGCAAGTAATGTGACTGCCAATCCTATTATTGGTGAAGGATCACCTATTGATAAGCATTTTATTCCAGACTATAAGGTTATCCGTGACTCTTTGGAAAAGGAATATCCACTGAATGATGCCGTCCGGATGTGGTGCGCACCTTTTGCTGGCAAGGTCAACATACAAAGTACTATAAAAAAACTTAGCAATCAAGGTGATGGCATCATCTACAGCATTCAACATGAGAGCAATGGTTTCATGGTCCGCGACTCTTTATTACAAGCTGGTAGCAAAACCAACAATCTTAATTGTGATGTAAAAGTAGGAGACAGAATTTTCTTCCGTCTTCAGTCTCGATATGATGGTGAGGACGACAGGGTTCTTTGGAATCCCATAATTACTTATATATCTTTGCCTGTTGGCAAGGATAGGTATCTGTCAGAAGACTTAAAAACATATAATAGCAAGGCTGATTATATAGAAGGTGAAAACAATGTTGCTATATTTAATCGTACTGGTAAGGTTACGCTTCACGCTCCTTATATGAAGGGGAAGACTTCTGATGATGTTACACTTATCGTCACACGCTTGGATCAACATGGTGAAACGATTGTAAAACGGCTTAAACTTCCAGCTGATAGTGTAGTCAATGGCTCCTACGATTATACTGATGACATAAATGAGAAAGATTCTATTTCATTCTTCTTTGAAATCACAACCACATCCCCAGTTGATTGGACAAAAGTACAATGGGCGGGTAGCTATAATTATGAAGATGACCAAGAAAGTGTACGTTTTGTTGCATCTCGTAGGATGTTCAACAAGCCTGTTAGTATAGCAGGGAGCAAAGTGTTGAAACAGGGTGTTACCGTATTGAATAGACAATACCGTCCTAAACTTTTTATTGTTCCAACACTATCCGTTGTGCGTGAAGATAAAAAGAATGACACAGATACTGCTACAGTTTACCTCACTTTACATGATCAAAACGGACTTCCCGTATTGCACCACACCTGTCGTCTGAATACTTCCAATACGCTCAAGGTAGATACTATCATAGTTACAGACACAACACTCATCAAACGATTAAATACAGGTAAGGTGACTGCTACTTTTGCAGTAAGTAACGAATTATCTAAATCTACTCATGCCAAAGTTAGTCTTTTACGCGATAGTCTTTCTTACCAAAGTGCCACATCTACAGTTGTTACTGCTGAACAGCGTGTTCTTGTGGATACGTTGGAGGCTTGTGTTTTCTCTGGGTATAACTCTGTTGATTATGGAAGGCTCTATCGAGGATGGGGACAATTCGCCTATAATGGCAATAAAGCCTATGCTACCCAGCCAATAGAAGTATCAGCACTGACCATTGACAGGGATAAATATAAGGATATGGCCGAGCATTATAAATCTACACATGATGGCAATCAACTTGCAAATAGTCTTACTCCTGTCAACGAACAGCGCTTCTTTGTTATGGGATATGATGCAAACAAGAGGATGTATGTTGGTGGATCTGAGCATGTCTTTATCTCTTTAGATACAATCTGTAGTTCTCGTATCGGCGAGGATGCTATCATAATAGACAGTGTCTATTATGCTAAGAATGCAGGTGAATTGTCTGCCCCTGTGCTCATGAGTGAGTCAAAGAGTAATGGCTATGGTGTAAGCGGTGGAATCTCCTATGCAGGACTCAGTGGCAGTAAGAGTACACAGACTTCTTATAGCAAGGTAGCTCTAATGGATATCAATGGTAATGGTTACCCTGATTGGTTAGAGGAAGTGGATGGCAGTATTGTTACTCAATACACAAAAGCAACGGGTACACTTGGTGAAGATCGCATGAAATTAAATGTCAGTCGACCAAGATTCAAAGCAAGCTCTTCTACTGTCGGAGCAAATGGAAGTCTATCAAAACAAGCTTCGGCAAAGAACGCTTTAGCTATCAGTATCAATCCTAAACCACAAGACGATGAAACACCAGGCGGTAGTGATACGAAGAATTCATCCAATGGTAATGCCATCTCCAGTGTGTCAGTGAGCGCCAGCGGGAACTTTACTTCTGGAACTTCTCATACAGAAAGTGATTGGACTGACCTCAATGGCGACGGATTACCTGATATGCTCTTGGGCGACAAGGTGAAGTTTGGTCTTGGATATAACTTTACAAATGAGGAGAGTAGCGGTGTTACATCATTGGAGTCTTCTGAAAATAGCACATGGGGTGCAGGACTTGGTACATCCATTGGGGTACTTGGTAATGCTGATATTTCTTTCGGTGTCAACGGAACAAAGACAACAACAAAATATAATGTATCTTTTATAGATATTAATGGCGATGGCTTACCTGATATGGTAACTCGTAGTGGTGGAAAGTTCACTATAATGTTGAATACGGGTTCTGGTTTTATTCCTTATTCCGAAGAACAACAAGGTCGTTTCAATGAGTCATTGGCAACGTCCGTTTCTCAATATGGTAATTTTGCTGTTTCCATTCCAATACATATTCTGTTTTTAAAACTAAGGTTTACAACTAAGGTTACCAAATCTTGGTCAAGTGGCGTTAGTTTCACAAGTGCAGCCTTGAGAGATATTGATGGTGACGGACGTCCCGACCTTATCATATCTGACGGGGCAAAGCAGCTTATCGTCCACCGTAACCTTACGGGCAGAACGAACATGCTGCGCTCCGTGACGCTTCCTTTCGGTGGACATATCAATATCGGTTATGAACAGACAACTCCAAGTTACGACTTGCCGGGACGTCGCTGGGTGATGTCATCGGTTGAGACGACAGGCGGATACAAGGAGAACGGAGCAGTACGAAGCAGGAATACCTTTGAATATAGCGGTGGCTATCGTGACCGTCGTGAGCGTGACTTCTATGGTTTCGAGCAGGTACGTACCAATCAGATAGACACTGAGAACGGTGACAGACTCTACCGTTACTCCGTACAGAGCTATGGCAAGAACAGGGATTACTATGCTCATGGGCTTGTTACGAGTGAGTATCTCTATACCGCTGATGGAAAGAAACTGCAAGGATCTCTATATGACTATGACCTGAAGACACTCGCCGTTGGTAATAATACGACAGATGCTGTTGTCTTCCCTGCCCTAAAGACTCTTGTTCAGAGTAACTTTGATGCAAATAGTGGGGACAGTCTTTCGGTTGCTGTCAATAATACTTACGATGACTATGGTAACCTGCAGGGATATAAGGAAACGACAACAGCCTATAGCTTAGAAGCAGATATCAACTATCATAAGATAGCTGACAAGTATATTGTCAGTGTTCCGAGTCATATCACTGTCAGCAGTGGTGGTAAGACCTACCGTGAACGCAGCACGAAGGTGGACGGCAACGGTGAGATAACGGAGATCATGCTCCATAACGGTGACAAGCCTTCTGTCTATAACATGACTTACGATGGCTATGGCAACATCACACGCATGACGAAGCCGGAGAACTATAACCATCAGCGTATGTTCTATGCCTATACCTATGATGACCTCTATCATAGTCTTGTGACAAGTGTCAAGGATGCATACGGCTATAGCTCCAGCACGGCTTATGATGGTCTTTGGAATGCTCCGTCTGTAACGACTGACCTCAACGGGCAGAAGATGGAATACACTTACGATGCACTGGGCAGACAGATGACTATCCGTGCTCCGTATGAGATAGAGAGCAATCAGCCGTTTACTATCCGCTTTGAGTACTTCCCTGCAGAACGTAAGGCACATACCATCCATTATTCTAAGGAGGGAAACATTGACACCTATACATTCGCCGACTCACTGATGCGTGCAGTCCAGACGAAGCAGACGGGTGTGGTGTGGTCTGGTGGAAGCAATCAGAAAGTCTCTATCGTCAGCGGGAGGGCTGTCATCGATGCCTTCGGACGTAACATTACAGCTTATTACCCAATGACGGAAAGCTATGGTAACATCGGCACTTACAACCATGCTACGGGTGACCTGCAGGCAAAAACGGAGTATGATGCACACGACCGTACCACGAGTGTTACGCTTGCTGACGGAAGTGTGACACGTACGGCTTACTCTATCGGCAGTCATGACGGTGAACCGATGCTCCAGACAACAGTCACGGATGCACTGGGACGACATGCGGAGAGCTACACGGATGCCAAGGGACGCAACCGTGAGATGGTGCAGCATGCCCATGGTGAGGATATCATGGTGAAGTACAGCTATGACCCTGTCGGACAGGTGATGATGGTTCAGCATCCTAACGGCAGGGAGACAAAGTATGCCTATGACTTGCTTGGTCGCAAACTGATGGTGAACCATCCTGATGCTGGTGAAACGAATATGACCTATGATGCGGCAGGTAACCTCCTGACGAAACTCACGGCAGAACTTAGGAAGTCGATATCTGACAAGGGTTACATCTCTTACACCTACGACTTCGAGCGACTGCACGAGGTGCTTTATCCTGAAAATCTCTTCAACCGTGTTACATATACCTATGGTAAGGCTGGCGATAAGTACAACCGTGCCGGTCGTCTTGCCCTCG
>ERZ1026882.610-NODE-610-length-18207-cov-17.194524_pt1 | contig 18207 bp, 17 predicted proteins | sample MGYA00380171_ERZ1026882 | MGnify/ENA primary metagenome ERZ1026882 (study PRJEB33269, sample SAMEA4719807) | human gut metagenome | biome: human-associated habitat; feature: organic feature; material: feces | place: Cameroon | collected 2013-10 ...
CTGTTACCTCCACATTCTTTTTTATTTTGAATGTCCGCAAAATCCGTCCTACATCTGTCTGCGAAGGCGCAACCGCCTCCAGACCGCTTCGAAAGCTTTCTGCCATATAACTTCCGCCCAGAAGTCCAAGTCCCACCGCTCCGCACACATCCGCGGATATGGAAATTCCGATTTTCGGAAGTCCGAAATAGATAAAAAACAGCTGCACCAGAAGCGGCGTGTTACGAAACAGTTCCACATACGCTTTGATAATCGGTGAGAGAACCGGAATCTTAAAATGCAGAATAAATGCTGCAACAATTCCAATTCCTACGGACAATGCAATTCCGATCCATCCTATCTTTATTGTCAGCAAAAATGCCTTTGTATACATCGGCATATAATCAAATATTACATTAAAATTCATGCTATATCCTAACGCTTTCTATGATCTAATCGAACGGACAACCTTGTTCCGAGATTCTGGATAATCTGGAAAATAATAATCAGCAGCACAACCGTGACAACCATAATATCGGTCTGCCAGCGGTAATAACCGTACCGTACGGCGATATCTCCGAGTCCGCCGCCGCCAACGGTTCCTGACATTGCGGAATATCCAAGGAGCAGTCCCGTCGTGATCGTTGCCCCGTTTATAAGAGATGTTCTTGCCTCGACAAGAAGCACTTTAAAGATAATCTGGGTATTGCTTGCACCCATGGCTTTTGCCGCCTCGATGACTCCTGCATCCACCTCGTTTAAAGACGATTCCACCACTCTGGCAATGTATGGTGCTGCACAGATAACAAGAGGTACGATGGTTGCGGTTGATCCATAGCTTTTTCCTACAATAAGCCGTGTAAACGGAATGAGCAGGATCAGCAGAATCAGAAACGGGATGCTGCGGATGATATTACAGATAAAATCTCCGATCCGGTAAATAATCCGGTTCGGATGCAGTCCCTTTTCACTTGTGACATGAAGCAGAATTCCAAACGGCAATCCGATCACATATCCTATAATAGTCGAAAGCAGAGTCATATACAAGGTATCTCTGATACCTTCTGCAATCATTTGTATTACTTTCTCATCCAACATTTTCTGTCACCTCCGTCACAGTCAGTCCGCGCTCCTTCAGATGCGCAATGATTTCATCCTGTGTTTCTTTTCCTGTCGGCAGACCAAGAATCATTTCCCCGACCGCTTTGCCGCTCACATTTTTGGTGTCTGCTTTTAAAATATTGACCGGAACCTGGTATTTTAAAATTATATTCGAAATCACCGGCTCAAATGCGGAATTCTCCTGAAATACAATCCTTATCTTCCGCTCGGCATCCAGATTCTGTACTGGTGTATAACGGATCTCTTTACCGGATATCAGTTCCTTTGCCGCATCGGACTGCGGGTTTTCAAAGATTTTTCCGACAAGCCCTTCTTCCACCAGATTTCCGCTGTCTATAATCGCAACACGCTTACAGATCTCCGTCACAACCGACATCTGGTGTGTAATGATAATAATGGTAATTCCAAGTGTTTCGTTAATCTCTTTCAACAGCTTTAAAATTGCTGCAGTGGTCTGTGGGTCCAGCGCACTGGTTGCCTCATCACACAACAGAATCTTCGGATTGGTTGCCAGCGCTCTTGCAATGGCTACACGCTGCTTCTGACCACCGGACAGCTGTGATGGGTATGCCTTCGCTTTTTCTTCAAGATTAACCGTTTTTAAAAGTTCCGCGGCACGCTTTCTTGCCTCTCTCTTCTTTACGCCTGCAATCTCAAGAGGAAAGCAGATATTGTCCAGAACATTTTTCTGCTCCAGAAGATTAAAATTCTGAAAGATCATGCCGATCTCGCTCCGCTTTTTACGAAGCTGCTTTTCGGTCAGATCTGCCAGATCCACACCATTGATCAGTACCTGTCCTTCTGTCGGTTTTTCGAGATAGTTAATGGACCTCACCAGCGTACTTTTTCCGGCTCCGGACATTCCGATGATTCCGAAAATATCTCCCTGTTCGATGGAAAGGCTGATATTTTTTAACGCATGAACCTTGCGTCCTTTTATTTCAAATGTTTTTGTCAGATTTCTGATTTCAATTTCGCTCATGTTTTCACCAGTGACAAAGGAGGGAATTTCACCCTCCTTCCCTTTCCATGTTTATTTTTCGTAGAAAATAACTGCACCGTCATAAGTATCATCAATAAATTTCCTGATCTTGTCAGATCTGAGTACGGTAACAAGCGCTTTGATCTTGTCGCTGTTTTCGTTTCCTTCCTTTACAGCGATGATGTTTACATAAGTCTTTGCTGCAAGGGAATCGTTTGCCTCATATGCGATGGCATCTTTTCCTACAGAATATCCTGCCTCAAGTGCGTAGTTTCCGTTTAATACTACATACTGGACTTCATTTACAACTCTTGCGACCTGTGCTGCCTCAAGCTCTACAAACTCAAGGTTGTGCGGGTTTTCTGCAATGTCATTCACGGTTGCGGTAAGACTTGTTTCGTCCTTTAATTTGATCAGGCCGTTGTCCTGCAGTAACAGGAGTGCTCTCGCTTCATTTGTGGTATCGTTTGGAATCGCAATACGGTCTCCGTCTGCAACGTCCTCAAGTTTGCTTTTGGTTCCCGGATAAATGCCAAACGGCTCATAGTGGATGTCACCCGCATCTACGAGATGGGTTCCCTGCTCTTTGTTAAAGCTCTTTAAGTATGGTAAATGCTCCATATAATTTGCATCAAATTCGCCGGACTCTACAACAAGGTTTGGCTGTACATAATCATCAAATTCCGTTACTTCAAGATCATATCCGTAATCCTTTAAAATATCTGCTGCTTTTGCTAAAATCTCCGCATGCGGAATCGGGGATGCTGCTACTTTAATGGTCTCTCCGTTTCCCGGTGTAATGTCTAATTTTCCTGTTTCCGTTGCGGATGTATCAGCCTCTGCTGCATCTCCGCCACCTTCAATTACCAGTGTGTCCTCATAATCTGCACCGTATGTGTCTGTCAGTGTTGCTTCATAATCTGCATGGAAGAAATTCTCCTTGCCAAGACTTTTGATCTCGCTGTTAAGCCAGTCAAGCAATGTGCTGTTTCCTTTGGAAACTGCCGGCGCAATGCTGTCCTGACTGCCAAGAGAAGGAATTCCTACCACATAACCTTCATTCTCCTGTGCATAAGCGATAACCTCTGTGTTGTCGTTTGCCCATGCAACTCCGGTTCCGTTCTCAAAAGCAGTTTTAGCTGCGGCATAGGTATCAAACTTCTGAAGTTTGATATCCGGATTATTCTTTTCCAGATAAGTTTCCGCTGTAGTTCCGGAAATTACAATTACCTGATCATCTGCCCCGATCTCATCGAGACTTTTGATCACATGATCTTTATGGGATACTACACCGAGTCCTACATTCATATATGGAAGCGCGAAATCTACTTTTTCTGCACGCTCATCGGTTACGGTAAAGTTTGCAAGAATGATATCCACCTTTCCGGTCTGTAAATACTCGACACGGTTTGCTGCCTCGGTGGATACATAGTTGATTTTTACCCCAAGATCTTTTCCGATCCGGTCTGCAAAGTAAACATCATATCCCTGATAATCACCGTTATCATCTACATAACCGAATGGGTTTTTGTCGGAGAAAACACCGATGTTGATCTCGCCACTGTCTTTGATTTCATCAAGTGTACGATAAACTTTATCGCCCTTATCAGCTGTCTTGGCTGATCCGCAACCTGCCAGAGCTGTAACTCCCAGGGTTGCCGCCAGAATACCTGTTACTAACTTTTTCAAAAAATTCTTTTTCATATTCCTAATCCTCATTTTCTTTTTTTTGTATATTGTAAGCTCACTTTTCTTCAGGGTTCCTTTCCTCTTGCAAAGAAAAAGCCCGGATGTTACTCCCAGGCGATGGCTTACACTAATCTGTCTTAACAAATTATTGCATACAGGTGCATGACAAACGAGCCAGACACCCGGCCATATGATCTGCTTGGGAGTGCAGCATTCGACAGCACATACACATGTTGTTTAAAGTCGTTACGTTTCTCATCTTGTCATGTCTCCTTTCATTTTTATGTTTTGTATTATATCCCTATATTCCTAGTATGTCAATCGGTTTTGTGGTATTTTTTAAAAGACATTAAAAAGGCACTGCAAAAAACTTGCAGCACCTTTTACAAATTCATTTTACTTTAACAGATCAATCGCGCCTGTAACCTGTGCAGGAACTTTCCGGAACAGAAACTCCCCGTTCCTGACAGATGCCACTATTCCGGCTCTCTCACAAATTGCTTCAAACTCAGACTTTGCATCCAGCACGATGAAGTTTGCAGGCTTTCCTTCCTCGATTCCGTAATGGTCTGTAATATTCATGGTAATGGCACCATTTGTCGTCACAAGATCCAGATCATTGACGATCTCTTCCGGTGACATCATCTGTGCAATATGAATTCCATGATCGAGGATCATCATCATGTTTCCATTTCCAAGCGGATACCATGGATCTGACATGGAATCCTGTGCAAAGCAGACATTGATGCCATTGTCATTTAACTCCTTAACCCTTGTAAGCCCGCGGCGTTTCGGATAGCTGTCCTGCCGCCCCTCCAGATAAATATTTTCGGTCGGACAGGAAATAAAGTTGATGCCGGATTTTTTAAACAGGCTCATCATTCGGAATGCATAGCTGTTGTCTGCGGAACCAAACGAACAGGTGTGGCTTGCTGTTGTTTTCGTTCCAATGCCTTCCATCAGCGCAAGCGCATTCAAAAGTTCCAGAAAACGGCTCTGTGTATCATCGGTCTCATCACAGTGCACATCAATGAGCTTATCGTATTTCACAGCCAGTTCCACTATTTTGTGAATGGACTTTTCACCAAATTCCCTTGCCAGCTCAAAATGCGGAATCGCGCCAACGCAGTCGGCACCCATTTTTAACCCTTCTTCAACCAGCTCATCTCCACCTTTATAGGCATACATTCCTTCCTGCGGGAATGCGACAATCTGCAGATCCAGAATATCTTTCACTTCTTCCCGGACTTCGAGCGCCGCCTTTAAACCGGTAAAGGTCGGATCGGTCACATCAATATGCGTCCGGATTGCCTGTACACCGTGAAGCATTTCCTTGCGGATACCGCTGTAAATGCGCTCTTTCATCTGCTCCACAGTCCTGTTTCCTTTGGACTCGCTCCATCTCTGGATTCCCTCAAACAGCGTGCCGGTCCCGTTCTGTTCGCCCATACTTGCCGTAAACACATAGTCCAGATGCAGGTGCGGATCGACATATGGCGGAATCACCAGTTTGCCTTCCACATCAACACTCTCCACTCCTTCTGGTATATCCGGTTTATCGCTGATCTTTACGATCTTTCCATCTTCTACATAAATATTCTTTACTGTTTTATCGCCCTTTAACCGTGCATTACGAAATATTTTCATATGATGCCTCCACTACTTCTATGATAAATGAAATTCCTTCTGGCAAATTTTAACCAGCTCCGGAATGACGCTGTCCACAATGATTTTTCCCCGCGCTGCGCTTGAAGATACGCTGCTTGCCAGTGCCCCGCTTTCCGGAACATCATCCTTTTTCAGTGGATAACGGAAATACGGCAGTGCAACGGTTGGTGGTGCTTCTACTGCACGTTCAAAATGCACAAGTTCCGGTGCAAAATACATCATAAGGGAAGTTTCTGTAACTGCTGCATGTTCAAATGCCCATCCCGGAAACGGAACCTCATCAAATACTTTATCAATGACATCCTCCGGCATCGGGTCCCACCAGTTCGACTCTACGATGGTGGCAGCCCCGTTTGTTTCACGGTTGACAAGATCCATTGCCTCCACAACAAACGCTTCATTTTCAAAATGGGCGTTCATGATAAAAATCTTTGTAAATCCATCTCTTACCAGCTCCATGAGCACATCATACACCAGATCAATGACGGTTTTGCCGTTTAAGTCAATGGTTCCCGGAAACAGTGGTCCGCCACCGCTCAGCGGCTTTGATTTATAACCATAACACAGTGTTGGCATGATAATTCCGTCCAGTTCCTTTGCCAGATAATAAGAAAACTTTTCTGCGATCTTTGCATCGGTACACAGCGGCAGATGCTGCGCATGCTGCTCGGTTGCACCGATTGGCAGAATAACGACGGAATCCTTTTTTGCCTGAAATTCAGGCCATGTAATATCGTGCATATAATATGACATATCTATCCCTCCTGGTTTTATCACATCAGTTTATTATTTACTTTCAAGTACACATTCCGTTGAAGAAACGGCTGCTTTTTTATTTACAAAATACGAAATTCCGATCATAAGTATAGCGGAAACTACCACTGCAAGAAGGCACGAAAACCAGTAATTGATTCCAGCCAGATAATTGAATATCAGGTATGCGACCGGACCGGTAACTGCTGCCGCAATGGCGCCTTCCTTTGTGGATTTCTTTGAAATAATTGCGGAAAACAGTGGAACACCGATACATGCACCGATTCCGCTTAAGCCCAGATAAAGTACCACACTTAAAAATTCCGGTGGATTTACAAAGTTAAATAAGAAACAAATAGCTGCAACTGCAATGACTGCAATTCTTGTAACGAGAACTTCCTGTTCCGGAGTCGCGTTTTTGTTGATCGTCTTTGAATAAAAGTCACGACCGATCGCCTGCCCTACAACCAGCAGCACGGAGGTTGCTGTCGACATCATTGCGGCAAAAATACCAATCATCATCATTGCGGCTGCCCACTTCGGAAGCATTTCCTTTGCCATGGTAACGGTCAGATAATCTGCTGCAACATCCGGGAATAATACACGTCCGGTTAATCCGCAGAGGTAAAAGCTGTTGTAAATCGTACTCAAGATCAATGCCGTAATCAGGAATGTACCGATTGTTTTTCTCTTAACATTCGGAATTGCCAGAAATCTGGAGCAAAGATACGGCTGACTGATAAAAATAATGCACCAGAAAACAAAGTTGCCAAACACGCCGGATAAAGACATCTGTGCATCGGATGACTCTGCCTGCACGATATTTAACATATCCGGATTGATTGCAGACAGCTTATCTTCCAGACCGGTGAATCCACCGACTGCTTTTAACGACAGGATTACCAATACAACCGATATTACCAGCATCGGAAGTCCCTGTGCAAAGTCTGTCCATGCAACGGATTTCAAACCGCCGACAATAACATAAAATACGATAACTACAGAAATGATCGCAAGTCCTGCTTTAAAAGAAATTCCTGTGAAAGATTCCAGCAAAACTGCTGCCCCTTTAAACTGTGCAACCAGTGGAAAAACATAAAATACAGAAATCACACCGGCAATGATCAGTCTTAACGTATCACTCTTATAGCGGTCTCCAAGATACTCCGGAATTGTCAGTGAACCAAGCTTTTCCGCCTGCATTCTCATCTTCGGCATGAGCAATACCGCCGGAATGATCAGTCCCGGAATAACCGCAATGACAACCCAGTAGTATGGCCATCCCACGGTCGACATAATTCCCGGATCACCCATAAAACATGCCGCACTGATCGATGAAGTTACATATGAAAAAGCTAATACCACGGTCGGAGTGCTTCTTCCGCCGAGATAATAATCCACATCCGCCGAACCGCTCGTCTGTTTTGAACCAAGCTTTCCGGAAATGAATGCGACCAAACCAACAAATACTAAAAATGCAATAAAAAATATAACTGAAATTTGCTGTAAACTCATCTTTTCATCTCCCTTTTTTCTTACTTTTTCCCTATAAAAGCGCAAAAAAATAACGCCTGTCTCTTTACCGCCGGTTTTTCCGGCAGTAAAGGCGTTGTATTTTCTATGCTGTTGTGTGGGCAACCCTTCCGATTACCGGCGTTGCTTTCTGCTTTTCTGCGGCATCCAGCGGCTCCTTCTTTAACATAAATGAAACAACCACTCCTGCGGATACCAATACGGAAATTAGCTGTGCTCCCATCATAATCTGCCATGTCATCATAATTCATTTCCTCCTTCTAAAAATTAACTGAAAAAAGGAGCCCACACAGTTATCACTGCATGAACTCCTTCGTTCTTAATCGCTGTTTGTTTTTGTTGAAGTTAATATAGCATAGCATTGTCCGGAATTCAAGCACTGCATTCTATTCTCCTTCAAGTTTTCCCTAATGGACAAAGAACATTCTCTTTATTTGTCACCTTTGCACAAACAAAAACAAAATATCATTGATTTTACACAGACATGGTTATACAATCATAACAAAAGGCATTTGTATACGATGCAGATCATCCGGAGGAAAACTATGTTTCAGTGCAAGGATCTTTATTCACTCTCATCTTTATCCAAATTGAAAATAATTGCCGGAACCGGCGGACTTCACCGCGGCATCCGCTGGGTTTATAAAGCAGAATCCTTAAAACTGTCGCAGTGGGTACATGGCGAAGAACTTCTGATCATCAGTAAACTTGTCAGCATGGAAGCCGATTTTGATCTGAAAACTTTATTGATGGAAGCAATTGATCTGAATATGTCAGGCGCTTTACTGCTCATTGGTCCCAATTATATTGACAAGGTCTCCAAAACGGTGATCGAACTTTGTGATAAAAAGAATTTTCCACTGTTTGCGATCCCATGGAACCTTCCACTTGTGGATTTTTTTGAGGAAATCGGACATGCCATCTCCAACAGTACGTTTCATCAGGATAATCGCAATGATGTGATTTTCAACATTATTTTTGAAAACCAGCAGAGTGATTCCCTTCTGCAATTACAGGCGGCAGAAAACAACTATGATCTCAATGGTGCCAACTGCTTTTTCCTGTTGAATTTTACACTGCCGGATTTCGGACAGACCGCAGAAATGGAACGCTCCATCAACCGGAATATCTGGGAATTCACACAGCGCACCTTTATGGATGCCTGTATTCCGCTGCTCACTTCTGTCTACAGCGCCCATATTATCGGAATTTTCCCATCAAAATATCAGGAAAAAGTACAGACCTTATTTGAAACCGTTATTCAATTTTTTAAAGAGACCTATCCGGATCTCGTCTGCAATATTGGTGTTGGTATGCCGATAGAACAGATCACACTTTTGAAACGCAGCTATGAACAGGCTGCGGAATGTATCAATTACTGCCGCAAACGGAATCTGAAATCTCAGGTCTGTTCCTATGACCAGCTCGGCATTTACCAGCTTTTTTCTGATATGAGTAAAACGTCTTTGTACGAAGATTTTATAAAGAAACAATTAGGTGTCCTGATCGACTACGATGCGCAGAACCACACGCAGCTTCTGTACACATTGGAAATATACTTGAAGAACAACTGCAACCTGCTTCACACGGCAGATGAATTATTTACGCACCGCAATACGATCAAATACCGCCTTAAACGAATTGAGGAACTTCTGCACCGGAATATGGAGGATTCTGCGGTTCTGCTGAATTTGAACGTGGCCTTGTATTTGAAGAATTATGTTTTGCCGGTTATATAGATGGGAACTCTTTTTCCATACAAATCCTCTTATAAATTTCACCAATATCTGCCTTTTCCTCTGTATTCTCTTCTTGCCAGCTTCAAAATTCCGCTCACCCATTCTTTTTTTCTTTGAATTTACAAACAAAAAAGACCTTGAAAGATATCACTCTCTCAAAGTCTTTTTTAGGAAAGCAGACTGAATATTTTCAAACGCAGCCTTTATACTATGAAAATATAACCCCTGCCAATATTAAGACCTATTATTTTTTATTTGAAGATTTAATTCCCGTATTTAAAACCACCGACCATCTGGATCCATTGGTATCTTCCAGCATAATCGTACATTTTTTTACTTTCGAAACTGTAAATTTATTTTTCCCGATTTTCAGGCTCTTACATTTACCGCTTCCTGTTCCATATAAAATTTTCCAGACATGACTGTCATTTACTTTTGTTAACGAAATATTACCCGGCTGATATTGTGCCTGTTTTGCATATTCGCCCAATACATTCGCATTCCAGGTAATTGTCGCTTTCTGCTTCTTCTTGTCATTCTTGACAGATACTGTGAAAACCTTCTTTACCGGAATAGTGGAAATAAAGGTATTAACCTTCGCATCACATAATGAATTTCCCGGTGTCTTAGTTGTTGTAGTCTCTACATAATAAGTTCCCTTTTTCAGAAAAGCTGTAAATTGTTTCGGATATATCTGGACAGTTACATCGCCCCACTCGGTTGCTCCCACCTCTTTTGTACGAGCTTCATCCCGGTATACATGACATTCTGTAATTCCATTACCATCATTCAGTGTAAGTGAACCTGCAACATACACCCAGGAATCTTCTTTCACGGTAAATCGAAAGAAATCCTTTGCCTTTTCATCCGGGTTAACCGTAACCGGAACAGATCGTACCGCTGACTGATCCTCAATCAGATTTGCACTGCTGATTACTGATGCCTTTACAGTCGGCACTTCATCCGCTTTCACAAACATTTCCGGGACACAGACAAGTGCAAGTGCAACGACCATTCCAAGTATCATTCCCTTTTTCCACAATTTCATTATTTGACCTCCTTTAAATAAAATGTTTGATAAATTACTACATAATTTTAACATAACATCATTCTGCCTGCAAACCAGCGGTTCCCTGAAAGTTCTTACCCCTAAAATAAAATTTTAAATTCCTCTCTTAATCTTCATGATGGAATTTACTCCTGCACAAGTAGAATTTAGTCTTTCATACGAAAGAATAGGAATTCATTCCTGCCTTGGCTATTTCACATCTCAATCCAGTTTGCCTGTCAAGGGCTCGCCGTAAGGGGCTTATGCCCCCTTGACAGTGCATAATGGTATTGAGATATTCTAGCTGCCAAAAAGGAATATTCCCATACCCATCAGTGGAATTTAGTTCTGCACTGGAATTTCTTTTTCAAGTTAGCTTTTACAACTTTTTTCTGATATGAGTAAAACGTCTTTGTACGAAGTTTTATAAAGAAACAATTAGGTGTCCTGATCGACTACGATGCGCAGAACCACACGCAGCTTCTGTACACATTGGAAATATACTTGAAGAACAACTGCAACCTGCTTCACACGGCAGATGAATTATTTACGCACCGCAATACGATCAAATACCACATTAAGCGGATAGGGAAACTTCTGCGCCGGGATATGGAGGATTCTGCGGTTCTGCTGAATTTGAATGTAGCGTTATATTTGAAGAATTATATTTTGCCGGTTATATAGATGTGTGACTTAATTCTTTTTGAATCCATGTCATGATTACATCCACCAGATAATCCTGCTGCACCTGACTCAACTCCCTGCCTGGCTGCATTTTATGCCACTTTCGTATACATTCCCTGCAACAGGTTGCTGTGGCATGCTGGGCAATGAATACAGGATGCCCCCTGGTTGGTGTCTGCTTTCCATCATTTGCTATATATGCCGAAGTTTCTCTCTTTGCGATAAAATCCTTTGCATGTTGTCTGATCGTATCAAGTCCCTTTGCATTTATGTAGTCAATATCTTTCTGTTTCAGATGAAAACTGCTCCGAAACCTGGAATTACCCAGTCTCTCAAATAACTGGCTGTACCATTCGTCCTCTGTCATTAAAACTTCACCACTTCTCTATCAGATTATTTCTATTACAATTTTATCGAATTGATTAAGAGAAATTTCGACCTCTCACACCATTGTATGTACCATTCGGTACGCAGAGGTTCTAGCAACTTAACAAGCCATATTTATTCGGAAATATCTGCTGAAATCGTTGAGTTATGTAGTATACTTCAAGCCGTAACACTGGTACAGCATATCTGTCATCTTATTTTTATCTGTTCCTCGTATTCCCAAGGACTTTAAATCCACCGCTTCAGCAGCTATTTCCGATAAAAATTTTTTCATATCCTCTGCTATTTCCGGACTGAGAAGCTGCCTTGTATTGGCTGTAATAAGCTGAGTTAATCGGAACACATCGTTTTTATGTTTCTTTATATTTTTGCTGTCAATCTGCTCTCCATTCATCTTGCGTTCTTTCAAATCCAGCCACGCTTTTGCCTTAAATGGTATCAGGCAAGTCGGACTTAATACTGGAATTCCATCAACCATTATCTGTCCGGTTTTCAACAATTCGTAGTACGCTTCATTCAGAAGAATTGCAGACAAACTGGATATTTCATCATCTATCGGAAGCGGAGTAAGAACTGCATCATCTTCTAATATAATAAAATCCGGATTTCTAGAAAATATCTCTATCATATATGGATACTCATTACTTTTCGGAGCTGCGAAACGATAAAACTGCGCGGTTCCGGTACTTTTATTTAAATGTTCATATCCTGCTTCTTTAATATACTCCCAAAACTGCTTGCCAAATTCCGCGGTTATTGATTCAATAATCAGCACAATATCAATATCCTTTGTGGCACGAAACGGCAATTCTTCATTTTCCATAATCAAATCACAAGCAGTTCCACCGATTATGACATATTGATTTTCAAACCCCCGAAATCTTTCCTTAAATTTTGTTAATCCTCTGACCATTATTTCTGCAACCTTCTTTCCTGCAGTTCATCTACTGCTTCTTCAATTCTTTCATCATCTGTATCTCCAAAAGATAAAATAACAGAAATATCATCCGCACTGTTATCCTCTGAAAATTGTTTTGGGTTATATGCCCATAATTCAAGTCTGACCTGTTCATATGGATCTATCAGTTCTTGGGTCAGTAGTGTTTTATCATAATCTTTCTCCCGAATTGCATAGGTAACAACTCGACTTGGATTTAACATTGTTTTTTTAGAAAGTGCCGTTTCCCCTGCAAAGACCATATTTTCTGTAACTTGCGTCTTATCTATATATCCTGCTTTGCGGACAGGAGTAGTCAAATATATTTTTGCTTTTTCAAATAATTCATCTCGACTATATTTTGACTCAATAAACTTGTTGACACCATCTTTTGCTACGAAAAACAAATCCGTCGCTTCCAACTGCTTTACTGCTCTAGTCAATGTCATTGCTGTAAATGGAAGCACTTTTCCGGCTTCTGAAATATACAATCGTTTTTTCTTACTGTACAGATAAAACAAAAACAGCTGCTGCGTTGAATAAACAAACTTACCTGTCAACTTGGGCGGTTCTTTCTCATCTGTAAGCATTGTTCCAATGAAAGGAAGAAAGACCTGCTTATCAGTAATAAACGGTATATTATTTTCTATAAGGCTTTTTCTTCGATAATTTGATACCGTTGCAAGTTCAAATATGACTGGTACATTATCAATCTGCTGTATTTTAGCTATTTGTTTTTTCAATGCCGGAAGCGTTACAAGCTCTTCTGTCGGAGCAAGCATTATACAACGTTTGTTTGCAATATATGCTGTGCGAAAATCATAACTTCCTGCAATATAAACAGGTAAAGAATCCTGATGATTCCATGCTTCATATTTTATAGAAATCCCAAATACGCTTGTAAGCATATTTCTCCTTCTCCTTTTTAACTCATTTTATTTCATTTTAACTTAGCAAATGTTAAAAATCAAGTTTTTAAGTTATTTTAATTTTGTGTAGATGGTCTGCACAAGCTTCTTTCATAAGCAAAATTTCCACTCGATAAGTGGAAATTTTACAATGCTTAAATTACTCCTTGAATTTATATTTTCCGTGACCGGATACTGGTTCAATAATATCGGCCTGCGCCAAATTGGAAAGAGGTTTTGAAGCACCTGAAGCTTTCAGCTCAAGAAGTTCCATAACTGCCCTTCTTCCAAATACTTTATCAAAACCAAACTTCTCAAATAGTCTATAGATATGGACTGTCGTTTTTACTGAAAAATCGCTACCTTTTTCGGAAAGTACACTTTCAATATCCACTTTTTCATTCCAAAGTCCACTTATATGAAGATTTCGATTGTGAAGTTCATTTTTCTCGTTCAAAAGTAGATTTCTAAGAAACATTTCCAAATATTCTGTTGTTTCATGAATACCTTTTTGTAGGTTCGTATAGTTTGCACGGACAAGTGCATTTCTGAAATACCACGCATTTTGCGCAAAAATATCATTGGTTGCAGAGAACCCAAGTGTCCTCAAATATTTGATGAAGAACACTGCCGTTGTTCTCGTATTGCCTTCCCTGAAGATATGGATTTGCCATAGTCTTGAAATGAATACTGCAAGATGATGGATAATCTCGTCCATTGAAAGCTCTTTATAACTAAAATCCTTGCGTGCATCAACAGAAACAGCTTCCAAGACGGATACAAGGGTTTAAGTGGTAATCGGACTGAGCGAAGCAAGGGAGAATTAAGGAACGCCCCTTTTATCTGGATTGGAAACTGTTACGATGCACATTAGAAAACCGATAAGCAGGGAACGGAGTACATAATCAAAAAGAAGAAAATAGAAGCAATAGACACCCAAGAAAAAAGGGGTTCCCTTGGGGAACCGATTGGCAAAGGGGATTCGATTCTTCCGCTTTCTGCTCCGCTTTGAAATTCATTTTTTAAGAAAAATGGATTTCAGGAGCAAGTGGTCGCAGGAACTCGGGGAGACCAACGCCAGAAATGGCGGTGCTTGGAATGGTTCCAAAATAGATAATTTCAGCTCAAAATGATTAAAAAAATTTTTATTAAAAATTACTTGATTTTTGCTGTATATAATGGCAGTATATCCATATAGATATATATAGAGTATATACAATTCTGAGGAAAGGAAATGAAAAACTATGGCAAAGCGTTTATTTTCCACTGACAAAAGAGCTGAAACAATTCTCGCTTATCTTCGTGATAAAGACGAAAATTTGTCAGCATATATCAGTAACTCCGTAGTAGATGAAACTCTACCAGTCTATAGCCAACTTCGTGTTGAAGCATTATACCTTTTAGACTTTATTACAGATGGAGCAAAAGACTGGACAGGAAATAAGTTAATTATCGCTACAGGAGAAGATGAAGTGCAGTTTTATGTCCGTCAGACAATCGGGCGTGGCGTAGCATGGCTCAAAAGAGGTCACCATATAAAGAATGGTAACATTTTAAGGGATGTTGTTGGTTATTATAACCAGAGTTCTTGGAACGGCGGCGTTACAATGGATGAAGTCAACGAAAATGTTAAAGCTGATGCAGAGAGAGCAAGAGAAAAGCTCAAGGAAATAGATCCTAATTACAACGATTTTCATGTTGGTTTGGGAAGTCTTGCAAGAGATGTACTTGACCATTGGGACGAGCTTTGGAATTGGGACGGAGCATACGACATTATTATTTCTGTTGTATATTGCGAAAATCCACTCGTAAAGATTGACCCTTTTATTGCAATCAGAATGTTACAGTTAATGGAAAACCAGTTCATCATCGAAGCCATCGGAGAGAAAAAGTAAATATTTATTTATGGAAAATTCAGATAAGAAAAAAGCTACAAATGTTGGTAGCATTTGTAGCCCTTTGATAATAACTCAGATATTATGAATCATTATCGAATTCGCACTCATAATCTTATCATAATATCTTGATTTTCTCAATCAAATCTTATCGTTTCCAAACTTGAAACAACAAAACTGATATGAATTTGGCAATAAATATCTTCGGATATATTGCACCCTTTTTTACGATTTGGCAGTCGAAAAAAGAGTATAAAAGGCATATCACATAATCAACCACATGCCTGACCAGAGAGGGCTGTAAAGCCCTCTCAATTATTATTCTGCAAAATAGAAGATGAAAAGGACCTCTTCACAGAAAAATGCCAATTCTACATAACACCAGAGGAACAAAAAACCGATGCAGGAATGAAAAAACTTCAGGGATAGAATTGACATTCTTTTTGATAAGGTAAAAGCCCGTTTTAGAGAAGATAACATTTTTGAAGATAATGATATATTACAATTAAATGATAGATGCTTAAGCTTTGCAGTAGCAGAGTTACAAAAATATTCTCTTTTAGAAACTAATGTAGACATCAAAGGAGTAATTGTGTTACGAAGAGTTGTCTTTGATGCATGGACTTTGCCAAAGACTTCCCGACTAAAAGATTTTTTGCAAGATCTTCTCCTTCTGCACAAGGCTTCAACACCATTCCATACTTAGACGCTATTTTTACAAATGCTTTTCCTATCATAGCCCTGTCTTCTATCCGTACTGATTTTGCTTCCGGAAAATTGCGTTCCACCTTTTTATAAATATCCATAAAGCTGATTACACACGTCTTTGTGTATCCGGCAAGAATTTCAGCCATTTTTTCAAATTCAGATATATGCCACTCCACAGAATGTATTTTATCTGTAAAAATCGGATCATATCTCCATCCCATGCTGTCTGCACCCACGACAGCCGACAATTCTTTAAACCCTTATCACAAGTCTACAGTTCTTTCAGGACTTCTCCAATATCTTCATTCATGCAGACAGAATTTCTCCCTAGTTCTTCCGGCGCATAGGCTTCCCCCTGATTCAGGCACACATAAAATGCATGTGGAAACGTGTTTGCCATCTGCCAGAACGGATATTTTATAATACCAGGAGTATTATAGCCTACACCAAGCTCAAGGAAGACTATTTTTAGCTTTTTATGATTCTGTATAAATTTCTCGTACCGTTCTGCTGCCCGGAGCCATCCTTCATCTTCAACAAATGTCTGATCCGATCTGAGATTCATACTCATCGGCTTACCACAGTGTGGGCAATATGGAATCAGACTTGTCGGAACCGTAAGCTTTATTTCTCCGTCTTCCGGTTTTTGCAGTTCCCCGTCTTTCATCTCAAATCCCTGACTCAGCACCATTTTTTTAATGGTTTCTTCATTGTCATAGGTTTCCTTATGGCAAGGCTCACTACATTGAAACAGGCCATAATCTCCCTGTGTATAAAAGATTCTGTTTTTATCAAAACCGGCCTTCTGGAAACAATGATCCACATTTGTCGTCAGTACAAAATAATCCTTCTCTTTCACCAGATCATACAGGTTCTGATATACCGGTTTTGACGCATCCATATATCGGTTGATATAGATATATCTGCACCAGTATCCCCAGTGTTTTTCCAATGTTTTATATGGGTAGAAGCCGCCTGCATACATATCGGAAAATCCATATTTCTTTCTGAAATCCGAAAAATATTTTTCAAATCTTTCTCCATCATACACAAAACCGGCTGATGTGGAAAATCCCGCACCAGCCCCTATTACAACAGCGTCTGTTTCCCCAATTTTTTCTTTTATCTGTAATATCTTATCCGAGTAACTGTTTGTAGAGTCGTTCATCTTCCTCTTTAAAAACATTAAATATCACCTTTATCTTTGATTTTGTCTTTTCTTTATATTGCTTTACTGTCTGTACTGCAAGCTCTGCAGCTCTTTTATTTGGAAACATAAATACACCGGTTGAAATACAGCAAAAAGCAATACTTTTCACTTCATTCTCATCCGCTATCCTAAGACACGATTCATAGCAGGATATCAGTAAATGCTCATGTTCCTTTGACAGCTTTCCCTGTACAATCGGGCCAACCGTATGAATCACATAATCACAAGGCAGATTAAACGCAGGCGTAATCTTTGCCTGCCCTGTCGGTTCTTCCTGTCCTTGTTTTATCATCATATCATTGCAATAATTCCGAAGCTGAATGCCTGCATAGGTATGTATACAATTATCAATACAATTATGGCAGGGCTGATAGCAGCCTGTCATACCGCTGTTGGCTGCATTTACGATTGCTCCCACTCCAAGTCTTGTAATATCGCCCTTCCAGATAGAAAGATCAGGCTGTGCCTCCTCCATATCTGCAAGAGTGACAATCCCTTTCTTCTCATTTTCTTCTGAAAGGTATGCATCCTGAATCTTTAAAAATGCATCATCCATTTCTCCCGGCATTCTTATATTCATAAGCGATCTGAGCAGCATTTTCTGCTCGCCTGCATCTGATGGAATCTGCATATTCTCATATTCCGGTCGCTCTTTCAATAATCCTTTAATTAAATATTTTCTTCTGTCATTCTGATTCATTTTCTGTTCACCGCTTTCACCGGACAGTTTTCATAACAGTTTCCACAGTGCAGACAGTGCTCCTGCCGGATGACAAAAGGTGCTCCCTTCTCAATACAGTTCTGTGGACAATGCTTCATACATGTGCCACAGCCGATACAGGATTCCGTTATGTAATATCCCTTTTCTTTTACACTGGCATTTCCCAGAATATATGTTTCCCGGAAAATGGGATTTACGCCAAGATTAAAATACTCCACTTCCGCCTGATCAATACAGAAAATAA
>ERZ1026882.611-NODE-611-length-18202-cov-10.128782_pt1 | contig 18202 bp, 23 predicted proteins | sample MGYA00380171_ERZ1026882 | MGnify/ENA primary metagenome ERZ1026882 (study PRJEB33269, sample SAMEA4719807) | human gut metagenome | biome: human-associated habitat; feature: organic feature; material: feces | place: Cameroon | collected 2013-10 ...
TTCCCAATTCTTTTGAAATTTGTTGCTAAGATAAACCCATTTCGTATAATTCCACAACTTTTTTAACTAAACTTCCAGAAGATAGTTTCCCTATTTCTATCCACTACTCTTCTGTTATTTGAAACATCTGACCTAAAATAGAATTATTTATATTGTTTTTAATATAATCGAAGTCACTTTTGTAACAATTTATATAAACAATATCTATTCCATGTTTTTTAGCTAACTATTTTTTCTCTTTGTCTACATTTTGAGTTTCTTCTTTAGAAGCCCAAGCATCTTTATAATGCTACCCGCCTTGCATTTCTACTATATATTCTTTATTATTTTTTATAAAATAACCGTCATATTGTCTATTATTTGACCAATCAAAAGATTTTTCAAATTCAAAACTGTCCACTTTTGAAGAAAAAACTTTAAGCAATGCTCTTAAAATTTTATTAGGATAACTTACCCCATCTCCACAAATTCCGCAAGAAAAACCTCGGACTACTAAATCGTTTACTATCATTGTTTTTCTTTCTCCGCAATCAGGACAAATTAAATCAACCTTTTTCTTAGAATGCAAAGCAAATTCATATGCATCATTTTCATCTATAAAATATTTGACTAAATCTGGTCGTAAATCTCCTAAAGTATTAAATCCCTTTTTAATCGTTTCTCCTCTACAGCAAGGACATCCTTTATACTTTCTATGGAAAATTGTTGCTGGTGAAACTTGATAAGTCTACTTGCATTTTTTACAATATACCGTCATTAATTGCTTGTTATTAACATATTGCTTTAAAATTAAATTCCCATCTATTTTACTTATTTTTTCTTTAGCTTGCAAAAAAACTTTTGTATCTTTGTCTATCATTTCACACCACCTTTCATTTTTATAAATGAGTGGAGTATATTGCAACTCCACTCATATAAAAATCACTTTATGTCTCTCTCATCGGGTTCTTCAATACCCAAAAGAACATTTATAACATGAGTTATATATGCATCTTTTATATTATATTGAACTCCGTCAGGCAACTCTATCTTGGATATATCCATTCTTAGTTACCTACATTTTAAAAGAGGCAAAATTACTCGGCAACAGGAGTAACCTCGATGGTCTGAGAAGGAACAGCAATGTCTCCAACAGCGAGCTCAATATCTGCACCAGCAAATGCAAGAGTACCCTTATTAGCCTTGTCGTACTCACCAGAAACAGAGATAGTGGCTTCATCAGCAGAGAAACCAAGCTGTGCAGCAACAGGAGTAAAGTCAGCTTTGTCAATAGCCTGTTTAACATAAGTAACCTTACTAACCTTCATGCCAGCCTCTTCTTTTCCATCAAAAGAGCTACTGACAGAATACTTGTCAGGAGTAAAGGTGGGCTTAGACACCTCAACAGTAGCACCTGTCATAACACTCGTACCCTCATCAAATGTAGGCAGAGCGCCAGTCAAAACAGGAGCAGTATAAGTCACAGCGCCAGCGGCAGTAACAGCCTTAGAAGTACCAGCAGCCGCAAAAGTAAGAGTTTCAGTAGCCTCGTCAACAGAAGCAACAACACCCTCGGTAGCAAAATCGCTCTTGGTATCTTCTCCCTTTACAGCATTACCTTCTGTAATAGAATAAGCAGTACCAGAAGTCTTCATACCCTTAATAGTAGCAGTAGCAGGAGTAACAGTAGCGGTGGGCTTGGAAACATCACCACCAAAAGAAATGGCATCTTGTGCGCCTTCAGCAGCAGCGGTAAAAGTGGTAGCAACAGTACCAGCGGGCTTATAAGCAGTAGCAGTAACAGTAGCTTCAGAAGCGGCAGTAGCATCCTTAAGAGTAACATCAATAGAACCACCCTTGATTGCGTCACCAGTAACACTACCCTCAATAGTCACAGTACCAGTAGAAGTAATAGCGGTCTTATCATAAGCAACATCGCCAGTAAGAGAGCCAGTGCTCGTACCAGTAGCCTTAACCCCCTTTACGGTCTTAGCGGCAACAGTGGCAGTACCCTTGGCGGCATATGCGAAAGCCTTAAGACCAAGTGCAGTCTGAAGTTCAGCAACAGTGATGTTGTGGTCGAGTGTAATAGTAGCAATAGTAGTGCTGGTAGGAACATAACCAGAAAGGCTAACTTTTGTGTTACCAATAGCCTCCCAAGCATAAGTATAAGCACCCTCTGCGCCAGAACGGATAGTAATATACTCAATATAACCACCAGCAGCGGCATCATCAGAAGGAACAAGATAAATCTTATACATAGTATCGGCGGAAGCGGTAACAGAAGGACCAGCAGCAGTGCCAGCGGCATCAATTACAACGTCAAAGTTGTGAATCTGACCAACCTGAGAATCAACATAAGCCTTAACAACGGAAGCGTCAACAAGACCTTCGCCAGAAATATTAGCGGCGACGGCCTTCCATGCGGCAGCACCAAGCTCCTGAACAGTCTGTTCACCGAGCAAAGTCTTCAGCTTGGCAGTGGCAGCAGCGTCCTTCAAATTATAATCTACGCCACCAACATTAAAAATAGAAAGGAATTTATCAGCCATAAATATAAACCTCCTGTATTATCAAAAATAAATTGCTTTTTATATGTTTTTTAATTTAACTAAAGAAAACTGTTTCTCCATCAACAGAGACTTCAACTTTCTTCTCCAATTCTTCCGTAATAGCTTTCTGAGTCATAGTTCCATCTATATTATAACCAGTTTCCTCATAAAGCTTTACAATGCCAGCCTCCTTACTATTGGCATAAGGAAGTTGTCCAATAACTTCATAATTTACACCGTTATAAATATAAAGACTATTGTTATTATTTGTAGCAATATAAATTTTATTGGTATTTTTTTCTAATTCTTCAGTTAGATTTTCATTTTTCCAAAAATTTCCTTGTTCAAAATATCCTCTATAAAAAATATAGTCTACATAATCAAGCTGGTTATAAGTTTTTACGCCATCGCCAACAAGTGCGCGTAAACCAGCATCGAGAGTATCAACAAGACAAACTTCACCCTTTTTAGGAATGAATTTGTCTCCTACTCTTTGATAATTATATACTAAATCTCTTCTTAAAGAGATTCCATTTACAACAATTCTTTTTTCAGTAGCCATATCTCAGCCACCTCACTTATACTTCAGGCGCAGAGCCACCGTCAATCCAGACGTTTTCCAAAGTCTCCATCACATCGCCAGCAACTTCATCTGCCTTGGCAATCTTATTTAAACTTCCATCTCCACCTACAATATAGCTATTCCAATCGCTTGTCGCAGCATCAAAAATGCTAATATTGACACCTGAATAATCATATTTGGCAATCCAAAGCAACGCCTCAGCTTGACTTGCAAATGCAGTCTTCTTTACAATGCTTTTTAAATTGCCATTTTCATCATAATAGCTAAGTTCTGCTTCCTTGTTATCATTATTCGTAACAATTAAGCTCTCTGCGGGGATAACTCCCTGAGTAATGCTATTCTGAATCTTATCTTTATTCGCATAAGCTACTTTAAACATAACTTTCGGTTATCCTCCTTTCTTAAGCCTTCTTAGTTACTTCATAATAACCATTTACAAGTTTTTGCTCATAGCCTTCTACAATATACTGCTCTTCAACAGGAAGGATAAACTTACCCCCCTTAATCTGAATGTCAAGCTCTTTCTCACCACTATTTTTAATGATAGTCTTACAATTACCATCAAAAACACCGCCGTTGATTACAGTCTTAGCAGGATTCAAATCATCACTTAGATTGCGAATGCTTAATGGATAAAATCCATCAATAGTAGTAAAATGACCTCCATTAATAATCATTTCAATACCATTATGTAAAATCGTACCATAGAACATACCATCATTAATTGTTAACTTTGATGCATCATCATTCTTAATAGTATAGAAATTATTAATAAATGTGCCACCATTAACAGTAAGTTCAGGATATTGTGCGTTTACACCAGCAATATAACCGCTTTCTGCATTACCAGAATTATAATCCCAGTAACCATTTTCAATCATACTTGAAACTTCCCGTGGCGCTTGGAAAATACCGCCATTAATAATTACACTACCGTGATTAACCATAGTATAATAAGTATTTCCTTTTTCGTCAACAGTTCTTGTAATATTGCCGTTTTCAATAGTCAACTTACCATTATTGCTAATAGCAGGCTTACCATTTTTATTGCATTCAACACTACCATCACCACTTAACGTTAAATCACCATTAACCCCAACAGTGACAGGAGTTTTTTCATTGTCTACAATTACTGCACTATTCATATCAAGAGTAAGCTTCTTATCAACATTGATTATTTCACTCTCTCCAAGACCACCAGACATTTTAACTGTACCACCATCAGGAACAGCGTTGATAGCCTCACTTGCAGTATCATACTTCACTCCATCAACAGACATGGACGTATCTTCGGCAACAGACTCGCCATAAATCTTAATAACATCAAGGTCTGTCTTTAAAGCATATTTATTAAGCTCTTCATTAATTTCGTTTTTAAGAGCGTTAACTTCTTCTTTAGTTGCATATCCAGTTAAATCAATAGCATGAAAAATTTCCCAGCTATCACCATCCCAGATATACATCGTGCTATCTTCGATTACCTGATAAATATCACCAACATTAGCAACTTCAGGAAGTTCAGCTTTAGTCTGAACAGAACCCTTAAAATTAAGAGCACCCTCAACTACGCCAGCATATTTAAGCTCACCCCAAGGGGTAGTACCGTCACCGATTTTAATCTGACCTTTGTTTTTTCCGTCAAGTGTTACACAAGGCTCACCAACTTTGGGGATAAAAGTAGTTGCAATCGCATCCCATTGAGCCTGAGTTGCACGACGAAGAAGTATAGTTGTTTTTAAAACCTTAACATCTGCCATTACTTAATTCTCTTCTCCTTTCTTTAAAAACTAAAAATCAAATTTGATAAAGCACTTATCTATTTATATGTCAACATTGACTTCTTATATCTCAGAAGTCAACATTACCATCTAACACAATACCAGAATAATATTCTTCAAACTACTTGTTTTTCCATTTCTTATCAGCTTTATCATATATTAACAAATCACCCTCTTTAAGAGTCTCCTTATTAATATCAATATCTTGCATATCAGAAATATTCTTATCAGACTTAACTTCTTTTACCCCCACATTTAAAACACCCTTTAACCCATGAGTGCATTTTGAAGAAGTTGTTTTTATATTTTCTGGTTTATCTTGTCCAAGAAGATTAGTTCCTTCTGACTCATACGAGAATTGTAAACTTATGTCTTTATTTTCATTACTTTGACTTTCATTACTTTGGATTTCATTACTTTTTCTTGCCATGCTCTACCTCCTTTTCAGTTTTAACCTATTTCATAAAGGAGTTCGAGCATACCACTACAGATAGTATTTACATCTCCATCTTCAAAGAAAAATTGACAATCCCATAAATATTTTCCATATTCAAGAAATTTTGTGTCAATCGACTTAATTTCTACCATCCATTGCCCTTTCTCACATTGATAAAATTCTTTTTGAATCACAGGTTTCGGATTTGGTTCTTTTGAGGGCTAACGCGATACTGAAAATACTATCCTTTGCCCCTTACTTGGAGTATATAATGTACCATCTGGTTGATAGACATCTATCGAAAAAACTGCATCGTCACCACGAGTTAATTTTATGCTTGAACCTTTAATCTGTAACATCTGCGGTACTTTAACTCCTTTCTCGTGTTGTCGTAATCATTTACTCAAAAAAATTTAAGCTTAAAAACCTTTTAACTCTAAACCTAAATTTTTGTCAATAAATAACCTTAATAAGTTCACATTTAATTTTTCAGTTTAAATAAACAGGAGACTCCCTCCACCCTAAAAGAATCTCCTGTCTCCCCTGTGCGCCACCATACACCACACAGACTCGTCGCATTTTTTTATTAGTTTAATAGTTATTATCCTACAATTCCCCATAAACTCAGATAATAACTGTTGTGCTGATTAGCTTCTGTGTAAGTTATCAACAGTAACTTTTTAGTATTTTGTTTATAAAATATTATAGAATATAAAATATTGCTGTTAGCGACGAATTATTAATTATTTCAAAATCGGTTAATTATTATCGTTTACTATACTTCGTAAACGGATTCGCTCCACCTTTGTTCGCAAATGGATTTTGCGAAGTCTTTGAAGCTGTTCCAGAACGCCTACGTTGCGCTAATAGGTCTGTAAACGCTGTTACTGGCTTCTCTTCGAGAGTGAGAGCTTCTTGTGCTCGAAGCTCCATAATAAAATTACCAAGCATTGCACAACAATCTACACGGTCGTCATGAAAATTACGTTGCTTCGCATCAGGTGACAATTCAAATACTATCGTACCATTCGGCCTCTTTGTCTTTTGCATAGCTACAACCTCTTCTTTTAAAAGGTCAATTTGAGCTAAACTTATCATATCTTCATAGCCAGCTTTTTCATATCTTAACTGAGTAGTACCATCAGCAGCTTGTTCTTCAAATTCCATTTCATTACGAGCGTTCAAAGATTTCGGAAACATAATCAATCCTTGGTTTATTGCTTGTTGAGTACGTTCATAAGCCTGTACTTTATCACGCTTAAAGTTAAAAAGAACTAACTTTTTTATGGCTTCTGGATAGTCGTCAAGTCTTAATTTCATATATGGGTCATTTTCATCAATAATACCATAATGAGATTTTCCTTGCTTATCAGTCCATGTATTTAAAAGCACTGCCGCAGCATCAAATCCGCCACCACCTGCACCAGCATCAAATTGTATAGTTAAAATATTATCATAATCTATTGCGCCCCTGTTATAATCAAGAAGCATCTATTTGACTATTTCAATTTGTTCTGGTTTTTGTATTACCATCTTATCTCCATTTGGCAAAGTCTCAATTAAGTTTACACCATTTATTATTTTTGCCATCCAACCTCTTACTTCATCATGAATAATCTCTGCTATAAGAACAAATGAATTATCCAATTTGGAAGCAGGGTCCCAGAAAATTGCGTATTTCTTTTCTCCATCATTGGCATACACTGGATAATAAGAATAACTATTTTTTAAAATTGTTGAACGTTTTACAAAAACGTCCTCGCCACCATCTCTATCAAACCTGTTATTATACTCACGTTCAGCTTTATAGGGATTGGTAGCAAATGCATTATCCACCTCATCTTGTGTAATCAAAGGTCTCATCGGTTTTCCATTCATCATTGGATGTAATGAAAAACTACAATCTATATCACACACAAAATAATTAGGGTCGCCTTGCAACATTTTTTCAAATGCCATTTTATATTGGTCAAAAAGCTCACTATCAATTCCTTCTGCCGAAGATAATAGTAACTTTTTGTTCGGTAATTGTAATGGGTAAAGGTCCGTATTTATTCCTTCACCTGTTATAAAGTTGGTATCTTGTGCTGTAAACGGACGTGACAGAGCATAGAAGTTTCTGTCGATTTTACCCGCTTCATCGTAAACACTAAAATTGGACCTTATACCAACTATATTTTTAATAACACTATTCAAAGTGTTAATTGTACTACCATTATATAATTCTACACTATAACTCTATTTTGCATGAGTAAACGGGTCTGCCGTGGAATTCATTCTTACACATTCATCTAAGAACACCGAACTTACTCCTATAACAGATGCAATATTTCCTTTTGCAAGGTCTTCAAGCTTTGTAAATGTACCTTGAGCCTGCCCTCCACTCGGGGCCATAATATATGTGTTTGTGTTTGGAAGTAATAACGCTCTTGCCATCATAAATGGAGTCACAAGATAACTTTTCCGTGAGTTTCTTCCCATAAGCCACACAATATTTGCAGGAATCCAACTACTCATTAACACATACTTCTACATATCTGTTAATTGTAGTTTAAAAAAATTTTCAATAAATCTGGTGGGATTTGCTCGACCCCATCTTATAATTTTACAGTATTTATCAAAAATCTCTTTTCTTTTTGGTAAAATCTCACAATCAAGTAAATTAAAAATAGGGCTAACCATTAGTAGCCACCCCATTCTGAGCCGTTTTCTTCAGCTATTTCTTTTGCTTTTTCTTCCAAATCTCTTTTTGTCATTTCATATTTCAACTTACGATTCTCTTCTTGAAGAGCATCTTTTTCTCTCGTAAGTTTTTGAATCCTTTGTAATTGCTCAGTACATTGTTTAGCGTATTCCGCATCACTCATACTAAGCTGATTAAAAATAGCTTTAAAACTTGCATTAGCAGCCTGTTCAATACTCTTACTTGTTTCAATGTCATACATATTAAGTATAGCATCTTCATACTTCATCTCATTCATTTTAGACATAATACCAGTAAAAGAATTTTCACCCTTGGCTTTGGCTATAGCATAACGTTCACCAAAACCATTATCACGACTAAATTTAGTAATAGTGTCAAGCTATTTGTTTTTTAGGTCAGCCAAATTTTTCAACTCAGCTACGCTCCCATCACCAGACATCATTCGTCTTTCTCTCTCATTTAATTCACGAATGCGAGAAAAAGCCAAAACAATTTGACAAGCAGCTTGGACTTTCAAACCATCAAGTTCCATGCCAGCTTCAAGCATACCCAACAAATCCTTGTAAAGTATCTTACGATTTTCTTCTGGTTCAAAATAAAACGGGTCATAACCAACATTTTTCAAAACTAATCTTTTAGCTTCTAAGTCTTGCTTGCTCCACCCATTTTCAGTATCATCACCAACGCTACCGTCTTTACTATTAATAATCTTTTTATCTTTATCCTGTCTACCACTACCATTTACTCCACCGCCACCAATCATTCCTTGAATATCTTTACTTTCAAGAAATACTTTTCCTTTAGCAGTAGCACTTTGATTCATAATAGACATATAACTATCAATAATATGTTTTTTACTATCTTTTTTGGAACACTCTTGTTTAGCCTGTAGATAAATGGTCTCATCATAATAAATATTCAAAGCACTACAGAACCACATCATTGCAACTTGACCATCTTCTTTTGCTTTTTCAAAAAACAAATATTCATATAATCTTTTGCAACAATCTTTACATAAATGAGTGTGCATTTTACCTGTTGGTTCAACTCTTGCTAAATCCATCTCATTATAATTGAGATAATATTCACCTTGAGGCAAAGGTCTACCACAACAAGTACAAACATATTTATTATACAATGGAACATATCTACCAAAATATTTCATCCATATTGTATAATATTTTTGTAAATATTCAGGAACGTTAATTCCATCTTCTTTTTTCTTTTTACTTTTACTCTTTTTGCCAGAGTTTATTTTTTCCATTATATCAGGAGTAACATCATCCTCGTCCGCAATAATTTCATTTTGCTCATCAATGCCACTCTGAAAAGCTTTTTCAGCGTCCAAATAAGTTTGAAAATCAATCTTATTTATTTCACCAGTTTCTTTATCTCTAAAAAACTCAATTGGTTCCAAAAAAGCATTTATATCAATAGAATCTTCAAGCTTAGGTGCGCCATCATTTCCAATAATTTCAAGCATGGCTTTTTGTCTTTCTGTGCCAAGAGCTTTTTTCCATCCTTCACCAAAATTAGCTTTCTTATTTTGAAGTTCCATTTTCTTTTGAATAGCATTAATTTCCTTTTCAGCTTTTTGCTATTCTCTAACTCTGGCAGCCTGACCTAATTTAGCCATAAGTCACCACCTTTTAAACCTTTTACATATTCTAAGATAAAAATTTTATTAAATCTTATTCAATGACTTTGTACCATAAATCGCCAACCTTTTGATGTTTAGGTTGTTCGGTACTAATAACGACATCAACCATATCCTCATACACTTCTGTAATTTGTTGATTAGTGTCGCTATAACTCTGTTCAAATTGAGTCTTTGTATTATTAAAATTGGTATTACCAGTAGTACGAAATTCGTTTGCTGGACCAACTTTTAACTCTCCAATCTAAATAGAAGACGAAGGCATGGTAACTTCCGCGCCAGTGTCCTTATCAATAATCTTACCTGTAGTTGCATCATAAATTTTTGCCATATCTTCTGACCTCCTTCGTCTATACATTTAAAGAGGGTCAATTAAGACCCCCTATTATTTTATTCATTTTTATTTACTTTTCTTTCCAAGTAGCATATTTTTCCAGCTATCTCTTCCACAAATACCGTCTTGGGTAATTCCAACAGCCTTCTGATAAGCCTTGACTGCTTTAACTGTTGCGGGTCCAAAACTTCCATCTGCACCACTTGTTCCACAACTAAAACCCAAATAAATTAAAACAGTTTGCATGACTTTAACAGCCTCATTTTTATCCCCACTCTTAAGATATGGAACAGTAGAAGCAATTGTTAAAACTTTTCCTATTGTAATAGTAGTATCAGGCTTATTTGTGGTCGTAGTAGTTTTAGTAGGCTTAATGGTAACTTTCTTTTTAAAATTATAATTCTTGCTTGCAGTTTTATAATCAGGCGTAGCAAAACCTCTAATATATTTACCATTAACCTTGATTTGACGAATTTTTACTTGTTTAGAATAATTTCCTTCGATAACATAAATAATATTGTTTTTAACTTCTTTTACAATACCCACATGGTCAGCTTCAAGTTCGCAATCACCAACTCCATTATCTTTCCAAGCGTAGAAAAGAATATCTCCCATGTCTGGTACATATGTGTCATCTTCAACCCATTGTTTTTTATTTTTGTAAAGCTTAATCATGCGGTTACATGAACATTCAGGAAGAATATATTCTGTTAATCCTAACATCTATGCCCATGCTGAAACTGAAGCGGCACACCACGCCCACGATAAAAGCATTTTTGTGCCTTCTGGCAATGGCTTAATATTATTATAAGTCTCAATTATTTTTTTATGGTTGGCATCACCTTGCTTAGTTCCAACCCATGTTTCAGCAGTATCAACAACAAGTTGTCTCAACTGTTTTTCCTTTACGGTCATCGCCATCAGGCAACACCTTCCTTTCATTTACTCACTATCTCTGCTATATGGATTCCGATTTACATATTCCTCATATTCTTCGTCAGAAATAGACCCATCTTCAATCATTTTTCTCAAACGATTTTTCTCACGTCTTTCAGCAAACAATTTTTGAAGATTATTATCTGCTTTTCTATCAGGTATCTTTCCTTCTCCTTCACCAAATAAAGATTCATAAGTCCCACGAACATCAATTAAATATTGCTTTGCGGCAATTTCGTAAGATGTTGGCATATCTTCTGGTAATGGAGGGAATCCATAATAATCACGTCGATTTTGTTCGTTCTTACGAGACCTTTCAACCTTTTTACGAATTTTTTCGTCCATTTGCTTATCAATATAATCACGTCTTCTTTTGTCTTGAATTTCAAGAATCTCTTCATAACTAAGGCGTTGAATTTGGTCTTCAGGAACACCTTTTTTTCTTTGCTTTTCAATCCAATATTCTTGAGTATGAACAGACCTGTCATAATTTCCCTTTCGTTTATAACCTTCGTAAAGGTCATAGTTCGCACGAGCTTTTTTACCAAGCTGAGATTTTTCAAACTCGGCACATTGGTTAAGAATTTCTTCTTCTGTCATTCCTTCAAACTCAGGAATTTCAGGCAAATCCATGTCTTTTCTATATTGATAGGCTAATTTCGTATATCTATTTTCAGGCCAGCTAAAATACTCTTCTGGGTCTACTGTATCACTTTCTTTTGATAGTATAGACCAAATGATATTAGGTTGGCCATGTTTCGCATCACTCCAACCCCTACGAGCTTTTATATTATGTTCAGCCTTAAATTTTCCTGTAATTCTCCAAGGAGCTTTAAAAATTCCATAAATTGTGCCAAATGATAATTTAACCAGTTGTTCACGAGCAATAACTTCAAGGACAGCATCTTCAAAAGCCTCAACATATTTTTCAGCTTCTTTTTTATCCGTACCACCCGCATTACGCATAACCATTTTTACAAAGTCATTACGAGTTACAGTATCCATTTTCCATAGACTTTTTCTTGGCTTTTGCATATCTATTTATCATTCCTTTGATTTTTTATTTTTTCTTTTTATTATACTCATTATATATTCTATAAAACACATATTTTATATTTATTATATTTGCGTTTTAAATTTATATTTTACATATTTTATATGTTTTACACAATATGTAATGATACCCTCAGAATATCATCGGTAAAAATAATATTCTGAGGGGCAAACGACGTTACGTCTTAAGTCTTTTTACAACTATTAAGTCCTGTTAATAGTTACTTTGTATCTTAGTGGGCGCGAGCCACAGAAGTAAATTTAGCATATGGCTTACCATCATAAGCCTTGCTCATGAAAGTCTCGCCTGTCGCGGGATTACGACGCTGCTTAGAATCCTCATGCTTCCCACCGACCTTCATAACATCACCAATCTTTACTTCCTCATTAGCGGCAATAGTCTCAAGTAGGAAATCACTCTGAGCCTTAAGAACAGTATCAAGGTCCTTCTTGGTAATCTTCAAACCAGACTCTTCGCACTTGGTAGCAATAGCAGTAAGCATATCATTCTTCTTAATCATAATTATTAAACTCCTTTAAATCCTTTAAAATTTTAAATTTTACTTTAGTTTTTACTTTAATAAATTACCTTTTATCCTCGTCTCTACTCAATTCTGAGCTTCGACATTTTCCACAACAGTGTTCTTACGAGCATTGTTTGGCTTCCAAATTCCCAAACCAATCATAATCTTGGCAATACGCTTTACACGATAACGACCAGCATAATCAACGAATACGATAGCATTAGGATTATATTCTCCCCACTTTTGAACCTGAGATTCATTGAAAAGCTTGCTTGTAATACCTTGGTCATACTGACGTTTGCTAATAATCTGTAGATTCTGATTCTCATAAAAACCAAGGAACAACATAATCTCAGGTTCTTCGACAACATAATATGTCTTATCACGAGAAACGTGCTCTTTGTTTACAACTGAGAAGTTCTGGTCTTGAGGATTAAAACCTCTACGACGATACTTCAAGAGACCTACACTTTCAAGTGCGTCACGCTGGGAACGGGAAATCTTAATCATTAAAAAATCAATCCTTTTACATTAAATTTGAAAGGAAAATATGTTTCCTTCCAAAGTAGAGCCAGAAAAAAATTTTCAAAAAAGTGGCTCAAACCCTTGCGGCTCAGGGGTTCGCGGGTTTGAAGTTTCCCGACAAACTTTATCCACATTTGATAATCCTTTAGGTTTTAAGCGATATTTTAACCTCGCCATATTTTTCATATCCTCTTTACAACTGCCACAATAATATTGTCTGTGCCTAATTGTAAATTTAGGCTCAATCTCTTTTCCACAAATTTCACAATAAACAGGGATATATTCTCGAATTTTATGGTCATAAATTTTTGCACATTCTTTGCAATACTTACGAGGTCTTCCGCCTAAAGGCTTATTCTTATCAAAAACTTCTTTTCCACAATGTTCACAAACAAACCAATTATATTTCTGTTTTTTTAACCAATGACCGCAATTATATAAATCTTCACCCTCAAGTCTTATCCTATTCTTATCTGTAATTTTAATATTAAAAACATCAAACTTATCAAATAACTCAAGGATAACATCAACATTCTTTTCTGTGGTTTTAAGAAAACCTAAATCTTCAAGAATATTCCTCTCATTAAGGATATTATAACTGGTCGGTAAATCAGAATCCTTTTTTAATTTAGGATACCAATCATCTAAATTAAAATAATTCCATCCACCAGCCATATATTCTTTTTGAATAAGACTCCAAATATAAAGCGTAAATAACACCTTAATACGATTGAAATTCATTGGATTTCTTTTTACTTTTGTAGGCGCACGAAATTCATTTATTCTATCGCGCTCTTCATCTGTAATTATAAAATCGCCCTCTAAAGCCAGAAACCAATCAAGAACTTCTTTTGGAAATTCAACATAGTCTATCTCTCTAAGTTTAGATGGGTTATCGCCTTTTGTTTTCCAATCTCTCCAAACTTTGTCAATAGATTTCTTTAAATCTGGACCATCTTTTATAGGATTGAAATTTTTAACATACTTAATGCATTTATCAATACACCAATCTTTTACTTGTCTCTTTGCATAGCCTTGACTCTTCCAATATTTTACCAGAAGAGCCAAGTCTGTAAACCATTTTTTACCTAACCCTTTTTCAAGGACGGTCTAAATATGTTTTGTTTCATTATAAATCTCTATCAATGTTTTCAGCCTCCACTTTATTTAAATCGACCTTTTCAATAGAGTAATTTTCGTACAAAAATTCAAGAGTCCCATTTAAATTCTTTTTAGGGAAATAACAAGAATTTACTTTTGTTTTCAAATTTTCAAAAATCTGTCTACCATAAAGTTCCCATAAAATCCCTTTGTTATAAGAAGGTTTATCTTCATAAAACAAAGTAATCATGTGATTTGCTACAATTTCATCATTAGGACAAATCTGTTCAAGAGCTTCTTTTAAAGCAGAATAAGCAATAACTTTTTCATTATTTCCGTCTTGAATTGTTTTTGTATCTGTCACTTTTCTTTTTATTTGCCAATTCTTGATATGTTCATCAACTTTACGATAAATCTGTTCATAAATCTTTTTATTTATCATAAAGTTTTCACTTTGAAGAATCCTATAATCAAAAGCATCAGAAGAACGTACTTTCTTCTTTATTTCAAAATCAATACTTTCAATATAGTGACTGATTTTATTCATAACACAATCAGAATCGACGACAGGAAGAAAATCGTAATACTGTCTCTTAAATTCTTTTAATTCAGCAGTTAGTTCTTCTTCTGGTGTATTTAAAAGTCTTTCAAGACTCCAAGCATTACCAAACTTATTCTTAAGTTTCTCTTCCCTCTTTTTCAAATAATGCTTCAACTCTTTATCAGTTTGAGTATATTTATATCTGAAAAAGTAAGGCTTCTTATCAGCAAGAATGGAATTTAAAAACTTCTTTCTTTCTTTTGTTTCTTCATCATCTGTTTCTTCTATGTGCTGGAAATTGCGACAAACTGTAGCAAGTTCTTTAACATTTTGACCAATCTTAGTTTTATCACTTTAATACCTTTAGTTTCCTAAAGGAATAGACTATATCTTCACCCATTTTAAATGGGGCATGGCACTTCGCAATAAGGAATTTCACCTTAAAGCTACTCCTTTTCAGGATAGTCGTTTGAGTTTATAATTTGCTTTATAGTTTTATATTTCTCAAATTTTCGAGCTAATTTTATATTACAATCTTCATACATATATTGAAGAAAAGAAAATCCATCTTTTTGAGTAGTAAAAATTAAATTATATGTTTGCCCTGAACATTCTTTTCTCTCATAAAAATTAACTTTAAAACTTGGAAACAACTTCAAAATTTCTTTCTTTGTAGATTCAGCCATTGTTTTAGAAGTTGTTAAACTCACTTCTAAATTTTTCTTTTTCCCAAATAAACCAAAAGTACCATCTCCATCAAACAAACCTCTCCAAAAATGTCTTTTTAAATTATTTGGAATTTTCAAGTAATCTACATTTAAGGTTAAACTTTTTCTTGGCGTGACACCTTTATCAATTAATCCTTCAACAAGAGTTTTACTACAAAATAATACACTACTCATTTCAGATGTACAAGTTCCACCTTGAGGTAAATTCGTAATCGCTTCAAAAGTTTTTACTTGAACTTTACTTTTTAAAATTCGTTTAAAATCTTCAAGTAATTGTGTATCATTAGAATTGACTACAAATTTTAACGAATACGAACTTTTATCCGTATCATAAGAAACAGTTCCATCAGAAGCAGCAAAACCAAGAATATACGCTTTTTCTTCTGTGTCAATTACATCAAAGAAATGTTTTTCTTCTAATAAACGACTTTCAAGTAAGCACCTACAAGATTTTTGCATCCTTCTTTTACTGTTTACAGGTAAATGTTCGGAACTTACAATACAGTCATTACCACAATCACAATGACACAACCACTTTTTATTCCCTAAATATTTTTGAGCAACAAGTTTACCAAACCTCATGTTTGTTCTATCAATAAAATTCCAACCACCCATGATATTCCTCCTTTCTATTAAAATAAGCAAATTATCTTACCACAGGATTACCATATTTTTTAATTTAGGCTTCCCTGTTAGCTATTCTTTTAATTACCATTTCCTGTAATTCCTAAACGTAAGAATAACACCCTATATTTATAGGTTCACCATGTTTATTTTTCTATTTGTTACCAAATAGCCAGACTGTAAAACTCAATCTGTCTCGACTGGGCAGCGCACCCAGCTTTTACTCGATTAATCAAAACTTCTCTTTCTTTTGAATCCTCTGGGAAAAGAGGTAAAAGTCCTACTACTGTACTTATAGTGTTCGTAATTTGACCAATTTTGGTCCGAAAACTAAATGTATCCGTTACAAAAAGTTTTCTATCAAAAGCCTCTCTATCAAAAGTACCATCTTTTTTTCTAAAAATTTCCTTCTTTGGTTTTTTCGCTTGGTAAGTTACCACTCTTTGATTTGGATAACGACCATTAATGAAATTTGGATTATCCGTCGAAAAAATTATGTCATAATCATAGTCTGACCCAGCCCATCTCATAGTATGAGCATCATGACAGTTTACGATATAACCACTATAATCATAACTAAACCATTTACGAGTCTTTTCATTATCAACCAAATCCATAGGGTAATGTTCACTAAAATGAGTTAAAGGACTACGCATTGTATCAACTTTATTGACCCGTCTTTCATTCCAAAAATTACAATATGCTTGACCAGCCTCAAGTAATCCTGTAACTTTATGTCCTGTAATAGATTGCATAAAGCCATAACCATCTACTACAATACATTGGAAATTGCCTCGAATTAATATTTTCCGTAAACAAGCCAACTCTATCTTTCTAACAATGAAATCACGAATTTTCTCCTTCGTGTATTTATCATTAAAAAGATTATGATTCAAAACCAGACTTTTTAGCCACCAATTATCACTTGAGGCTAAAAAGGCTTCGATACTTTTTTCATCAAGATTTTCACCCATTAAAAACAAAAGAGTGTAATAAATATTATCATAGCTCACGCCTTGAATATATTTCACAGTTTCAGAACAAACATTTTTTACCATATCATCTGTAAGATTTAATGTTTGAAGAAATTGATAGTTTGCTGTATTTACTTCTTTATCTTTTTTAGGAGCATATTTTGTTACACCCCAAATAATCCGATTCTTTTCACAATTCTGTTCAAAAGATTCTTGTGATTCCCAACTATCCCAAAGTTTTGCCATTCCTTCAGTAAGAATTACATCTACTTCTCTTAAATCTCTATCATTCCGATAAACATCTTTTATGATGTAATTCCCATTATTTTCTTCTTTGCACCATTCTACAAAATCAAACTCATTTAAAGCTCCCTTTGTGAAAGCGCAACGAATACAGAACTGACAAGGAGTATAATCTTCTCCAAGGTCTCTGCCCCAAACCTCAGCCATAGCAGGACTAATTAAACCAGAACCATCCCAACAATTAAACTCAACATCCATTGTACGAGGTTCTATAATATCATCCTCATCTGCTGGTTGTTCTATTACAAAGTCAACATCAACAGGACGAACTTCACAATAATCTTTTACAATACAAAATTTCGGTTTAGTAACTTGTTTTGTAGCACTTGAATATAAACCAAAATAAGCATTATATTTACTCGCAGCAAGAGGATGAAACATATCGCGTCCATTATCAAGCCTATCTCTTAATTGAATACGAATACTGTCAGGACATTCAATTTGTTTCTTAAAATCATTTTCATCTCCACTATCACAAAACACTACTGTACTTACTCGTGCTTGAGAAGCAGAACATGAAATTCGCTTAAACCAACGATGATTAAAAACAAAACCCTTTTCATAAATCTTCTTATAATCCGTAACACTTTCCATTGTTACAGTAATATATTGTGGAATATACATCATTCCATAAATATTATCCTGAAGCTCATGAATCCTTTTTTTGTCTTCTGTGTTAAATTTCTTTTTCTTTTTTAATTTATCTCTTTCAAAATACCATTCCTCAAGTAAATTTCTATCAATAGTCTAATCGGTAATATCACGAATGCTTTTTAACATTTGAGAATCTGCTAAAGAAACAACCAAACCACTCTTAAAGCATTCTCTTAGTGACAAATTAAGATTATACTTGTTGTCTTTTAAAATTGT
>ERZ1026882.617-NODE-617-length-18093-cov-10.990192_pt1 | contig 18093 bp, 23 predicted proteins | sample MGYA00380171_ERZ1026882 | MGnify/ENA primary metagenome ERZ1026882 (study PRJEB33269, sample SAMEA4719807) | human gut metagenome | biome: human-associated habitat; feature: organic feature; material: feces | place: Cameroon | collected 2013-10 ...
AAGTAAAATAAAATGATTACTTTTAATGCTTATGTTGTCGAGATTGAATCCGACAATTTCTATGAAGTCCATATTGAGGACGTAATCTCTACTACAGTTAGAGACAATGGTGAAACTGACAATAGCGTTATTACGTTTAAGTCGGCGCTGTCTTCGATTGTAGAGCTTACGTTAAGCGATGATTACGAGATTCAATTTGTGAGCGAGTGTGATGGCGGTAGTTGCCGCAGGTATGTTGTTTCGATCGATAACGGCGACTGACAAATAATAAATAAGCCCCTAGGCGTAAACCTAGGGGCTTTACTTATTCTCTGTCGCTATTTGTCAGATTTTTTGCAGTTTATCGATTTTTTCGGTCAGTACATTGATCTGCTTTTGCTGTTCTTCGATTGTTTTGGCGAGTTGTTTCAACATTCCGGGTATTTCAAAACAAAGAGTGTTGTAAACGTTGCCCCCCGGCGCGGTGTTTTTGAAATTGTATTGCATGATGCCGTCACGAATGCGCATCGGCAGTTCGTAGGTAAGCAGATTGTACATGTTGCCGCCCGGTGTGGCATTTTTCCCGTCCGGCTTGTATGCCCAATTCCAAACTTCATCCCCTGCGCTAGTCATTATTGTGCCTCCTATTATCTTGTTGGCTTTGTCGATTACCCGTTGGTATGGCAGCCCGTTTGGCGCGAGGTCTGGACACGTGGCGTGGTCGGTGCCGCTGATTTCTCGATGCAGCCATACGTTGCCACGCGTCCCGTCATGCCATAACATGCCTAACCCGTAACGTTGCGCTATATCGGCGCAAAGTCGAGCACTGGCGTCGATACATGCTTGCGTGCATTTTGCCTGCGGTATGCCACCCTCATGCTCTATGCTGATCGTTGACATGTTCGATTCATAGTTGGCGTCCGACCATGCTCCGTTAGTTTCGTCCACGTATTGATGTATTTCACCGGTCGACCCGATGCCGTAGTGCGCGCTCGCCTGACTGGATGAACGTAAGAACACGCCATCGGTACCGGCTAGAAAACCGGCCATAATATGTAGAGTGATGTGTGTCACCTTATGTCCGGCCCGTCCATTGTAGTGGTTTGGCGAGCCTATCCACTTCACGCCGTCCATCATTCCGCCTTATGCTTGCCATCGGTGGATTGAGCGAAAATCTGCATGAATGGCGCGTTTTTTAATTCGGGATTGATTTCGGTGACGTTTTCGAGGATTGACGTGAGTTCGATTAGACACACTCCGCCGACAGTGCAGACGAATACGGACATTGGCAGTCCTAAGTCGATATGCCGGTTCACTTCGTCAATGAACCATGCCACCAGCACAAGCATAAGATAGGCGAACTTGTGCCCTAGTCCCTCCCGCATCTTTCGCGAACTCAGATTGTCCCGCATGATTGCTTTTGCCACGCCAGTAACGTAGTCGATGCTAATAAAAAATATGACTGCAATGGTACACCATATGTCTGCTTGCGTCATTATTGTCCTCACTTTCTTATACCTGATTGTTGCAATAAGCCGCCAAGAATCATGCTGAACTCCGCCTTAATTTGCGGGGTTTCAAACCGTAGTCTACCGACGCGATAGGCGTTCAATATTTTCTGTGTCATGTCGTCGGAGCGCTTGAGCATTATACAATTATTGTCCACAAGTCGATAGTCGAACGTAAAATTACGGGTGATTTTCGGTTGTTTTTTTGTGATTATATATAGCACTTCATCGGTGTCGTTTAATTGCTGATACACGTTGAAAACGCCGTATTCGGTGGTTCTTAATGTGAACGCATACCCGGCGGAATTAAAATCACTAATGAGAGCATTGGCATTATCTCTAAAATCATTATTGATTGCATAATTCGCATAATTCTCGTCATATCTGCGCAAAAACTGCCCGAATTTAGATGTTGCAACCTTGGCGCTAAACCCGCCATAATCAGCCAATTCCACCATAATAAACCCGTCACAATATCGCTGATATTGCGTGTGATTATCAAGTTGCGGTTTTAGATTGATATTGAACGCGCTAAAATACGGGTTAGCGAGGGTTACGGCATTGCTGCACATGATGACCCTCACGCGGTCGTTCCATCGATCAACAGTGTTGTAAAACTCCTCCAGCGCCGTGACCTCGCCGCCAAGGTAGCGCATGTTATCGGGGAAAATCTCATCAAAAATTATCGTGCGTACACGCGGGTAAGCAACCGACTTGACTTGTCCTGCTTGGCTGAGGGCAATGAAGTATCCCATAATATGCCAAGTGGGCCGACGTTTCCCATTCTTGTCAGCCACGGCGTCGCGGTCATCGACCCAATGGCATTCAGCTTGGTTGCCGGATGCTCTAAATTCTAATTCCGGGTATTGCTCTGCAATGTCCGCAAACCACGTGCCTTTATTCTTCTGTTCCTCTGCCGTTCGGCGTAGGTAGATGAATTGCCAGCGTTTTTTAATCCAGTCGCCTATGACCAATTTTTTAGCACCATAGGTCTTGCCGAGGCCGCGCGCGCCGATTACAAACATCCAGGGCGCGTGATAGGACAGCACGCGCCCGTAATCGTAATAATCACCCTCGCTTAACAGCTTTTCCATAATATTCATCATATCATATGGCAACGGTAAACCGGTAGATATTTACCAATCTATCGTTGTATTAGTTGGTGATGTACCGGCGTATCTCCCACCGACTCGCCAGATTCATTTCGCCTGACGCGGCGAACAGATTCGGCCCATTGCCCGGCCCGCCATGCGATAATGTCTCGTCCTTGCCATCCGCGGTGAACATTTCCACATGGTCCCACGCCTGCGTATACGCCCCCCAGTCCAGCAGGAGCAAGTCGGCGGCTTGCGCCTTAGCGATGGCGTCCGATACGCTTGTGTCGTTGCTGCCGCATACGCGCGTGCCCTTACCGGCCATCTGTCCCGTCCATGTGCCCACGTCGATGCCTAACACGTCCTGATAAGCACGCCAGCATACACTGGAGCAATCGCCGTACCCGCTTGAATCGGGGTCTAATCGCCCCGCGCCCTGCGAGTATGCGTATTTGCCGATGCGTGACCGCAGCCATTCCACGACTCGCGCCGCGTCCTCGCTGCCGCTGCCGGAACTGGAACCGCCGCCAGTCTGGCCACCGCCCGGCTTGGTTGATTCGGAAGTCTTGTATACCCATGTCTGTGCGACGCTTTTTACAAAAATGGCGGTACTGTCCCCGCCGTGGTAGATAAGGTTATCGCCCTGCAATTGTATCCACGCGGTACTCGCGGGTTTCCCGTCGATGCCAGGCTGATCGCCTCCCGGTGTATCGGACGGTTCGGAGGTCTGACCAAAATCAGGAGGCGCACTGGTACCGTCCCACGATCTCAGTAGGTTATACGCGGTCGTATACCGATTGCGGTACTGGCCCAGCACGCCGTCCGCCAAGATCGTGGTGTAAATCAATTCCAGCGTGGCCGTGGCGGAGCATGATGCAATCACGCGCTGCGCCTGCGCGGGGGATTGATGATAGGCGCACGCCCACATGATACGCTCTTTCACATTCCCCTCGGGAAAACCGAAATTAGTCATAGTGGACTGATATCCGTTCCAATCCGCCTCCCATTGCGCCTCTTGGAAAGCATGGTTTTCATCCCGCTGTGCCCACGTTTTCCACGCATTACCCTCGGCGGTGGATAGGTAGCGTGCCGTCCAGTTGATGTCATTCGCCTGCACCTGCTGCGTTAGTGTAGGCGCTGCCGCGGCGAACGTGTTCCACCCGTCCGGGTCGGCGGTGCGCCCTCGTTCCAAGAGATTGCGGGCGCGACTGCCATACCATTGCATCATGCCCATAGTGATGGCGTCAACGTAGTTGCACGCGCCCCAATCGCAACTGCTTTCAACCGTGCCGATAACATACATCGCGTATAGTGCTGTATTATCCATGATAATAGTATACCCCACGGCGCGGAGCCGTGGGGTATGGATTATAGGTTATGGGTTATGTCACGCTCCAATGTAATGGTGCGTCGTCGCATAGATTTCAGTATTGTTGGGGATGTTCGTCGTGCATGATATTGCTCCCATATTCTCCGAATCCACGTATGCATACATGTTCCCGTTGAAGTACGAACTGTTGACATGAAAATTACTAGCCATGCTCAGCCCGTAACAAGTTTTCACGATTCCTTCGTATGCCTGATGGCTGTTGACCACAGTAAACTGTGCGGAAAAATCATAGACGCCATTCGAGCAAGTTGAAGACGAATGTGAGATGGTAGCGTGGTTATCCGCGCCCGACACTCCGACCGACCAGTTATTGTGAATACCGTTTTCGGTAAACAGCGATTCAGCCATCAGCCTCAAAAGCTGCTGCTGTCCGGCGTCGTTGGGATGGATGGGGTCAAGCGTGCCACCGGAAGTAAATGCCCAGTCCTGACGACCATTAAGCCATTCCCATGCGTACCGGATTTCGTGGACGTTAGGAACCTGCGCAATCCCCGCCTCGATCGCATTGAGAGTGCTCCATACGTTGCTATTGGCGAGGTCGTATCGGAAAATACCCTGAACACCCAGCACAACCGGCGCTACATGAATAGTCGCGTTAGGGAAATTTTCCAGAGCGTACTTGAGCGTATTGGCCACGGCAGTAGTTACCTGAGCGTCTGCGGTACGCTTGTCGTTGGCTCCGCCCGCGATAATCACGTGCGTAACCGCCTCTTTATTGGACGCGCTCTGAAGCTGCGATAGGAACGTGGGAGCGTTGACGAATCCAGCATTGTCTTGCGCGAGATTCTGTACAGACTCCGCGCCGATATAATCCTTAAAAAGATTGCCCCACGACTTTGCTGTAGACGACAACTTAGTGCCATGCGTGATGGAGTCACCAACAATAACAATGTTGTCATACGTCTTTCGCCACGGCATGAAGCCATGAATCTTGCCGTCAACCTCAGTAATCCTCTGGTCCAACTGCTGCGCGGTGCCGGAATATCCGCCCTGCTTGGTGAACGTCGTGTCGGCCTGACTCTTGGTATACACGTCGGAGGCATTAGCCTTACCATTGACCGTGCCCTGTAACGAGGATACCGCGCCTTGCAGTGCGGTTAGATCGGTGTTTTCCGCCTTCCCGTTGATGTTGGACATGAGATTCTGCGCGGTCGGCAACGATGTGACGCCGAGCGCGTTGAAATAGCCGTCCAGCTCTGCAATATCAGTCTTGTTGGTCTGCGCAAGACCTGCCGCGTTGTCGGCGGATTCTTTCGCCTCTTCCGCAGCCGTCTTAGCCTCGCCCGCCGCCGTGGTGGCGTTGTTCGCCGCCGCCGTCGCCGTGGTGATGTTGGTGGCGTTGGCGTACATCTGATTGTCGATTTTCGTCATCGCGTCGGTAAAATCGCCGCGCCACGACGGGCGGTCGTTCGGATTGTCGCCAAACGTCGGCAGATTGTAGTGTCCGGTATGCTGTGTGGTGGACATTGTTGTTCTCCTTTTTCTAGGCTTCAGCGTTACCGACGCGGACGATGCCGTTCGCGTCCTTGTACATTGAATCAAGTTCAGTCGCCGTCAATCCGAGCGTACCGGGCTGCGAGGCGGTTTTATCGACCTTGCCCGCAAGCCCCGAGGTGAGAGCGGAGGTGGTAGCGAATCCGCTCACGTCCGGGATGTCGGCCTTCTTGGCGATGGTGCTCGCCACGCCCAGCGGAGAGCCTGACGTACCGTTGCCGGTAAGATCGGCGGTGTGCGACACCGACGTAAGCCCGCCCGCAGCGGCAGATGCGATGTCGTCCGCGTTTTGCTTCATCTGCGCGTCAATCTTCGCCATGTCGCCGTTGTAATCAACGAGCCATGTGGGGCGGTCGGTGCCGACAAACTGAGAAAGATTGTAGTTTTCGGTATGGTTAGTTGCGGTCATTGTTTACTCCTTACTATCAAAATTGTTGGCAGTTGGATTGCGTTCGACATATCGTGCATCCGCTTCCGATTGCGTGATGAACGACATGTCGGCGGGTGGATTCTCAGGCATGCTCTTACCGTAGGGGAATTGTGAGCGGCCCGGAAAATCGCCGGGAACACAATTGTCCACGGCGGTGGCGCGTAAGTCATATTCGCGTGCGCCGAGCGTAAGCCCGTCGTACTCCTGAGCGGTCAACTGCATGGCGTCGTAGTCTCCCCAGAATAATCCGTGGTTGCGCGAATTATCGTACATGCCGCCAAGTACGTCTCCGAGCGGTTGCGTAATCCCGTAGACTGGCGATGTCGCCGCGCCCTGCTGCTCCATTTCATGAATCAGTGCCAGCAATTCCGCACGCAACGAGGCCATATCCTGATTGAGCTGTGCAATGGTATCCGCGAAAGCCTTGTCTACGGATGTCGCTAGGTCGGCTGTGACCTCTTCGACTTTGCTTAAGTCGCGCTGGGTAATATCGAGATTGTGGCGCAAGCATTCAATCAACTGTAAGGTTGTCAACCCATCTCGATAAGTGAACGGAATGGACGTGGGCACCCCGTCAAACAAGCGTTGCCGTGGAATCAAAGCGTTAACAGTGACCATGATTGCTCTCATTCTCCATAGTTATGGCAGTTACCGAAAATTGTATCATAAGTGCCCCACACTTGCATAAAGCATGGTTCAAGGCTCCGCACGACCTCCATGTCCACGTTGATGATCGCCTGCCGGTATTCCTGAATCAGGCTCATGGCGCTCTGACTACGCCCGGTCACATGACTCTTGCCCTTGGCGTTGCTTGAATCATGCTGGTAGTCGGTGGCGCTTTGCGCCGTGGTGTGGCTGGTTGAATCCTGTGAACTGGATGCCGCGCCGGAGCTGTCCGCCTGTGATTCGTTCGCGTGGGAGGCGTAGCGTGCGAAGTCGCCTACGACGCCGGTTTGCGGCACGTCGCTATCGAAGCTTTTGGATGTGGTGGTGCTGGAATTATCCGACTTGGATGTGCTGGAGCTGATCGAATCCTGCGTACTGGACGCTTTGCCGGACGACTGGGATTCGCTGCCGCTCTCGCTATCCGTCGTCATGTCCATGGAGTCCAACGGATTATATTCCATGTCCAACGTCCGATAGCGCTCGTTGAAATAGGGCATGACTTCCGCCATTGTCGTGCCTAGGTAGAAGACGAATTGCTGCGCGGTTTCCTGTCCGATTTCCCTTAATGCGTAGTGGCGAACGATCTTCTCGTTCAATTCCGCGCGATGTTCTTCACGGTAAATCGGGTAATAGTCGGCGCTAAGATGCAGCTTGTCGTCGGTATCATAGCCGAATGCGATGAGATTGCCAAGAGTTTCAGTGTATTCTCCCGGCGTCGCCATCGCGTAGGCGCTAAAATCCTGTGTCACAATACACCTCCGATACCCGCGTCATATGATGCGGGCATGTCGATGTCCGTCGTGCCGCTTGCGCTTGGGTCAAGCGCGTTGGGCACGCCGGAGCTTTGCGTGTCCGCATACTCCACCCAGATATTAAGCTGTGGCCAAAGTCGGTTGATCTCGGTCGCCGCAGCTTGCCGAGCCTTAAGGAAACTCAATCGGAACACGTCAACTTTCTCGTTGGCTTGCGCCACTTCATCCGAGATAAGCCGTTCCTTTTTTTCCGTGCCGGACGATTGGATGCCGAGATAACCCAGCACCTCGTTAGTCACCTGCGCTTTTTGCTGGATGAACTTATCCAATAGATAAGGCGTAGTGTTCGGCCACGGCTGGAACAAGCTACCGGGATCAAGCGAATCGTATCCGATGATATAATCCTGACCGTCCTGCCGTTGCTGAAGCATGTTCTGCACGGTGAGTTTGGTGCGGGGGTCGGCTGTGATGATGGTCGGCAGTTTAAGGCTCTCCAAGTTCACGTCATACGCCTTGTCGATATCGGCAAGGCGTCGCGCGTACTGCCATAATGTCGGCTTGAATCCGACGCGCATTCGATTATCCCAAATTGGAATGCATTCCGAACCGGCCTTAAGCTGCCTGTAGTGGTAGTTGACGCCTACCGGCTCGAAGCATGTCGGATTATTATACACATTCAACCTTCCTTGATAACCTGCCTGAGTCACAAGGAACCTGCCGATACGCTTGTCTTCAAAAAACAACGCGCAACCATATTCGCACAGACATATTTCCAGCCAACGCTCATCCACAGTGGGCGGCAAGCCACGCCAGCTGAAACGGTTCAACGCGAGTTCCATCAGCAAATGAAGATACATGTCATCAAGCGTGACGGCGCGCGTTTTCGCGTAATTGCCACGGGGGTGCAACGCGCCGCCAACTCGATTCTTTTTAGACCTACTCATATCGCCATTATATCACTCGTAGCCAATGCCCGGCAGAGGCTCATTGTCAGCCCAATCCGTCACGCCGATGTATTCAGGCTTGTTCCAGACCGTCACGCCCCGTTCGAACATGCCCTTGATGGTCAAGCGGTATTCCTCGGGCAATGTGCCTCGCACATACGCTTCCTGCATCTGCCAGAAGGTGAATTTCTCCATACATTCCAGCGAAGCAGGGGGCGTTACGAATCGTTGCACGAAATATCCATAGCGCAACATGTACTCACCCGCCGCCCTCAACGCGCTCGGCGCACACGTTTTGAACCGCACCAACACACCCATAATGCCGTTCGACAAGTTGAACATGTCGCCGCCGAGCGCTCCCGAAGTGGTCGGGGGAGTCAGTTGCATTTGCTGCACTTGTGCGTTGATTCCGGCGATGGCGTTCTGGTAGTCGCCTTGAGCCGCGTATGAGGCCAGTCCGTAATTCGCCTGCGACACGACGGCGTTCAGCTGGTTGCCCAGTGCGGTCGCTCCGCTCGCGTAGGCGTTGGCCTGCGATGTGGCCGCCGCATTGGTGGCAATCTGATTCGCCGTATTCGCCGCCGCCGTGGAATTGGAGACGGCGGCAGACGAATTGATACCGTAATTGGCGATATCCGTCTGCGCGGACCCGAGGAATGCCCCTCCAACCGCGTTCACCGCACCTAGCGGGCTGCGGGATGCGACGGCGTTCAGCCCCCCGCCAATGATGCCGGCCATGCCGTTGAGATTGTTGCTCTTGATATTCTGTTCCACTTGGAGATTGGCCATCTGACTGGTTTGATTTTGTCCGATGGCGAGAGACTGGTTGAGCGAGTTTGCTGTGATCGCATTGGTTGCCGTCCGATTCTCGTTTGCCCAATTGGTTTGCCGTGTGGCGTATTCGCGCTGTAGTGCGGCATTGGAGTTGGCCACGTTTGCTGAAGTCAAGGCTTTCTCTCTGGTCCATTGGGCTGATTCCTGCGCGTAGGCGCGAGTGTACGCACTGTTTGCCATAGCCAACGCGCCTCCGTTGTTGACCACGGAAAAGTGGGGTAGATTGGTGATGCCGAAACTTGCGTTGAGCATTTCGCCGCCGTCTATCGGAAGGCCCATATCTTTGCCGTTGATACGCAGCGGGACCGTAGTACTCGCTCCGGCCTCATTGTATCCGGGAATGTAGAAATTGATTCTTGCGCCGGACGGTGCGTAAGTGTAGGTTTCACGGATGGTGAGCGTATCGGATTGAATGTCTTCAGGTCGGTAGGTGATAACGGTACCGTTCAGGCAGCTGCATTCGATAAGGCAGAACGGATAACAATAGAGTTTGCGCAGATTCCGATATCGGGCGGGGATGTTGAATTTATTACGAAAGTTCGCAACGGACATAACATCTTCGTAGCGTAAATCCGAATCGAGAGAGGAATTGAAAGAATAAATATTGCCATACTCTTCGGACACTGCCTGCCCGTAGATCTCCGTAATCCTATGCCCATATCGGCTCACGTAATCCTGTGGGATTTTCGGCACCATGTAGACGGCGCAAATACCTTGCGTTATCCACGGAAACAGCGTGCCAAGGGCCATGATGTTGGCGACATACGCCATCCGATTTTCACAGTAATAAACGGAACAACCGTCCGTTTCCTGTTCGAAGATGGCTCCGGTTGCGGTGGTGAGCTTTGGTTCGGAAGTGTTGCCGGGGTCGTCGGTGAGATTAGTGGTGCTGACCACGATCAAACCGTAATCGACCCAATCGACGCCGCCACCGTCTATGTCGTAATGCCGACCTTCGATGATGCTCTGGTATTCCTGTGACGTTGTGATCATTTCACTGCCGGTATCCAAACCTTCAGGAAGCGCCAGATATGTGCGCCCGTAGTCATTCCACTGGCGTTCGTTGGCTACGCCGATATGGCCGCGCGTCACATAGCAGCTGCCGAATGTGACGTCATGTTGGAAACTCTGCCACACGTCCAGCATTAAGACCAATTGCGTGCAATGGGCGTTGACGTATTCGACGCGCTGGATGAAGTAAGACCATGCGCGTGGCCCCTCCAAACTGGGGTAGTCGTTATAAGCTACGAGATAATTCCAGTTCGACGCCTCGTTGAATGGCAGTTCGACGCGGGCGGGCGCGTTGAAAATATGCATGGTGGCCGGACGGCATTCCACGCCGTCCAGTTTGTCGAACCATTCCTGCTGCGTTTCACGTGAAACAAACCGCACAATATCACGGTATGAAGCATCCCACGGTACGCGGCAGAGTTTTAGTGTCGTGTTTGGCGTCCATTCCGCCCACGAAAAATTAGATTCCACGTAAGGGTTAGCGTCGTCGATCATTGTTATCCTCCGGTATGGCAAGGCCCGGAGCAATCACGTGGATTACGCTCCGGGCCTTGTCCTGCATCACACCGTGAGAGAGAGTAGCCAACCGGCTACCCTCCCATTATATCACGCGGTCACGGTCACGCTCTTCTTACCGGACACGCCGAACAGCGTGGCGGTGATATCAGAACTGCCCGCCTTGACGCCAGTCACCACGCCCGACTCGGACACGGTGGCGTTCGCCGGAGTGCCGGACGTCCATGCGGCCTGTGCGGTAACGTCGGCGGTGCGTCCGTCAATCATGGTCGCCACGGCGGTCGCCTGTGCCGTATGTTCTACGGTCACGTTCGGAACGGTCACAGCAATGGATGCGATGATGGACGGATTGAACCCGATAACGCCGTCTCCGACCACTGGCACGTCCAGGGCCGCCGACACGGTGCCCGGCACTTCCGGCGTCGCCGGATTCGTGTACAGTGCGGTTGCAGTAATCGGAATGGTGGTGTTCGGTTCGTCAAGGCCGACCACCAGCACGCCAGTGGGTGAAATATACGTGTAATCGCTCTTCGGCTTAGCAGTGTCGCCAATACGATATTCAACCGCATCCGAGCGGAACGTGGCGATACCGCCGTTAGTGATGGTCGTGTCGGCGGTGACTTGCACCGCGCCACCACGCGCCACATCGTTCGGAGTTTCCGAGCCACCGCCATACATGGTGAGCTTAAGCTGGAACGTCGGCGTCTGAGCCTGCGTGCCGGTAGGGGCCACCACGTTCGCGGTGGACGCCGCGCCAGTCCAGAACATCACAGCCGGAGCGAAGCCGGACACTGAGATGATGTGCTGGACATGCAAATAATGGTTCACCGAATTGATGTTGACCGGATTCGTCTGCTGGGTCATCTCGTTAATGACCGGAATGTCGATCAAGAACTTATCGGTAGTCAAGATGGCCTGCACGCCATCCATACCGAACCGGTCCTGCGGAATGACGATAATCCGGTCGATGGTCGGCTCGGCGTCGGTACGCTGGAATACCGTGGCGAGGCCCTGCACGTCAAGCGCCGACTTGACTTCGGGAGAGCAGAACAATACGAGCTCGTCCGGGCGGGCGAAGGTCGGCATGTGGCGGGCGTTGTACTTTGTGGAAACGAATTTAAGCGTGTCCGCCCATGCGCGAATCTGGCGCAGCATGTCGCGGGCGTCGGTTTCCGAGCTGCCCATATTGTTCAGATCGTTGTCCATGTGGACGCGCCAATATCCGCCAAGCTTCGCATATTCGACGAACTGGTGGCACAATGCCTCGAACAAGTCGACTTCAGCCGCATTGTAGCAGGATGTGAGAATCTGCGAAGTGAGCGAGGCCAAACCGTTTTCAGAAGTGAAAGCACGCTGAAGCGTCTTGTCATCCGTGGTCGCAGGGTACCAGTGAGCGAAGTCCAGACGGTGATAGAGCGAATCCACGTCGATTTTCCACTTGCGGAAGTTGTCCGCGCCGAGATATTCCGCATTGGGGTCATAGACCTGCGCAAGCGGCATCCCCACGGCGATCTCCTGCCACGTGTCGCCATACGCCTGCGATGCACGCTGAAAAACGCTGAGCGGATTATTCCAACGCCACGTGTTCACATAGGTGCCGCCGATGCGGTTCACCAGCGCCGAATAAAACTCGTTCTTGAGCTGGGTGGACGACATGAGTGTAGCCATCTGCCTATCCATGTTCATCTGAGTGGCCGAGGGCATTCGCCGCTGGTATTCCGGCGATGCTTCGTTGCGAATCATGTTAAGAATCTGTGCGTTGTTGAATTCGGTGAGCGGGCGAAGCTGCTGCTTCGGCGTCACCACTGGAGTAGTTGCCATGATAGTTGTTCCTTCCTAATTGTCAGTCTTCGTATAAGTCATCAAACGTGCTGTAGGTGCCATTGTAGTCGTCGTCGGTCATTTCAGCCGATTCCGGAGTCGCATCGTCGTCGGGGCCATCGTTCAGCACGTGGTCGGCGGCGGCGTCGCGCATCGCTTCGACGGTTTTGGACAATTCCGCCACGGTCGCCTCCAATGCGCTCAGCCGGTCGGCCATATCGGCCCCCTTGTCGTCGCCCGCGTCTTCAGGCTCGGCATCGTCCTGCGTTTCAGGTTCCAGGTTCGGCGCATTGTCGTCGGCGGTCACGTCCGGTTCGGTGTCGATCGTGGTGTCCGGCTTGTCGTCGTTTTCGGTGTCGTCCATAATCACCTCTTAAGATAAATGGCGCGGCAGCAATCACGCTGCCGTGCCGGAATTGCTAGGCTGTGCGGGTTCCCTCGCCGTCGATGGGCGTTGGCTACGCACGTCTACATCCGACCGAATCGCCTTACCGATTGCCTACCGGTCGGGCCATTGAATCGGCTTGGGACGCACACCCCGCTACCAGCCATCATAGCACAAAAAAACAGCCGTCATCGTTTACATGGCGTGACCTTGGCAAGAAATCGTCGTAGGGGATTGGGGCTGCCCTATGCACGCCACTCAACCGCATGACGGTATCGCCGTCTGTTTCCACGCCGCAGTATTTGCGACTGCCGAGGATGCGAAGTTTTTCATAGGTGTGGTCGTTTTTCCACGCGCCTAGTTTCTTGTCGTCCGTTTCGATACCTGCGGGCGCATCCAGTCCGTCCAATATCATACCGTCAGTATCGGCGTAGAGCACACGACCAGCGTTCGCGTTCATTGCGCGGGACAGTATTCGCCTTCCGCAGGCGTTGACATAGGCGGCGGTCGGTAGCCATGCGAGTGAGTTGGCCGACTCGGGTTTGTCCACAGTAAAATCCACGCCGCCATCGCCGGAGGGTTTCGGGTGCAGCATAGGCCGGTAAAGCGATGCCCCAAACTTTCCCACCAGCGAATTAAGTAATAGTTTCGCCATTTGCCGACGCTCTCCGGTTTCGGTTTGTTTCACGTGAAACCATTTGTCCACATACTCGTAGTAGAGCCCATGTGATTTACGGAATTTCCAGCCGCCGATATAATCCCACACATGGACATCATAGTTTTCCGTCAGGGTTTGCCAATCCACGTCGGTCACGGGCATGGTGACGACGCCTAGCGTACTATCCAGACGTTCGCCCTCGTACCCCCATACCGGTAGGATATTTGTGAGCGTCGCCGTTTTTCCCGGTTTCAATCGCGCGTCAAACGCGATAACATCGATATGCAGCGGATAATCGTCATCATAATGATATTCCCCTTCATACCAGACGGGAGAACCTACCGGCATGGCAAAGTCTCGCATGATGCTCGGATAGAGGCTGTTCACATCCCAGCTCTTGCAATCCCGATATTCGCCCGGCCTGCTGTACACTATCGCTCCATAGTATGCGGGGCGCATCCGATGATATTCCGCTTTATCCAATGGCGGAAAGTGGCGTTTGAATCCTGCGTAATCTCCGCCGATATAATCGCCCATCGCCATCGATGCTATTGTCGTACCCTTGAGGTTCAGGGCGTCGCATTCTTGTGCGATGTTCCACGTGGTTTCCAAGTCGTCCGCGCCGCCAAATGTTTCGCGTGAAACATCCAATCCGTCGTCGCGTGTGATGTTGCGCACATCCAGAAAATCCACGGTGATACCGCCCATACGCACCCGGAAACTGTAAAAATGGCCTCGAATATTAAATGTACCCCAGACTCCATCCTTTGCCGGATTCGATTGCAATGGCAGTCGTTTTAATAGTTGAGCGGCTATGGGCTTGATGTCTTGCCATCCGTGAGCGCACCATACGCGCGTATGGTGGTCAAGCATGGTTAGCCGAATGACGGCATTCGCCGTCAATGGCGTTATGCCGTCATCCGTCAGTAGTGTTGCGCCGTCTGTTGCCGCCGTTCGACGCTCTCGCATGATTCCATCCTTTTTTAGTGTCTTGCTGCGCTGGTCATCCATTCATCGAGTCGTGTCTCTACATCTCCCGCGTCCGCTTTAGTCTCCCATTTATGTGCCTTATCATTGTACCACGTTGCTTCGCGTACTACGGCGCTGAAATTCGTGTTGTTGATTAGCCATCGTTTTTGTCGGTTCGACAAAGCGGCGAATCTTTGAGCAACGCTGGAGTCGAACGCTTCGAGTTGCTGTGCGACTTTATCAAAATCCGAAACACCCTCGTTTTCTGGAATCCGTCTAGTTCCCGCACGTAATGGCGCACGTCCAATAAGTCCGGCGTATTCAAGCATTTCTCGCTCCAGTTTCCTCCGGCTCCCCTCTCGCATCATCGCGCGCGCATGGCTTATCCCACGCTCTGAGCCGAACACGTTCGCACGGCTCCGCGTAAGTTCGTCACGCGCCGAGCCACCAATCGTATGAGTGCCCAGCACGTCAAACGGAGATTCCCCCGCGCGTTCCATCTCACGCATTTCACCCACGGTATAGCGGGCCATACTCAAGGCTTCGAACTGTTGGGCACGCTTGATTTTCTGCCGTGCCTCAACTCTGCGGCGCTGCTGCTGCCGCAATGTTTTTCGACGTTTCGACGGAGCGGCGGCGATCTCCGCGTCGGTTATCAGCGGACGCGCCGCCATCTCACGGTCAAGTTTCGTGACATGAACGTCGGGAACAACCTGATACGGCTCGTTATCTCGCGCCCTTAATGCCTGCTGTCGCTCTCCAAACTCCTGCCCAATACGACGTGCGACCTGCTCAAGTTGCTGGGCACTGAGATTCCCTAAAAACGTTTCGGTTATTCGCTTGGGGAGTCGTCCGGCACTGTAATCCCTGACCGCCCGTTCCCGGCGCACCTGTGCCGACCTGATTGCGGCGTTGCGTTTCAGGTTGTTGGCGCGCCGGTTGTTTTTACGTTTTGCCACAGTTTCCCCCTATGAGTATGAAACACCCCTCGCCGCAAGGATGAAAAACGGCGGGGGGTGAGTCTGGCGGCAACATCCCTATAGGGACATTGCCATGATATCATACGGTGCGGACAATAGTGTTACTTGCGCTTGTTTTCCGACACCAATTCAAGGTCGAAGAACTTGTAGCCACGGCGGCTCTTCTTTTCCACCACCTTGAGGGCAAGTGGCTGATTCCACGTGTCCGGCGTGCCGAAAATGGCGAACAGATTGCCAAATGCGTGCGCCAGCGTGGGGGAGGCGGCGGCGAAATCGCCTTCCTCCGCGTGAATGACTACGCGGGTGGACGAATTGATTTCGCCGGTCTCCTGATTGGCGACTTCGATAGCCTGCGCCAGCACGTTGGTGACATGTAACGGCTCGTTGAGGTGTTCATCTACTTTATCGGCGGTCTGCATGGCGTTGTACAGCGCCATCTTGCCGTCCATAGTGGTGGTGTCGAAGAAGTGGGATACGGCGTTAGCGCCGTTCGCAGAAAAGTTGTTGCCGTTCGTTACGGTCAATTCGTTGTCAGCCATTAGTGTTGCCTTTCCTTATAGGGATTATTAATTATTTTCCTCGGTGATAATATCATCTTCGACCACGTTGCCGTTGACCGGCCCCGGATAGTCGACAATGGTATCATCTCCAAATTCGCAATTAGCCCAATAAATCGCTTCATCCATGCGCGTTGCCTGCGCATGATACTCGGCGGACATGGGCAGCATGTCCTTGTTGATTTTGCGGGCTTTCTTCATAGCCATGTCAGCAGTACGGCACGCGCCATTCACGATCACCTCGGTATCAACGAGTTCACCGTTTTCACCGCGTATGATGCCGCGCACGATACTGTAATGCTTGGCTCTCTTAATGTATGCCACAATCATACCGCCTTATCTTATTGTTGTTGCCGTTGTGACATTCTTGCAATGTCTTCATCAGTATACCGCACATCTGTCAGATTGTCAAAACAACGACACGCGATTTTGACAACGGTTTGGGCAAATTCATTGCCATCCCAGACTTTGCACATTTCATAGCATGTCGCGCCCTTGACATGACAGACGGCGCACCACGCCACCATTGTCGGAGCATAAATAACGCCGCCCAGCATTTCAATGTCCTGAGTTCGCGCCAACGCGCCGATGCGCGACGTGCGGGGGGACAGTGATAAACAAACGTTTGCCGCATGTTCCACCCCGTCGGCGAACGCCACTTGAGACCCTTGAGGCTTGTAAAAGTTCTTGAGCAGTGTTATGCTACGGCATAATGTTTCCCAATCGCCCTCCCCTCGATTATATTCGCGCAAGTGCAACCTACGCCGACGACCACGAATGACACGGCGCACACGGTCGTCATCCAGTACGCCATCGTCGAACCAGTTTGTACGTTTGTTGTTTCCATCAAGATTCAAATTATTCGTTCTCATAATCAAAACTCCAATTCATCATAACCGAACTCGGCACCATACCACCACATATCAAACCACAAGTCAGTACTCGGGCACCGTCTCGGCGGTGTGAAAGCGTCACCCTTACGCTTCACACCCGCCCAAAACGCACGCAGACACCAATAACTATCAGCGTCAGGACAATCGCCACACGTCCATGAATGAATCCAACCACGAAAATACATAACTCAATTCCTCTCTAAAAGCGGAGTGAGTGCCAAGCCGGTAGCGTCAACGATAATATCAACCACTTGATCGTAATCACATGCGTCATACGCCACTAATGCAACCGCGTCGGTCAATCCGTCCATCGAATAAAATCGGACATCATACCGAAGTTCGTACACATTGCGGTGAGCGCAATACCATAATCCAACATCACCGCCCCTGAACGGAGAATGGAACGTAGCAATCTTCTTATCGATATCAACCATTTCAATTATCCTTTCCAATCACATTACAGGAACGAAAACCAACACAGTGGACACGCTCACAGCAAGCATGACCAAAAAACAAAAAACGTCACGCGCATTACGCGGCAGTTCGCAAAACACCGTAGCGGCCATCGTAAGAAACAGCACAGAAATGATACATACGGCAACAATCATACCACCCATTATAGCACCACCACCTTTACCACGCCAACCATAGTACTATCCATGTCAAATGTAGCATTATCGATGTTCACGTCCACATCAACACCGACGTACATATTCCTGACATAAGACAGCACGCCGTCTAATGAGGATTTCAGAGATACCGTAAGAAACATGCCGCTAGGCTTCACACAATCGGGCAAAATCTCAAACACCTGAAAACCATCGTCAGTAATAATGAAATACCACATGTCAATTCTCCTCGCCAAGTTCGACCAACTCATATCTATCACCCTTAACCGCGTCAAACCGGCCGAGCTTAAAACCGTAATCCGCGAGAAAATCGTTAGCCGACGCTTCCCAATCAAGGCCACAAACAGCCCCGCAAATGCCAGTAATCCGTTCTGCATCAGGGTCACGGCACAATTTATAGTCATCATTGACCCAAAGGTCAAAATACCAAGCATCATCACCAGTCTGTTGCCACATACCAAAACCAGTGATATTGTCGGCAAATATCAACGAAGTCCAACCTACATCACCCCTAACGACAACCAAGTCAACCGGTATTGCGTTATTGGTGTAAACGTCAATCCCTATTATGTTCATTTATTCC
>ERZ1026882.621-NODE-621-length-18063-cov-11.455908_pt1 | contig 18063 bp, 20 predicted proteins | sample MGYA00380171_ERZ1026882 | MGnify/ENA primary metagenome ERZ1026882 (study PRJEB33269, sample SAMEA4719807) | human gut metagenome | biome: human-associated habitat; feature: organic feature; material: feces | place: Cameroon | collected 2013-10 ...
GGCAAAATAACCTCCAATCGGCTACCGTGTCCCTGCAAGTCGTCATAGGTTTGTGTAAACGCAAAGAAACGGCGGCTCTGAAAATCAAAGCCGCCGTTTCAAATGGGCGTGTCAAATTGTCTGCTCTACGACGGCTTTTTTCTTTTGCCGTCGTCCGGCAGAATGGCTTAGTCATTATTTCTGAACGGAGTCCGCTTCTTCTTGTGTGAGTTGACCATTTTTAACTGCATCAGAAATGGCTTTGTCTAATTCCTCAACTGTGGAATAATCCCCAATGTGTACTGTTTTTCCGTTATCTTTTGTTACATCAACACTATAAGAGGAAACTACATCTTCAGTAGGTGGAATCATGGAGTAGGTATCGCCGTCACCGTCGTCTTTGGAATACAATACTCCCTTTTTGATACTTTCCAGAGTTTCCTTATAGCTGTCCATCATAGCATCTACGCTTTCCTGCGTAAATTCGCGGAATACGCCTTGCCCATCATACCAACCATCTCCAGTTCCAATCAAAGATTCCATTTCTTTTTTCTGTTCGCTCATCCACGCTTCGTATTCATCGGCTGTCCACCACTGCACATCTGGTGCTGCATTGTTCTTCTCATAATCTGCCTCGGTAACCCAATTTTTACCGTCAACGCTGATTTGTCCACCGTCTGTATCCTGATAGAGAATATCTGCGCTGGATGTGTTTCCCGTTTCGGATGTTGAAACCTTTGGTGTGTCCGAAGCCAATGCGCTTGCATAAGTAACCCCTGCAATGCTTAAACAGATTGCACCACACAAGCCTATTGCCAAAATTTTTTTGTTCTTCATAGATAAGACCTCGCTTTATAAGAATTATAGCTGCCCTCTTGAGGACAGCTATAATATAACAAAGCAACTTGGATATAGTTTGCATGGATTATGGATTTTAGATGGAGTTGTCTATCGGCTGTCTGCAAGGCAATTCAAACCAAAACAGTACACCATTGTTTGTATTGGAAATGCCGTACTTTGCTCGGTGCATTTCCATGACTTTGCGAACAATATAAAGCCCTAATCCGGTTCCGCCTGTATTGCGGTTACGAGATGTATCTGCCCGATAGAAGGCTTCAAACAAATGTGGAATAGCATCGTCAGGCACATGGACACCTGTGTTTTCAATTTCACCACGAATCGTACCATGCGTTTCGGACAAAGATATACGAATCAATTCACCACTTGGAGAATAGCGAATTGCGTTTACCAATATATTTTGAATTGCCCGTTCCATCTGTGCTTGTTCCACTTCACAATAAAGGCGGGTAGGAATATTTGCTTCAAGGTGCTGTTTCTTTTCTTCCAATAAATCTGCTACTGCGGCAACCTGCACCCGAAGTATTTCCGCAAAATCAATGGTTTTATATTCAGTTTCTTGAGTTTCCTCTGCTTTGGAAACATACAACAGTTCTTTTACCAACTTCTCCATCCTATCAACAACGGCAAGCGAACGCTCCATGTACTCTATGTGATTTTCATAGCCGCTGACTCCGTTCAGCATCCCCGCCAAATGTCCTTTCAAAATGGTTAGTGGTGTTTTGAGTTCATGGGATGCTGCCGAGAAAAAGTCTACCCGCTGTCTTTCTAACTCCTGTTCCTTTTCAATATCTGTTTTGAGCTGTTGGTTGGCAGTTTGAAGGTCGTTCAATGCAGTGGATAGCGAAGCAGATAATGAATTTAGATTTTGTGCCAAGCAACCTAATTCATCTTCTCGTCCTGTACTACATTGACCGGAAAAATCCAGTTCTGCCATTTGCTTTGAAATCTTGCTCAGTCGCACAATAGGTCGAGTGATATACCGTGTATAGAGCCACGCACAAAGGAGAGAAAGCAGAAAGACCATTAGGATGACATACGGAAGTATAGACAGCAATACCTTTGTTGCCTGCTGTACAACGAACAAATCCGTTTGAACTGCCAATGTATAAGCAGTACCGTTTTTCAGCGTGAAGGGGTAAAAATTTGTCGTAGTTGCCCCAGACGGTTGCATATCTATGAACGATTCATCTTCATCGAATGTAACTGTGTAATCTGCCGAAGTATTAGAAGTTTCCATTGATGCCTCGTCTGGATATATTATACGGCCGTTACTATCCTCAATCCAAAAAGCGGCATTTGTTTCCTTTGAAAAATTAGATATATCATTTTCACAATCAGATATATTGTCAAAGGCTGTCATTTGCTCAACAAGGTGCATAGCGGCTTTCTCCGTAGCCGCATTTATCAGATTGGAATATGTCGTAGGTAACAGCTTTGAGATGAAGAGATATGTTCCGCTACAAGCTGCACCCAGTAGAAGCAGTGTAATTATAAAAATCTTGACGGATAACCGTTGTTTAATGTGCTTGGTCAATTCTGTATCCCACCCCTCTGATTGTTTTTATATAGTCAGCATTTAACTTTTTGCGAATGTTCTTTATGTGACTGTCAACGATCCGATCCTCGACCTCCAAATCGTCCGCCCACAATCGGTCAAGTAGCATTTGCCGAGTAAAGACCTTTCCCTGATTTTCAAGCATAAGCCTAAGAAGCGCAAACTCTTTGCTGGTCAAAACAACCTCGTTTCCGCCTTGATATACATGGAATCCGTCAACATCCATATTCAGCTCTTTATAAGTAAGCAGGGATTGATTTTGATTTTCCGCAGTCCTACGGCGAAGAATAGCCGCAATCTTGCACAGCAGGATTTTGGGCGAAAAGGGCTTTGGAATGTAATCGTCAATCTGCTGTTCAAAACCCCGCAGCTGGTTTTCTTCATCGGAAAGCGCGGTAAGCATAATAATAGGGACTTGTGACCGCTTGCGAATGACCTCACACACACCATAGCCGTCGATTTTAGGGAGCATGATGTCTAACAGCACAAGGTCGATTGTATCATCAAACATTGCAATCCCCGCCACGCCGCCAGAAGCGACAGCGACTTCATATCCCACATCAATCAGATGGTTTTTCAATATATCCTGAATGTCAATATCGTCCTCGACAATTAAAATCTTCTGCATTGTTCCACCTCCAAGTCTGTAGTGTAGCATAGTTTTTTGAATTTCCGATGAAGCTCATTATTCTTCCTTGTCTACGAGCGACTTTCTCCGCCCATCAACAGGCTTTTCAGCGCCCTTTGGTATCAACCACATACGGCTGAATTTTGCCACACCCGGTATGCGTTTTTCTTCGCACAGCTTTTGAACCCGTCGCTCGGAAATGCCCCACTTTTTTGCCGCTTCTGGGGCAGAGATATATTCAAGCATTTTGCTATCCTCCCGTAAAAAATCTTTTGTCATTATTATATACGGTTAGCCGAATGATAGCAATACCGAGATATGAAATATAAAATGCAGGAAGAGTGGATATCATATCATTCCATACACAAACTATGAAATATAGAATGTATGTGGGTGATGTTGAATGGCAAAAGTTAAAGACTGCCCTGGCTTTGAAACCTTCGGTGCAGATGTAAAAGAAGCACGGAAGGCGAAGAACCTTGCACGAAAAGATTTAGCCGAAAAGGTGAATATTGATACCAGGTATCTTGCCAACATTGAAAACGAGGGCACGATCCCCAGCCTGCCGGTCATCATACAGCTTGTAAAAATCTGCGGCCTGCCGATGGAGAGATATTTCAATCCAGAGGTCATGCGAGAGGAAAGCGAGCTGCGCCAGCGGGTCGGACAGAAGTTAAAGCTCTGCCCGGAACAGTATTTGCCTATCGTGGAGGGTGCCATTGACGGGGCCTTAAAAATTGAAAAGCCGAATGAAGAAACGGAGGGTGTCTGAACATCCTCTATTTTTCTTATTTTGCGGGCATTTTTGGATTTCCGCAACGCTTTATAAGTAGGGATAAGATACGGTAGCAAGCACAGCAAGCGAGTACCCGCTTGCGAATTTTGAGATTTTCAGGTCCCTTGCCCAAAAATTCAAAACTGCTTGTTGGGATAGTCCCAAACCCTTATAAAGAACGGAGGCGGCGCATGGCAAATCGAAAACGGAATATCCAAATGAAATTCTATGTTACGGAGGATGAAAAACGGCTCATAGACGAGAAAATGAGCCAGCTCCCCACACGCAGATATGGTGCCTACCTCCGAAAGATGGCGATTGACGGATATATCATCTATACGGACACCGCAGATATCAAGGCATTTACCAAAGAGCTTTCTGCCATCGGCCGGAACATCAACCAGATCGCCAAGCGGATCAACGCCGGAGGTCCTGCGTATCAGGCCGACATGGACGAGATACGGGAAAGGCTGGACGAGATATGGCAGTTACAAAGACACATCCTATCAAATCAACGCTGAAAGCAGCCATTGACTATATCTGCAACCCGGAAAAGACGGACGGAAAGCTGTTTGTATCCTCCTATGGCTGCGCCGCCGAAACGGCGGATATTGAATTTTTCTGGACCCGCCGCCATGCCATCGACAAGGGAACGAACCTGGGCCGTCACCTGATCCAAGCCTTTCAGCCTGGGGAGGTCACGCCGGAACAGGCCCATGAGATCGGCATGGAGCTTGCAAAAGAAATCCTGGGCGGCAAGTATGAGTTTGTACTTACCACCCATATAGACAAAGATCATGTTCATAACCACCTGATTTTCAATGCGGTCAGCTTTGCGGATCACAAGCACTATCATTCCAACAAGCGGAGTTATCACTATATCCGCCGTACTTCGGACCGGCTTTGCAAGGAACACGGTTTGTCCGTCATCATCCCCGGACAGGACAAAGGAAAGAGCTATATCGAACATCAGGCCGCGCAGAACGGCACCAGTTATAAGGCGAAGCTGAAAGCGGCCATTGACCGGCTTCTGCCAGCCTATTCCGATTTAGAAGAACTGCTCCGCCGCCTGCAGAGAGAAGGCTATGAGATCAAGCGGGGCAAATATATCTCCGCCAGAGCGCCGGATCAGGAACGGTTTACCCGTCTGAAAACCCTGGGTGTGGACTACACCGAAGAAGCCCTTGCCGCCCGGATCGCCGGACGTTCCAGACCTTCCCGCCAGCCGAAACAGCGGAACGGAAAGATTAGCCTGCTCATCAACATCCAGAACAATCTCAAAGCTCAGCAGAGCGCTGGCTACAAACACTGGGCAACCATCGAGAATTTGAAGCGAGCCGCAGAAACGCTGAACTTCCTGACCGAACATGGGATCTCCAGCTATGAGGAACTGGCCGAGCGTTGCGACGGGGCGGCGACCGCCACCGCCAGGGTGAAGGCGGACCTCCGGGCAACGGAGAAGGAAATGGAGCGGCTGACCCTCACCATGAAGCACGCCGCCACCTACCGCCAGCTCCGTCCCATGTATGACCAATACCGCCAGTCCAGGGACAAGGAGAAATTCCTCCGGGGGCATGAGGGCGAGATCATCCTGTTTGAGGCGACGGCAAGGGAACTGAAACGCCTGGACGCCGTTCCACTGCCCGCCACCCAGCGGCTCCGGGCCGAGATGGACGAGCTCACCACCAGAAGGACCGCCCTACAAACGGAACTTCGGAAAATACAGAAGGAGGAAAAGGAGTATGATATGATACAAAAAAATATAGATATATTACTTTCTAATCAGAATAAACGCAGCAAAACAAAAGACCACGAAATAGAATAAGTGGTTATATACGGTTATTCATAAATCCCAGCGTAAAGAGGATATGTGTGCCCTGCTGTATATAGGACAATTTTTTGTTCGCTTGGTATACACTTGATAACAATGCAATTCCATCTACCACTGGAGTCAGCGCAAGATTCAAGAACATATTTTTGATAACAGTGCTGAGGCTTTGATATGTCTCTGCACAGTAAATCAAATTCAGTCTGGTCAAGACTAATACACGCTAGTTCCATATATTCTATTTTTTTACAATTTTGGGATACCTGCTGCTCGTTGTTTGCTTTTAAATCCCACAAGGTTGTCCCGACAAAAACCCTCGAAAAATGGCAAAAAGGCACCACATTCCCCTCCTTCAGTATTGATGGCTTGCAAAAAATGTGCTATAATTATTATAAGTTATTGTATCCAAATATGAGGTGCTATTATGGCAAACGAAAAACTTTACATTGACATTTTTGCAGGATGCGGAGGCTTATCTACCGGTTTGTTAAACGCTGGTTGGTCAGGTTTATTCGCCATTGAAAAAAATGCCGATGCATTTGCTACTTTAAAATATAACCTCATTGATAATAAAGAACACTTTCGATGGCCGAAATGGCTGCCGGTGAAAGAATGCGATATTAATGTTTTATTAAAAGATCATATGGATGATTTGATGGCGCTTCGAGGCAAAGTCACTCTGGTGGCAGGAGGCCCTCCGTGCCAAGGCTTCTCTATGGCAGGCAAAAGAGATAAAAATGATCAGCGAAATAAGCTTGTCAAATCCTATATTAAGTTTATAAAACTAGTTCTTCCACAGGTAATCATTTTTGAGAATGTTCATGGATTTACTGTGAATTTTAAAGGAAAAAAAGGGACGAAGCAGTATTCATCATATGTTGAACGTGCATTAAGACGCCTCGGCTATAAAACTATGCATCAAATCGTGGATATGTCCGAATATGGAGTTCCACAAAATCGGAAGCGCTTTATATTAGTTGCAATGAGGGACTACTTTCCAAAGGATGTTTTTGAAACCTTAGCAAGAAATAAAGATGCCTTTTGCTTGTCTAAAGGCATCTCCTGCACCACAAGTATTAAGGATGCTATCAGTGATTTGGAGCAAGCCAACGGATCAATGCCGTCACCCGATACGAAGGGATTTATGGCTGGGATATATGGGCCGGAGCAATCAGGCTATCAACGCCTAATGCGATCCGGCATAGAAACTACTGGCTTAATTGCAGATAGTCATCGTTTTGTTAATCATCGCAAGAATACCATAAAGCTTCATAAAGAATTACTTGAAAAAGCTCCAGTAGGTAAACGCATTACACCTAGCGATAATATAGTTGAGAATCTAAATCGTAGAGGCGTTACCGTTTTAGACGCTAACGCCCAAGCTCCGACAGTTACATCAATTCCTGATGAATTGGTACACTACAAAGAACCTAGAATCTTAACTGTAAGGGAGCATGCTCGTATTCAAAGTTTTCCCGACTGGTTTGAGTTTAAGGGACAATACACATCTGGCGGTAAACGACGAAAGCAGGAAGTGCCGCGTTATACACAGGTTGGTAACGCGGTTCCACCTTTATTTGCTGAGCAAGTAGGTCTTGCTATATTGGAGGTGCTGTCACATGAACAGCCAAAATAAGGAACTATCTTTTCGTATAAGTTCCGGCTTGAAAAACCTTATTGGTCGTGACTTAATTAGTGATAGATATATAGCCGTATTTGAACTGGTTAAAAATTCTTATGATGCCGGAGCAAGTAAAGCTACAATTTCCTTTGAACAGTCTGACGATGGAACGGAAAGAATTATTATTTCGGACAATGGTTGCGGAATGACATACGCAGACATTATTAACAAATGGTTGTTTGTGGCATATTCGGAAAAGAAGCCTCAACATCGTCAACAGTCTTCCTTTCGAGATAAAATTAAACGGGAAGTAGCGGGAGCAAAGGGGGTAGGTCGTTTTTCTTGTGATCGCCTCGGTGCACTATTAACCTTAGTAACTAAAACAGAACAAGATAAATACGCTAATAGAGTAGAAGTAAACTGGAATACATTTGAATTAGACGATACAGAAGAATTTGTGAACATACCAGTTCATTATTCCATTACTGAAGACCTTCCTAGTGGCTTTAAAAGTGGTACTACGCTGATTATAGAGCAATTACGGGAAGAATGGGATCGTGATGCGCTCTTGCGCTTAAAGCGATCTCTAATGAAGCTTATTAGCCCTGATGCTAATGAAGGAGAACTCCCATTTGATATTGAACTTATTGTCGAATCAGAACGTGAAAATGATAACAAAACTTTAAAGAAAACAGGAATAAATCCAGACAGAGACATAGTTAATGGAATAATCCATAATGACATTTTTGAAAAACTAAACATTAAAACGACTAGCATTGAAGTAAATATATCACCTGATGGGGAATTGATTTCTAGCAAGCTAACAGATAGAGGCGAGTACATTTTCTCGGTTGTTGAGCGTAATCGTCAATATCGTGAATTGCAAGATATTAGCATCGTCGTTTTTTATTTAAATCAAAGTGCAAAAGTAAGTTTTACTCGCCAAATGGGAGGCGTAACTCCTAAAAGTTATGGATCGGTTTTTATTTATAAAAATGGTTTCCGTATTAACCCATATGGAGATCCAGGACAAGACTTTTTTGGCATTGATCAGAGAAAAGCTCAGGGATGGCGCCGCTTTTTAGGAACTCGAGAAATAATGGGGCGGATTTCAATTAAGGGCGAGAACGATCAATTTGTTGAAACAACTAGTAGAGCGCATGGCTTTATTCGTACTAAAGCAGTTGAAAGTCTAACAACCTTTTTTATTGAAAAGGTTTTAAAAGTTCTGGAAAAATATGTTGTAAATTTAATTGGATGGGGTGAGCCATTAAAAAGTGACCCCACACATACTATTTCCCCTGAGGAAGTAGGAGAACAAATTATATCCCAATTTATAACCAGTATTGATTCTAAGGATATTGTTCGTATTGATTATAATCCAGCTCTACTATCAAGAAATGACGAAAAGCAAGAAAGCCTTACCACCTCATTAAAAAAGCTTGAGAGTGCAGCTGAGCAGGCAAAGGACGAAGGGCTTATAAGTTTAGCTCAGAATTTAAAAAGGCGAACAGAAGCTATAGTTTCTCAAAATCTCGAATTGGAAGAAGAAAATGCAGTTCAAGAGAGAAAACTAGCTAAGGCGTATCGTGAAGGGCAGGCAAGAGAAAAACAAATTTATTTTCTTCAAGGCAGTGCCAATCAAAATGTTACTAATTTGATTAACGGTTTTCACTCAATATATACTCTTACAGATGCTTCGAAAGGATATATTAACTATTTGCGCGAAATATTAGCACCCATAGAACTTGAAAACAAAGATTTTGTGCTATCCATTATTGGCCAAATTTATCAAGCAAACGAAAAGGCCCATAAGCTATCTGATTTAGCTATACATGGAAATCAATCATTGAAGCAGAGTGGAGTAAACAGCGTATATGATTTTATTCGCCAATATATTGATGAAGGACTTACAATGCAGGGACTTAAATATGATTTAGTTCCTTCAAATGAGGCGTTTAATTGCAAATTCGATGCTTCTTCAATCGGAGTTATTATTGACAATATTGCAAGCAATTCAATAAAAGCAGGTGCGACCGTCCTACAAATTAAGATGTCTGAAACGGCGAAATATGTTGAAATAGTATTTTCTGACAACGGCATTGGTCTTGATGAGAGTATTGACCCATCCACCTTATTTGAGTGGGGATTCTCTTCCAATGTAAAGAAAAAAGGATTTGGTATCGGACTTTACCATATTAAACAGCTCATAGATGAAATGAAGGGCTCCGTCAATATTGATACTTCCTATCACGATGGTTTTAGATTGGTTGTGAGGTTAAAAAAATGAACACTACATTTAAAATATTATGGTTTGAAGATGAGCCTGCTTGGTTTAATATGGAAAAGTTGCGGATTGAAGAAATTCTAGGAACACACTATCTCATTCCGGTTATCGAACGGAGAGATGGTGATGATTTTGATTTAGAGGAGCTAACCGGTAACGACTATGACTTGATTTTCATGGATTATAAATTAGCAGAAGGAAAAACCGGCGATACTATTGTTGCTGCTATAAGAAATAGCTACATTTTAACTGACATTCTGTTTTATTCATCTGAAGAACAGAATATGCTATCGGCTATTAGAAAGCAGATGCCTCCTATTGATGGTGTTTATCTTACAAAGCGCGACTACAGAATTTTTACAGAGAAGGCCGAAAGGATCATACAAAAGATTGTTAAGCGCTCAGAAGATGTTGTTAATCTGCGTGGCTTTGTCTTAGATAACACTAGTGCTTTTGAGGTACGGATAAGAGAAATTCTCAATATTTGTTGGCAGAAGTTTAAACCAGAGCACAAGGTCGTTTTATCTGAAGCGATTGAGAAACAGTTGGAAAATAAAAGTGCTCGAGTTGAAACGCAGATAAAAGCTGCCAAAGGTGCTGAATGTATGTTTACTTATGCCAATAATAATCCGTATACCTTGAGTGTAGCTGATAGACTTGATATTCTTCAAGCTGTTCTGCCGATTTTAAATGAAACATATCAGATGCCAATTACTACTGTGCCACATGATTTTAAACAATATTATCTTGATAAAGTAAACGTGTATCGCAACAAACTAGGCCATATCACCCTTGGTGAGAAAATTATTCGCGTCAATGGACAAGATGTGGAAATTAATCAAGATCTTCATAGACTGTTGCGAAGAAATATTTCAGAAGTTGATTCTACCATCCAGCAACTTGAAATGTATCTCACCAATCATATATAAATACAAAAAGAAGCGCCGCCATCGGCTCAAACCGAAGGCGGCACTCCCGCTTTGTTGTGGATAAGTGTTCAAATCAGCCCCTTTTCGCCCCTAAAACGGAGGCGGCAGGCCAGCATGGGAAATCATAAGGGCACCCCTTAAAAAAGCCGCCACAGGCAGTTTTTCGCCCCGTCCGGGATACTGTCCCGGTCCCCGTCGTACACCTCGTCAAAACGGTTCCCAGTATCCCGCACATACCCGAAGTCAGTAAATTCGCCGCCCTCCTTCAGGGCCACATCCCGCCCGTATGCCTCGTAGTCAATGTAGTTCCGCAGGTGCTCCGGCACCTGCATGGCGTCCAGTTCCTCGATGTAATACCGGCCCAGGTCGTCATGGTCGCGGATGTCGGGGTACACATCGTAGCAGTCCAGGTTCTCGGTCAGGTTGATGATCTCCTGCAAACTGCCGGAATGGTCGCCGATCTCCATAGCGGCCTGAAACTGCTCGTACTCGCCCTGACTCATCTCGTCCAGCTTGGAAGCCAGGTAGTTGAGCTCGTCCAGATTCTCATACTCACCCAGCTTGTCATAGAGGCCGTCCACATAGCAGTCATAGTCGGTGATGAACCACTCCTCGTAGGGCTGCCCGAAATCATCCTTGGAGCCAATGCCGATCCGCTCAAACACCTTTTGCAGCTCCTCCGCCGTAGTGGGGAACTTCACCCATTCACCCACCAGGGAACCCTCGTTGTACTTGCCCAGGTTGGTAATGAAGGCGGCGAAAGGATAGTCCTTGTCATATTCATAATGGGGCATAGCGACACCTCCTTACAGTTCCGGCTCGGACTTCCCCTTGTGGGGCGCCGGCGCCTTGTTTTTCCCCATGCACTCCTGCTTGCTCTGCTCCAGCCGCTCCTTGATAGAGGGTTTCCGGTCCGCCGGCTTCTTCTGGGGGCGGTCATGCTGCCACTCGTCACCGGAGGGATACAGATACCCCCGGCTGGTGAAACAGCCGTGGTCCTCCTCCAATGCGTGCCGGCCGAAGGGAGCGGGGTCAATGGCGGCCCGGAGGTCGTCCGTCAGGTCGATGGTCAGTTTCTCCTCCAGGTACTCCCACCCCAGAGCCTCCATCGTCTGGACATGGGGCTCCAGCACAAAGCAGTCCGCATTTTTCTCAAATTCCAAAAACTGCTCCGCCGTAGTCAGCCGGTAGGGAGACTCCTGAACAGCGCCCAGAAGGTCCCGGTCCTCCTGAGAGAGGGCGGCAATGGCTTTCGCCACCGCCGCCAGCTCCTCCCGGCTCATGTTTTGTTCAGCGCCGCCAAGGGAAATATCCTTATCTGCCATTCACGCCCTCCTTCCGTTTGGGGAACTCCAGCTTGAAGCGGACATATTTCCCGCCAGTGTCATCCAGCACCACCACCGCGTCATAGGTGGAGTCCTTCTTCTCAGACCACATCCCCTTGACGGAGGTGCGGCTCTTCTTCAGCAGGTCGCCGGCCATCTTCTTTGTCAGCTCCTTTTTGCGGGAGGTCCAGAAACGGTCATCCTTCCACATGACAAACTGGCAGGAGCGGTCAGAGCAGTAAAAATTCTTCTTGCCCTCATAGACCGGCTTGCCGCAGCGGGGGCAGAGGCCCACGGTCTCGTGCTCCGGGGCGAACAGCTTCTGGCCCTCCTCGGAGATGTGGGATTATTTCTGCACCAGTTCCCACGCCATCCCGGTGATCCCCGCCATAAACTCGACGGGGTCTGCCTCGCCTCTGGCAATGGCGGTCAGCTTCTGCTCCCACTCCGCCGTGAGTATGGGAGAGGTTAGTGTATCCGGCATGACGGTGACCAGATTGATCCCCGCCTTGGTGGGAATGAGACTTTTGCCCTTGCGTTCTACAAATCCGGCCGCCACCAGCTTCTCCAGAATTGCCGCCCTGGTGGCCGGGGTTCCCAGGCCGCGCCGTTCCGCATCCTCCGGGATGCCCTCCTTGCCGGCGTTCTCCATTGCCGACAGAAGGGTGTCCTCCGTGTACGCCTTGGACGGGGCGGTGAAGTGCTCGGTGACAGCGGCCTCCATCTGGTCAAAGGTCTGCCCCTTGGTGAAGTCCGGCAGGGCGGCGGGTTCTGCCTCGTCCTCCGGCTTCTCCTTCAGGGAGGCACGGAAAATGCGGTCAATGTCCTTCCAACTCAGGGACAGTACATGGCGGCCCTTGGCGGTGAAGGTGTGCCCGCCACACTCAAAGGTCGCCGTGACCGCCTCGTACACATATGGCTCCGCCGCCGCGCACAGCAGCTCCCGGCACACCAGCAGGAGAAGGTTCCGCTCGCCCACGGGCAGAGCGGACAGATCCGCCTTCTCCAGCTCCAGAGTGGGGATGATGGCGTGGTGGTCGGACACCTTCCCATCGTTCACCAGCAGGGACACATCCGGGAAGAACTCCTTGCACCCATCAAAGGGCGGCTCCTTGGCCTCCCGCTGGAGGGTGGTCAGGTCGTAGAACTTGGGCGGCGCCTCTTTCTTCTGTTCGCGGGTGACAGCGGTGCAGACCGCCGGATCATCAGCGCAGGCCACCCGCAGGGTCTCCGCCTCCTCCGGGGAGGTGATCCGCTCACTGACCGCCTCGGCTCCATTCAGGGCAAGGCGAACATGGTGGTACTTCTCCTTCTTGAAGCTGGTGATCTTCCAGTCCCGGTCCACCAGCATGACAAGGGTAGGCGTCTGCACCCGCCCCACATTCAGGGTGCGGTGGTATAGGACAGAAAAAGTCTTGTGGCATTGATCCCGATGAGCCAGTCCGCTTTCTGGCGGCAGAGGGCGGACTGATACAGCGGGTCATACTCCGCGCCGGGGCGCAGATTGGCAAAACCCTCCCGGATGGCCGCGTCCTCCATCGAGGAGATCCACAGCCGGGAGAAGGGCTTGGCGCAACCCGCCATCTCATAGACCAGCCGGAAGATGAGCTCACCCTCCCGCCCGGCATCGCAGGCGTTGACCAGTTCGGTGACATCCTCCCGTTCCATAAGGCGTTTCAAGTTCTGGAAGGCGTCCTCCTTGTCCTTCACCAGCACATAGCGGAAGGGCTCCGGCAGGACGGACAGGTCATCATACCGCCATTTCTTGTAGCCGGGGTCATAGCCCGCCGCGTCCATCGGGGATACCAGATGGCCCACACATCAGGAAACGATGAGCCCGTTCCCCTCAAAACAGCCGTCGGCCCTGGATGTGACACCCAGGGTCGATACAATACTCTTTGCTACACTCGGTTTTTCAGTTATAATTAGTTTCATCAGATTACTCCTGCAAAGCATTCACAAAATTATAGATTAGGGGTGGTTAAATGAAACCGTTTGTCTTATACGAAGTAGGAGGAGTACAAGGTGATATTATTAGTGATGATACCCACACCTTCTCTGTAAATGACGATTTAATTGATGAAGTCGAAATTATACAATCAGATAATTCAATTGAAGGTGTAAAGGTTTATCTAAAAGAGCCCTTAGTCGTGGATCGGAATGTACTTTCCCAAATAACTCCAAAAGTGCAACACTTTTTTGTGAATTTATATGGGAAGCTTCAGCCAACTATTTTTAAATTTAAAATGTGCATCAAACAAATATACAATCCCAACTTCCCTGATGGGGCTCAATTTGAATTGCGTGACGGTATTTGTATTTCTGAAAGCATCACAATAATTCGTCGACACAAAATTGATACATTTAAAGAACTTTTTATCTTAAAATGTTCTCACCCCGAAGCTGACAACTACTATATGCTTTTCTTTAACATCATGAAGATTGACAATATTGTGACGCGCTACCTAATGCAATATGAACTGTTGCTTAACCTTGTCGCTCCTAACCACCGCCAAAAAGACATTACAACCTATATCCGTGAAGTTTACAATCCTTCAATTGCATTTAATAAAATCGGGTTCCACGCGACGAGGAAGAAAGATAAAAATTATGAGGAGGATGATATTACCTATCATCGGAACCTATTAGGACATAATGATACCTCCGAAGAAATTTCAGATAAGACAATTGAAATGTTTAGCAACAAGTTAGCTGATGTTCTCTTATTTGCATTGAATCATTAACCTGATCAAAAAACATGGCAAAGTCGCTATTCAAAGAAAAATAGCGACTTCGCTATGTTTTATTGGCCTGGATTCCACACCCGTCATGGCAAACACGAAGCAGAACAATCCAAAATCCTTTGCAAAGAACAAGTTCTCCAAGGAAAACCACCCGAAAAGCGATCCGGACTGCGCCCTCGGCGTCCACTCGGCCTCCAACCAGCACAATGAGCGCCGGTATGAGTTCTACTGGGGCTACAAAAGTCATGTGCTGGTGGACTGCATCTCCGGCCTGCCGCTCTACGAGCTGACCACACCGGGCAATGTCGCCGATTCCTCCGTCGCCGCTGAGATCCTCGCAGCTGCGAATCAGACGGTTTCTTTGAAAGAATGCACCTTCCTTGCCGACAAGGGCTACGATGCGAAAAGCATCTACAACACCGTGAAATCAGTCTATGATGGGGAAGCTTTTATCCCCCTCAATCCACGCGGCACGAAAGCCTCTAAAACGCTTCCTGCCGGCAATCCGGTCTGCGCGGCCGGGCTGGCTATGCACAAGGATGGCAAGACCACCGACAATAATCGTACCCGGCAGAAATACTGCTGCCCGTTCCGTCAATCCAAAACCGGCGAATGTCCCTGCAACCACAAGAACTGGAACAACGGCAAGAAAAACCTGGGCTGCACGAAATACAAGACCGTTCCAAACGATTACAGGCTTTCCATTGACAGGGAATGCCTGCGTTTTAAGCGTATCTATGCCTTGCGTACAGAGTGTGAGCGTTACAATTCCCGTTTCAAATCCACAGGTCAGGAACGGCTGTGGGTGCGTAGCGGAAACAGCGCGGCAAACCTCAATACGCTGGCCCACATCTCTGCCCTGACTGTTGCGTTGGCCGCCGTTCTGCACGGCTCTCACTCCTGCCGTTCTGCCAAACAGCTTCGGCGTTCCGCCTGATCTATCTGTTCCATACCTTTTTCAGGCGCGGGGTCTACCGCGCTACGGTTTTTGCGCCCTTGAGATGCCCTAATCTCTTTCGATTCCCATTTGCCTTGTTTGTGGGCAGTCCTTGATTTATTAGTATTTAATTGTGCGGGGTTTCCCTGTTCAGGTTCTTCCAAGACAGGGTAAGCCTGTTCAGGATTATCCAAGACTGGATTTTCCCGTTTAGGTTTTTCCGGTTCAGGTGGGCGGGGCTGCTCCAGGATGGTGTACTCGATGGCGCCGAGCTGGCCGTTGGGGTTGCGGACCCGCTGGCGGATCACATACCCGTGTTCCTCCAGCTCCCGCACCCCGGCGCAGATACTGTCAACGCCATCCTTGCAGATCCGGGCCAGCCCCTTGGTGGTATAGTCCCACTCCTCCGGCAGGGAGAGCATGAGGGAGAGAAGACCCTTCGCTTTCAGCGAGAGCGACTTGTCCCGCAGGTGGTGGTTGGACATCACCGTGTAGTCGCGGGTTTTCTCAATGCGGAATACCGCCATGTTGGATACCTCCTTCCGTTGGTTTTGAAAAGTGTTCGTTTCGGTGGTTTTGTGCCCCTGTATCACCGTCCGGCATCCCATGAGGGAAAGGATATGGGCGGCCTCGTTTGCGCCGACCACAGACGGAAAATCAGGGAATTTCCCACCTTAAAACGCACACTTGAATTTAGGTATAGAAAAAGGGCGGCTGTCTTAAAAACAGTCGCCCGACAAGGGGATATATACAAGTTATTTGCTACTCGTCCGCCTTGTAAACCGTTGATATTACTGGCTTTTTCAAAAAGTTCTGTATCACCACTCGCACCACAGAAAGGCAAAAAATATTGCAAAAACAGGAGGGTATACCAGAAAAGGAAATCATATCAATCTTTCTGGTCTGTATACGCTTTATTCTGAACATGGTGCAAAGAGCAAACGAGGAAATTATTTTACCTATATTGAGCATGCTGAAGAAGAGTATGGACAAGATGAAGAAATTCGACATGATTTGAAAAATAATATGGGAAAAATAAGAAAAATTCTAAAAGGTATTTAATTAGAACTTTTGTATGATAAAACAGCCGCCCAGCGACCTTACGGTCTCGCTGGGCGGCTTATTTTTTGCGTTTCCACAACAGATATTCTTCGTAGCGGTGCATCTCGTTCTGTTCTTCTTCGGTCAGGCGCTGGCGCTGTTTGCGGGCCTCGTCCGAGGGGTCGATGTCGGTCAGACCCAGCAGGTAGTCGGCGGAGGTGCCGTAGAGCTTGCAGATGGCAAGCAGCACATTGCTGAAGGGGTAGCTCTTTCCCTGTTCCCACGCACGGATAGACCAAACGGAGATACCAAGTTTGTCCGCAAGGGTCTGCTGTGTATCATCATTCAGTTTGCGGAGTTCTGCCAATCGTTCCCCAAGCATAGCTTGACCACCTTTCCTTACTACTAGTATATGAATCACTCCTACTTTTGACGAAAAGTGGTTACACAATACTAGACAAGGCAAAAAGTAGCTGTATAATACTAGTATAAGGCGGAACTAGTACAAAAATACTACTTCCGCCGCAACGCTAAGGCAAAGCGAGGAATACCCCGTTGGAACAACTGATCGACTTTCACGCACCGGAAGTGCAGGCGGTGCTGGATACGCTACTAAAAGATAAATCCACCGGTAAAAACATCATCTGGGCCACTGACCCGCCGGAGGAACTGCAAACGGTGATGTACGAGCCGGTGACGGATAGATCGCAGATCACCACCGAGCAGCTCAGGCTGACCCACTACGAGGTGGTGCTGCCCCGGATGATGAAGCAGACCGACACCCAGCAGCAGCGCACCCGCAAAAAAGGCGAGGTATTCTCGCCCGCATGGGTCTGCAACAAGATGAACAACGCACTGGACGCCGACTGGTTCCGTGGGCTGGGGGCAGGAGAGACCGCCGGGCAGTTCACGGTGGAGCTGCCCCAAGGCTGGCAGACGGTGGAAACGCCGGTGCAGTTCCCGGCCTGCGGGGGCAAGACCCCGGCATGGGTGCAGTATGTGCAAAGCCGCCGCTTGGAGGTGACCTGCGGCGAAGCCCCCTTTCTTGTGTCCCGGTACGATGCCGCCACCGGCGAGATGATCCCGGTGCCCCGGCGCATTGGCATTCTGGACCGCAAGCTGCGGGTGGTAAGCGAGAACGCCGCCACAGAGGACGAGTGGTGCAAGTTTGCCACCCATGCGGTGCAGTCCACCTACGGCTACGAGTATCAGGGCGATAATCTTCTGCTGGCGCGGGTCAATCTGCTGCTGACCTATGCAGAGCATCTGCGAGCCCGCTGGCAGCGCAAGCCCACAAAAGAGGAACTGCAAACCATCGCCAACATCATCAGCTGGAATCTGTGGCAGATGGACGGCCTACACTTGTCCGTGCCCGGCGGCAAGCCCCAGCCGGAGGCAGAACAGCTTGATCTCTTTTCCATGTTCGGGGCGGCAGAGCCGCAGCCGCCCACGGTATCCTGTAAAGTGAAAAACTGGCGCAAGGGCAGCCATGGAACCGCCCAGAACTTTGAAACCATTCAGGAAGGGAGTACCAGCATGAAGTTTGATTATGT
>ERZ1026882.627-NODE-627-length-17992-cov-5.494453_pt1 | contig 17992 bp, 12 predicted proteins | sample MGYA00380171_ERZ1026882 | MGnify/ENA primary metagenome ERZ1026882 (study PRJEB33269, sample SAMEA4719807) | human gut metagenome | biome: human-associated habitat; feature: organic feature; material: feces | place: Cameroon | collected 2013-10 ...
AATACAATTTGTTCTAATAATTGATAGAATTATACGGCTGGATTAAATAAATAAAATGGAACTATCAAAAGAAAAATATTTAAATGATACTTATTCAATGCCTTTTGAAGGAGAAGAACATCTTGGAACAGTAGTTGAACTTCCTTTTAGAACTGATGTTTGGAGAAATGACGCTAGACCAGCTCTTTGGGACTTCATGTCTGTAATTCTATCTATAGCTCAATTCGAAAAAGTCTATGTAGTAGCTTCAAAAGAAGCTTTGAACAAAAATACAGATATATTGTCTCCTTTGTTTTCTAACTTTAATGTTCAAGTCTTACCTATCGAATACGATGATTCTTGGGCTAGAGACAACGCACCAGTCTTCACAAGAAATAATGAAGGTAAGATTTGTGGGGTGAATTGGGGATTCAATGCTTGGGGTGGAACATATAATGGTCTTTATGATTCATGGGACAAAGACAATTCGATGGGAACACCTCTTTTAAACTCATTGAATATAGATGAGTTTAAAATCAAGGATTTCATCCTTGAAGGTGGATCAATTCACACAAATGGAAAAGGAACATTAGTGACTACTGAAGAATGTCTCTTATCCAAAGGAAGAAATCCTAATCTCACCAAAAATCAAATAGAAGACACTTTAAAGAAAGTATTAGGTCAAAAGAAAATAATTTGGCTTCCTTATGGTGTCTATAACGATGAAACATCAGGTCATGTAGACAATATGGCATGTTTCTTAGATAAAACACATGTCTTATTAGCTTCAATCGATGATAAGAACGATCCTATGTATGAAAGATATAAGATTGATTTAGAAGTATTAAAAAATGAAACTACAGCCGATGGAAAGAAAATAGAAGTTATAGAAATGCCTGTTCCTGGACCTCTATACATGAACAAAGAAGAACAATTGAGTCTAGCAAACGATGACCACGCCATAGTAAGAGAACAAGGAAACAGATTAGCTGGATCATATGTCAATTTCTATATGGGAAAAGAGTTTATCATCCTTCCAACATTCAATGATCCAAACGATCAAAAAGCATATGACATATTGAATTCCTTCTATAAGGGAAAGAAGAGAATCATACAGATTCCAGGAAGAGAAATACTATTGGGTGGTGGAAATATACACTGTATTACAAAACAAATTCCAATGCCCAATTTAAAGGAGGAAGACTAAAATGAGAAAAGTAAAGGTTGCTGCACTTCAATTCAAATCAACCAATTCATATGATGGAAATATAGAAAAGATAGACAATTTAATAAGACAAGCTAAAGAAGCCGGAGCTGACATCATCCTCCCTAGTGAATTATTTGAAGGAGACTATTTCTGCCAAATAGAAAACTACAAGAATTATTTTTTAGCTGAAGAATATGAAACTTCAAAAACTTTAGCACATTATCAACAATTAGCTAAAGAATTGAACGTAGTCTTACCTATATCATTCTTTGAGAGATGTGGGAATGTCTATTACAATTCCATTTGCATCATCGATGCCGATGGAACAAAACTTGGAGTCTATAGAAAGACTCATATTCCAACCGGTGAATGCTATGAAGAAAAATTCTACTTCACTCCAGGAAACACAGGTTTTAAAGTGTTCAAAACAAAGTTTGGAAACATAGGTGTCGCCATTTGCTGGGATCAATGGTTCCCAGAATGTGCAAGAATCATGGCTTTGAAAGGTGCTGAGATGTTGCTTTATCCAACAGCTATTGGATCAGAACCTGTCTTAACAAAAGATTCTAAAGACCACTGGCAGCATGTCATGCAAGGTCATGCCGCGGCTAATATCATGCCTGTCATAGCAGCCAATAGAACTGGAGTCGAATCAATTAATAACTCTTCCATGAAATTCTTCGGCTCTTCTTTCATCGCCGACGAATTTGGTAACATTGTCGAATCAAAAGGTAGAGACGATGAAGGATTCATCATCCATGAATTCGATTTAGATGCCGTTAGAGATAATAGAATAGATTGGGGTGTTTTCAGAGATAGAAGAGTAGAAATGTATAAAGACATCCTCAAAGAGGATGATTCAAATGGAAGATAAAAACAATAAGGAAGAGAAAGGAATAAATCAATCAGGATATAAGCACCTCTATTTAAAGATATTCATAGCTTTTCTCTTAGCTATGGCCTCTGCAACTGGATGCTTATTCATCGCATTTGCATATCAAGGTCAAGCGATGATTTTGTTTTGGTCTCTATTCCTTCTTCACATGTTAGAAATAGTATGCACTATATTCTGCTTTGCTGTTTCAAAAGCTGATTGTAATCTTCAAAATAAGAAAATCACACTGACTAGAATTATCTTCATAGTCATGATAATTTTCCTTTTGGCATTACTGCTATTAGAAGCTATAGCATGGTGGACACCTACTAATACAAATCCGAGTTCTTATACAATAAAGTAAATCCTTAGATTTAAAAGACTAGACTATTCAATCGACTTTAAAGATTCCGCCATCGGAATCTTTTTAGTTTTGAAATTCAACAATAGAGATACAACTATAGAAGTTATAAATGCTATAACAAATGAAATGATATATGTAGTCCAGTTGATATGATACAAGAAGGTCAATAGATCAGTTTTGTTTACTGATAAAACTAATACTGCTAATGGAAATCCTAAGGCCAATCCTATTAAAGATCCAATCAATGAGTCTATAGCCAGTTCATATGCCAAGGTCATGCTTATCTCTTTAAAATGGAAGCCTAGAACTTTCATAGTAGCTATATCGCGTTTACGCTGTGCGATATTTAAACTAGTCAAGTTATAAATGACTACAACACATAATAAGATTGCGAATATCTTTACTACATTTGTCATAATGTTGATAGTAGAAAGCAAAGAATCCGCTCTATCTTTAATATCTTTTGCAGTGCTACAAGAAGATACATCATCTAGCTTCATTATTTCTTCTTTAGTTTCTTCAGATTTGGACAAATCTTTCAAGGTTAAATAAAAAGTAGTAGGAGAAAATGTAGTATTAGGATATCCACTAGCTTTATCAAAAACACCTTTTAAAACTGAAGATTCAAAGATATAAGTCAGTTTTCTCTCATATATCTTTCCACTCAATACAATTTTTAAAGTGTCGCCTATTTCGATATTCAATCTTTCAGCAGTTCTTTGATCCATGGTAAGACCACCATCGACATAGTAAGGAACTTTAAAATAATTAGAATTATCTTCGAGAATATTCAATGTTGTTTCTAATGAAGATTCATAAGAAACAGATACAGCTGCTTGAGATACTTTCTCAACCTTCTCTACATTTTCTAAACTTAGAAGATTGTTATAAACATCGTCCGGATTTCCTGAAGGTTTAACACTCATCTCGATATATTCATTCACGCTGTAATCCAAATCAACACCATAGTTCAAAGTGTCTGATATTCCAAAGCCACAAACTAACAAAGCAGTACATCCCATCATTCCTAGAATGACCATCAAGCTCTTTCCTTTGCTACTCAAAATGTTCCTAATAGACATCTTTAAAACTATGCCAAAGTTATTAACTTTAGTCTTTTTATTAGCTTTTATCTTTTTTTCTTTTATTTCTTTATTTTTCAATCCAAAAATAAATACAAAGAAATCATGAATTGATAAAAAGATCACTCCGACAAATCCTAGATTTTTTCCGAATGACACCGGTCTAAATCCATGCTTTTCTCTAAAAGATTTATACTTAGCGTACAAACCTTTATCACTATTATTAGTCTTAGTTCTCAAAGTATCAGCAGGCTTTTCTTTTATAACTGAATAAGAGAGGATAAAAGAACATAAACCCGCAACAATTATCAATGCCAATAGCATGACTATAGACATCCAATAAAAGAAATGTATAGACATAGAAGGCATATCCCATAATAAATTATATTTAATTCCCATGACGTTCGGAATTAATAAAGGACCTATTATAAATCCTAATATTCCTCCAATCGAACATAGAACAACACCAAAGCTAACGAAGTAAGAATATATTTTCTTCTTTGGAACACCGATAGCCTTCATCACTCCTATTTCACTTCTACTCTTCAATATCATTTGTGAAATAGTAGTTAGGATAACTAATAATGAAACTAAAAAGAAAATGATAGGGAAGACGAATGTCAACTGCATAGCTTGAGTCACGTCCTGATTTAAAGCTTGATACGATGGAAGAGATGAACTTTTATAAGCTAAAATAAAATTGGATTTGCCAGTAAAGTATTCATTTATACTAGAAACAGCTGTGTCAGGATCATCTGTCTTTATCAATATTTGATTAGTGCTGTTCTTCATCAAACTAGTTAAATTTACCAATGAATCCTCGCTAGCGTTTAAATTCAACAATCGCAATGCTAAATCCAACGCATTTTTGTTATAGTTCACTTTCAAAAGATTATAAAGACAAGTAGCAAAACTATCATTTGTAACTGAAACTATAGAATTAGAAAACGAGGAATTTTGAACACCTTCAGGATGATACATCGATCCTGTTATGTTCATATCAAATGTTATTTCATCGTCATAAACTATATTCTTGCCACCATCCAAGACAAATTGATCCAGCAAAGATTTTATAAAAGATGAGTATTGATTATTTATTGTTGAAATCATCGTTTTCAAAGGATTAGTCATAGTGAAAGAAACCTTATCGCCGATAGATAATTCTTTATCCTTCATAAAAGAATTCATCATCAAACATCCTTCTTCTCCTTCTTTTATCAAAGGATGGGACAATTTTGGAGATGCTTCGGTAGAAACGAAATAAACATTGCTGTTCTTTACATTTGCAGTTAAATAAATTCTCTCTTCAATGAGATCTATGTTATAGAGAGTACGCATAGCAGTTCTATCATCGTCAGTTAAGCCTGTAGTGGTCACATACACATCTGCTAGATTTGTCTTCTCATACAAATTGTTTTGTCTTTCTAATATATTATTTGCATTAGAAGTCAATCCAGCAAAAAGGCAAAGAGACAAGAAAGAAATGGCAATGATAGAAATCAATTGCTTTATATTCTTTCTCATCGATCTCATCAAAGATTTGAAAAGAATATTGAATGTGGATGATTTGTTCTTGCTCTTTACCATACAATATCCTCTATGGATTCTTTACGTGGAAAATGAGAATCTTCCTCTATTTGACCATCACTGACTCTAATCAAATGAGTCGCTATTTTAGCTAAAGACGAATTATGTGTAACGATTATGACCGTAGTATTAAATTTAGACGATAAGGAATAAAGCAGCTCTATAATCTTGCTTCCTGTCTTGCTATCCAAAGCTCCAGTAGGCTCGTCACAAAGCAATAATTTTGGATTCTTCACTACTGCTCTAGCTATAGAGACGCGTTGCTGCTCACCACCTGACAATTGAGAAGGATAGTTATTTGCTCTATTCTCTAATCCGACATCTTTCAATATCTCTTTAGGATCAAAAGGTTTCTTCACTATAGAAGCAGCTAAAGCAATATTTTCATAGGCAGTAAGGTTTTCCATCAAATTATAGAATTGAAAAACAAATCCGATATCGTTTCTTCTAAAGTCTTCCAATTGACGACTGTTGAATTTAGATACATCTCTTCCAGCTAGAAAATAATTTCCAGCAGAAGCATTATCCATTCCACCCAGCAGATTTAAAAGTGTTGTCTTTCCCGCTCCACTAGCTCCTAAGATGACGACAAATTCACCTTTTTCGATTGAAAAAGAAACACCTTTTAATGCATGGACAAGGGTTTCACCCTTGCCATAGTCTTTTGTCAAAGCTCTTCCTTCTATAAATGCCATAACCGATATCCCTTACATAGTTAATTAATTTTATCAAGACTTAACACAAAGTAAACAAGAAATCATTATTGCATGTTTAAGGTTTTGTATCATACAATCTGGCAATATTCATTTTAATAAAACTCAAATTAAGAAACTATTTTTATCATTAGTAAGGTAGTTTCATTATGAACCAAAACAATACTATATATTTTTTACTATCTTTAATATAAAAAATCTTATAAAATATGAATAAGTTATAAAAGGAAAGGAGATATCAAGATATGGGAAAAAGAGAATTAGATACTGAAGAAGCCTTATTTGATAGCAAAGCTCAGAAAGACTTTATCAAAAATGAGATCGGCGATTTATCAAGTGCTAGAATCACTCAATGGGGATTCGGTGTGACAGCTCTTGTTGGAATAGCCTTATTCATAGGATTAATATTCTTACCTTATGTAACTATTCGTAACAATACTGCTGCTGGAGAAATGAGTCTAAAGTTTTATACTTTAGCCTTTGGAACCTTCAAAGAGAATACTGGCAGGCATTCGGGTCAATTCAATGTGTTCTTTATAGCTGAATTGGTCTTATTCATCATTGCTGCTATGCTTCCTTTATTCTCGAGAAGACATGAGAAAGCATTGGTTATCACATCGACAGTGATTCTCTCTATAGTTGGATTGTTTATGATGCTTAACTTCTCCAACTACTTGCTCAAGTATTCATTCACTAGAACTTATCGTAATGATGTCTTATTTAAACTTGAAACAACAAATGCTAAAGGATATGTCTCTGTGTTGAATACCGGATATTATTTGTTACCCGCTGTTACATTCTTGACAATATTAGCTCAGTGGTTGACATATGGATATACTAAGAAGGTAGCTATAAAGAGACTGTACAACAACGCTAAGTTCGGAAAGAAACTTCTCAACTACTAATCCATAAAGAAGTCATCTGACGCTCTTCTATCTTTGAAGGGCGTTTTTGTTTAAAAGGAGGGAATTAAATATGGAAAAAAGTCATCCTATATTAGATTTAACAAACGAAGCCATAGCAAGATTATCTACATTTTTTTCAAGATTGAAAACAAATGGTAAATCTTGGCTTTCCTCCTTTGTCAAAAGAAACAAAGATAACCTAATAACTTTAGCCTGGCTGACAATAGTAGCGATTCTCATATTTGGATATACATTGATTTGCTATAACTTCACTATTCCTCTTTCCGGAGATGGATATCTTCAATCCCAAACTATGCCTTATCAAATGTACGATCAATGGCATAGATTCTTCAATACCGGTCATTTCAGTCTATGGGATTCTTCTACTGGATTAGGTGTCAACACCATCGGTGCTGACAGCTTCTATGGTTTGTTCTCACCATTTACATTGATAACATTGATATTCCCACGTTCATGGATTCCACAAGAGATAGCAATTTTATACATAGTTAAAATAGTTTTAGGTGGATTCTTTTTCTATTTATATCTTAGAATGTTTAATATTTCTGTAGGAAGTAGAAGAATTGGTGGAGTTGCTTTTGCTTTTTGTGGGTGGGTGACTTACTATCTTTGGTTTGCTTTCTATCTAGATGCTTTTGCTTTCTTTCCTCTTATCCTTTATGGAATTGAAAAAGTAATACAAGAAAGAGATCCCAGACTTTTAATAGTAGCTTTCTTCTTAGCCGGATTGAGCAACTACTTCTTCTTAGCTGTGTTTATGATTGGATCATGTCTCTATTCTATATTTAGATATATTCAATGCTGGAAGCAAATGAAGACTAGTGAAACTAGATGGGCTGTATTTGGAATGGGTGTCACTTGCTTCTTGTTAGGAATATTATTGAGTGCATTTGTTTTGCTTCCTAGTATTATGAATGTTAAGTCCATGCCTAGAATCAATGAATCATCTTATTTAGATGATTTGATGAATGCATTCAAATCTAAGGATTTGAATAAAATATTTAAAGTCTTATTCCAATTTGATTATTCCAGTGAATATATCTCCTATAGAAAGATTTATCCTTTAAATAGCTTAGTTTTCATGAACTTGGCCTCCTTTTCAAATAACCTTCTACAAGTCAGCTACTACGACAATCTCTCCGGATCATCATATATATTTGTACCTTTGCTATTGATGACTTTTGTCGGATATTTATACGCTTTTAAAAAGAAAAGAATAGGCACAATAATCGGTGGATTTTTCACCATATTCTTCATGTCAGTTCCTTTCTTCTATTACTTGTTTAGTGCCTTCACAGTCGGATATGCTAGATTCTACTTACTTCCTATATCGTGGATGATTGCATTTGCTTGTAAAACAATAGATGAAAGACGTGAAATATCCAGAGGATATCTAGACGCTTCGATGGCGATACTAGTAATCCTTCAAATAACAGCTTATGCATTATCCATTTGGGCTATAAACAACCAATATATTTTATATAAAGATGGATATCCTTTTGCTGATGAAACATGGTGGGAGAGATTGTTAATTCTCCCATTCCAATTAGGAATAGACATCGTAGGATACGTAGTGATGCGTCATTTCTTCCACGGAAAGAAATTTAACAAAGCTACATTGTTATTAGTCTCTATAGAAGCTATTGCGATGGGCAACACAGTCATCCTAAACCATGGATTCGGCGATATATCTAATCTTGAATATTCAAATGGCCAAGGTAATAGAATTGTATCCAATGAAACAAATTTAATAAACAAATTAAAAGAATACGATTCCTCTATATATCGTGTTTTCAACAGCACTGTGGATAGAAACAACACCAATTTAGGATTGGTAGTCGGTCACGATTCATTATCAGCATTCAATTCTAACTACGCCTTCAATGCTCAAGACTTTATAGACTGGAGCAACCTAGGATACACCAGTGGAAACTGGTCTATGGGTGAACACAATAGAAGATCTAATGTTGAAACATTCTTAGGCGTCAAATACTATATGGTTCGTCATGGAAATGAAGATGGCACTAAGAAAGACAATAATATTCCTTGGGGATATGTAAATATACAAGATATTAACCCTAACACTGTAGATGAAGCTGAAAGAACATCACTCGTTGCTTTACAAGACTCCTTGAAAGCTCAACAAAGCGATGGAACACTAGCTAGAGACATTTATTTAAACAACGACTATATCAACTTAGGATTTGCTTTCGACACTGTCTTAAACAGCTCTGCTATGTATGAATATAACAATACAGACGCCAATGAATATGCATATCTAAGATATGCAATCATGGATGAAGATGATTTAAAAGATGAGGACTTGGTAGCTGATTTAAACAAACATTTGATTTCAATATCTAAAACAAATAGTTCTTCTAGTTTCCAAACTTCCACAACTTTAAAGATGACATTTACTCCTACAATCTATGGATACAGTGGAAATATCAAATACTTCAATAACGATTATGATGTCGAATTCATAAAGAAAGATGATAAGTATGTAAATGATAAATACAATCTATCATTCACTATTAGAGATTCTAACCACATCGTATTCAACGGATTCAACCTTACTGACAAAGCTATTATTTATACTAACTCCAACAACGTGTTGACTGCTTCTACCAATACCAGCATGTTACAAAGACTCGGAAACTTATCTTATACAGTTTATGCTTCTCATTGGGACGAAAATGGAAATTATATAACTGGATTAGGTCCTAACGACACTACTAAAATCGATCACTATATCTATCCCGCTGATACAAAGATAGATATGGATAACTTAAAAGGAAATTCCTTAAAAGGATTGAAATACTATACAAAAGTAGTCATAGAAAAGAAGAATGGAAGCTTATTCGCACCTCAAGCAAGTGAAGATAATCCTGTTTACCTATCCACTAACACACCAGATCATTATGAATGGCATTTCGTAGATGAAGACGGAAATGATGTTACCAGTGGAGAAGAATGCTATTCTAAATATCAGAAAGCTCATGGTTTCTATGTAAGAAAACCTGTGAAGAGAATTATTGGTTACTTGTTTGAGAACAAGGATGACAACACCTCTATATCTAAACCTTATATATATCAATCCAGTTATGCCGATTACAAACTCGCTATAGATAAACTAAAAGCTGAGCCTATAAATGTCGAATATAGAAGAGGCGATAGAGTTAGATTCACAACCAACTATTCAAAAGGAAAAGTTGTTGTTTTAAATATTCCTAGAGAGAATGGATGGACATTGAAGAAATGGGATTATCCAATCGATAGCAATTCAAAGACTAGCGATGATTCCGAGAATAAAAAAGAGAAGGGCTGGCAGACTGTAACAACCTATAAAACTCAAGGTGGATTCGTCGGATTTATAGCCGATAAAGGTGAAACTTTATATCAATTAGATTTTGAAACACCAGGATTGTCTATAGGATCTAAAGCCACTATGATTGGAATAGTCTTTACATGTTTCTTCTATGTTTGCTATAACGGAAGAGGATTAGATAAATTGATGGATGAAGAGAGAAGATTGAGGCAAACTACATATGAAAAGAACTGAAGTATTTAAAACTATGACTGTGAAAAAACAAATGTCTAGTTTCTATAGAGATGGAATATTGTTGACTCTATGTATCATCGCAATGATCCTCGGCTATTTCTTTCAAAAAGAAATAGGATTAGGATTATTTATTACAACATCTGTTCTATCTTGTCTTTTTCTTATATTAACAGTAATCGCAATTTCACCAGTTATAAAAGAATTGTCTATCTCCTGTCTCTTATACATATTCAATCTATACTGGAAGAGTTGTAGAAGTACATGAAAACAACATGCTTAAATCTGTATATTTGACTATCGAATATGAGTCTCCATTAGTCACAAGAAAAGATACTCATGCTTGTTTCTATCCTATGGATGGAAAAATATTGTTTGGAAAGAAAATAAGAATAGGCGTAAGCCAGAAATCCAATAAAGTAATCGTGTTACCTTAAGGATTTATTGCTGTTGTTTAATCTCGCTATCTCTTCTTTATAGCTTCTTTCATTTTGCTCATCTACTCCTTGAGCTAAATAGAATTCACGTTTGCTATAAGTGAAGTCGATATCGGCAAAACAATATGTGTAGAAATAAATGGCCAATGCCATAAAATAAAGAGTTACTATTCCAAAATCGGAAGCTATAAATCCAAATGTAACTCCTAAGCCGTAATTGTTATAACCTGAATATTTTCCTAAATATCTTTTTTCATCGATGCTAGTATTTTTAGCATCAATAGTCTCTTCTTTATAGTCCTGACATTCAAATAGAATTGATCCATCTACGTTTTCTACTTTTACAACTCTATTTATATTGACTGCATCAAATTCAGGTGTGTAATATGCGATGATGTCTCCTTCTTTTATCGATGAGAAATCATCTCTTTTAAAGCTGACCAATGAATTCTTTTTAATCGATACTTCTTTAGTCGAATCATCCAAACCATCTGTTTTCAAAACTCTATATTCAATGTTGTTTAAGACAAATGGTCTCTCATTTATTTTGTAATAAACTCCAGCTGTAGCTGAAATTGAGCAAACAGCTATTAATACAGCACAAATTCCAACTCCGAACATACTCCATCCGGATATTTTGCCTCTTGTTTTAGATAAAGTAGAAACTAAAGATTGACTTTCATCGAGCTTACCAGAATTGTTTTTAGCAGCTATCAAAGTTGGAGAATTAGCTAAGATATAAAGTGGAACTGATGAATTCTTTTTGCTTATCTGCCATTTATCATAAAAGAATTGTCTATATTTTTTTCTAAGATTCTTTAGAATTTCTTCATCACCCAATCCATTCTTCAAGATTTTCTTTCTCTTTATGAAATTCAAATAAAGTAATCCGAAAAATAATACTGCAAATATAATGATAATCCAAAGACTTGTCAGCAGTGAAATCTCATATAGTTCCATCAGTTAGACCTCTTTTGTTAACGCCTATTATAACCAAAAATAAAGAAATCCAAAATTCTTTTGTTTATAATCTCAATACCTTTTTATATAAACTTTCTAATAATAGTTATATGCTTTATACTCTTTCTTGCTAGTCTTAAGGACTCGTTTTTATTTGAGTGCCATTTATTTTATATCGACTGGAGGTAAAAAATGGGTTTCCTCGAAAAATTATTTAGAATCGACGCACGTGCATACGCCAAAATTAGAAAAAAAGCACGCCCTACTTTTGATTATGAAGATGAATTCAAGAAAATGACAGATGCTAAGCTTAAGGAAGAGACTCCTAAGCTCAAACAAATGCTCGCAAACGGAGCTTCTGTCGACGACATTCTTCCTGAAGCTTTTGCTGCTGCTAGAGAAGCTGCAAGACGTACTATCGGTCAATATCCTTACCCTGTTCAGGTTTTCGGTGCTACTGTCTTAAACGAAGGCGATGTAGCTGAAATGAAGACAGGTGAAGGTAAAACACTTACTGCTACCATGTCTGTTTATTTGAACGCCTTGGAAGGAAAAGGAACTCACGTAGTCACAGTCAACCAATACTTGGCAAGCCGTGATGCTGACTGGATGGGTCAGATTTATCGTTTCATGGGTCTTTCTGTTGGAATCAACTCCCGTGAAAAGAACACCCAAGAGAAGCAAAACGCCTATAAATGTGATATCACCTACTCAACTAACGATGAATTAGGATTCGATTACCTTCGTGATAATATGGCTACTTCTCCTGCAAATCGTGTTCTTCGTAGAAACGGATTGCACTATGCCATCGTCGATGAAGCCGACTCAATCTTAGTCGATGAATCAAGAACTCCTTTGATCATATCTGGTGGAAGCGGAGTTTCAGCTTCTTCATATGAAGCAGCTGATAGAGTTGTCAAATCTTTAAGAAAAGATGAAGATTTCACTATCGATATCAAAAAGAAAGTTGCTACTTTGACAGATGAAGGTATCAACAAGATTCAAGCCGCTTTTGGAATTCAAAATCTTTTCTCTCCAAAATATGCTGATCTTTACCACCGTATTCAACAGGCCTTGAAAGCAAACTTCATCTTCGCCCGTGATACTGAATACATGGTCGCTGACAACGAAATTCTCTTAATCGATTCCTTCACTGGACGTGTCATGAAAGGTCGTGAATATTCAGATGGACTTCAGCAAGCTTTGCAAGCAAAGGAGCATGTTGAAATCAAACCTGAGACTATCACCGTTGCTACAATCACTTATCAGAACTTCTTCCGTCTTTATGACAAGCTTTCTGGAATGACCGGAACCGCTAAGACTGAAGAGGAAGAATTCCGTAAGATTTACAACATGCGTGTCGTCCCTATTCCAACAAATAGACCTATCGCTCGTTTCGACGATATCGATTCCGTTTACGGAACAGAGGATGCCAAATACGCTGCTTTAATAGCTGATGTCAAAGATAGACATGCTCATGGACAACCTATCTTGATTGGTACTACTTCAGTCGAGAAATCAGAAATCGTCGATGAATTATTGACCAAGGCTAATATTCCTCATGATGTTTTGAATGCTAAGAACCATGCAAGAGAAGCAGGAATCATCGCCCAAGCCGGACAAAAAGGTGCCGTCACCATCGCCACTAACATGGCAGGACGTGGGACGGATATCAAATTGGGAAGAGGTGTTGCAGAACTCGTTGGTGAAGCTGAAGAAAAAGAGCATCACTACAATGGTCTTGCTGTTTTAGGAACTGAAAGAAACGAATCACGTCGTATCGATAACCAGCTCCGTGGACGTTCCGGACGTCAAGGAGACCCTGGATATTCCAAGTTCTATGTCTGTATCAAAGACGAATTGCTCCAACGTTTCAGCTCCGACACTATGCTTTCGGTCTTCCAAAAGATGGGAGATCAGCCTGTAGATTCAAAGATGCTGACCAAGGCTATAACCTCTGCTCAAAAGAAGGTTGAAGGACAAAACTTCGACACTCGTAAGTCTTTGCTCGACTACGATGAAATTCTCCGTCAGCAACGTGAAGTCATGTATGCAAAACGTGATAAGATTTTGTTCTCAGATTCAATCTTCGATACAATCCCCGATTACTTCAACAAAGCTGCTCATTCATTAGTCAGCCAAGCCATGACTGTAATCGATCAAGAGAATGTAATCGATTCTAAGAAGCTTTGTATGTTAGTAGAAGCTCGTGACCTTCCTAAGGGTCAATTCAATGCTGAGCCCTTCCAAGGATTGACTGAAGAAGAAGGAACAGATATTCTCTCTAACTTCTTGTTAAAGCTTTATGGAGAGCATAAGAAAGATTGGTCCAAAGAAATGGAAGACTATGCTGAAAAGACTATTGCTTTAACTTGTATCGATAAGTCTTGGACACGTCACATCGACACCATGGCAAAACTTCGTGATGCTATTTGGCTCCGTTCCTACGCTAACTCCGATCCTTTGCAAGCTTATACAAACGAAGGTTATTCTTTGTTTGGAAAAATGCAGGACACAATTGCTGATGAAATCGTATATCGTTTATTAAACGTACAATTCAGATCACAACCTAGCCGTGCACCTTCTACCACAGTCAAAGTAGAAGATAAGCTCAAAGCTATCGAAGCAGAAAAACGTGAGCAAATAGCTAAAGAGCAAGAAGCTTTGAAGGAAGAGCAAAGAGCTCAAGCTGAAGCTAATAAGAAGCATGAGCCTATGCCTGGTGAAGAGTCTAATAATGCTCAACCTGCTGAAGAACCTAAAGTCACCTTTGAAACCTCTAAAGGAACAGGTAACTACAAGCCTACTGCTAGAGACATTCAAATCGAAACAATGGTCTTGTTAGGAAAGAAGGTCTTGACCATCGATATCGTTAAGACTTATATCAAATTGGTCGATTTTGGATATCTTGGAAAACAAGAATTATCTTTGTTGATTATGGGTGGAATTGCTGAGCTCACCGACGCTGATAGAAATATGTTGAAGGAAAGACTCAGCCAAGAAGGAACACCAATAGTCGGACCTAAGAGCTTTGAATCCAAGAAGGAATTTGAAGAACTCGTCAGCTACGCTTTGAATACTGTTAAGACAGACAATAAGTAATAATTAGTTAAGGAGTATTTATTAAAATGAAGGAGTTATACGAAATAGCGGGAGATGCCCAAAGATTGGAATTGAAGATGTCCTCTCTTTGTGGCTGTCTTTGACCTCCCCAAGATAGAAGAAGAAATCAAGAATTTAGAAGAAGAAACAGCAAATCCATCCTTTTGGAGTGACCCTAAAAATGCTGCTAAGATAAATGGCAAGTTGTCAAACCTCAACGATAAGAAAAATACTTATGAAGGTCTTTTCAATCGACTTGAAGATATCAAGGCTGCACTTTCACTTTTGAAAGAAGAAGATGACAAGGATTTGCATAATCAAACAGAAAAAGATGTAGCATCCTTATCGAAAGATATGGATGCTTTTGAGACTGAATTATATTTGTCCGGTGCTTATGATCATATGAATGCAATCTTGGAATTTCATCCAGGTGCTGGTGGAACTGAAGCACATGACTGGGCTGGAATGTTATTTAGAATGTACACCAAATACTGTGACAGCCACGGATTCAAATATAAAGTATTGGATTATCAAGAAGGTGAAGAAGCTGGAATATCTTCTGCCACATTAGAAGTCATGGGTAAAAATGCCTATGGTCTTTTAAAATCAGAGAGAGGGGTTCATAGAATGGTGAGATTATCGCCATTTGATGCCGCTCATTCAAGACATACATCCTTTGCAAGTGTCAACGTAATGCCCGAACTAGATGATTCAGTAGATGTAGAAATAAATCCAGCTGAAATAACTATTGAGACTTATAGATCATCTGGTGCTGGTGGTCAAAACGTCAACAAGACTGAATCTGCAATTAGAATCATTCACCATCCTACTGGAATAGTCGTCACTTGTCAGGTTGAGAGAAGCCAAATGCAAAATAAAGCTCTGGCAATGAATCTTTTGAAATCTAGATTATTCCAAGTAAGAGAGAAAGAAAGACAAGAGAAGTTAAATAAAATCAACGGTGTCAAAAAGGATATCGAATGGGGATCTCAAATAAGATCCTATGTTTTCCAGCCTTATACGATGGTCAAAGACCATCGTACTGAATATTCAGTCGGAGATATCCAAAAAGTAATGGATGGTAATTTGAATGGATTCATCGATGCCTATTTAAAATGGAAGTATAAAGAGGGAAGAACCGATGCAGAAGGAGAATAGAACAAGCTGGTTTAAAAACTTCTTTCTCGGTCAATGGTTTACTTTAAAGACTTCCTTTTATAAAGAATTTATAGAACCGAAGAAATCCGAATTATTCAAATCGATAACTTGGATTGTCATAGGAAACTTGTTGTTGGCATTAGGTGCATCGTTATTCCTTGTTCCTGGTGAAATAGTCACAGGTGGAACTTCCGGTATAGCAATTATAATCCAACAGTTCTATAACATGGCGACTGGGAATGACTTAAATTCCATAATCGATATTAACCATATCATTACAATTAGCACTGTCTTTTTCTTCATACTAGGTTACTTCTTATTAGGATTTGGATTCACTTTAAAAACTTTAATCTCAACTATTATCTATCCTTTAGGAATCTATCTATTTGATTTTCTAAGAGAAATAACCGTTATTAACGGAACTAAATTATTTGCTTTAGAAACTTATATAAATAATCCAAGCTACGATTCTACTTCAGTAATGATTCTAGCTGGAATATTCGGTGGTATATTGATGGGTGCAGGTGTTGCATTTTCATTCAAAGGTGGTGGATCTACCGGTGGAACGGATTGTATAACCATGTGGTTACATAAGAAATTTGGAATTTCAACTTCTATTTCATCTTTTGGAGTGGACTTTATAATAATATTCACTGGTTTGTTCTCATCTCAAAATTTAATCAATTTCTTAATTGGAATGTTAGCTTCATTATTATGTTCATTTGTCATAGAGAGAATCTTCTCAGGCAATAGTTCTTCATATTGTGCAGAGATTGTATCAGCTAAATATAGAAGCATCTCCAATTCCATTAATAAAAACATGGAAAGAGGAACAACACTATATGAAGCTGAGGGCGGATATACTGGATTTGAAAGAAAAGTGGTAAAAGTCTCATTCACAAGAAACGAATATCGTGAATTGCTCAGATTAGTAAAATCTATAGATCCATATGCTTTTATAACAATAACAAATGTCGATGAAATTCATGGAAATGGATTCTCATATGATGATGGTGATGAGCCTTTGCAAATAAAAGAGCATCACTCAGCCAGATCTATAAAGAAAGCTCAGCTAAAGGCTATGAAGCTTGAAAGAATAACCATAAAGAAAAATGACAATGCTGTTCTTCGAGATGTTAAAAAAGCTAAAAAAGAAGAGAAGAAAAACAAAAAGAAATAAAACTATAAGCCTAGCTACAACGTAGTGCACTACATAACAGCTTGGCTTTTTTTATTATATTTGACTAGCAAATTAAGTGTTCATTTAAAATTTGGAAAGCCTTTAATGAGTCAAGAGTATAAAAGAATTCTATAATTCTAATGATTTAAAATTCATTTTATGAGCTTTATAAAAAAACACTTCACTTTATCTCTATTATTTGCTTGTCTATTAAGTCTTTTAGGTGGGTTCACAGAACTATATTCCATTAAAACTAGAGGAATATATGCTGCTATGCAAACTGGAAACACCATTACAATGTTTATGAATTTTATAGATGGTAATATCCCTTGGGCTTTAGATAGGATGATGGTTATATTAATGTTCTTTATCGGATGTTTAACTGCAGAGTCTTTAAAAGCCACAATAAAGAATGTGAATAAATACTATCCACAAATAGTACTGAGCCTAATGATCATATGTTTGATTCCATCAATTTGCATTCCTGTTAATATTGAAGCGATTCAATCTAACGGAACACCTACAATAAACGATATTGTAGCCGATTGTTTCATGGCTTTATATGGGGCGTTCCAATTCTGCTCATTCCGTGAAATGAATAAAAATGTATTCTCTTCTACTATGATGACTACTGTTATGAAGAATATAGCTGAATTCTTAGTGAAATCAATAAAAGAAAAGAAAATTGAATATGCTTTTGTATCTTTGGAATACTTCTTCATTTTGATTTCCTTTATATTAGGCGCTATGTCCTTCTATCTTTGTTATAAATTTGTCGATATCCAATCCAAAGATACTATTATTCAATTATTACCCATTTCAATGATTGCTGTATTATTAATATTGATTGGACTATCTATATTC
>ERZ1026882.629-NODE-629-length-17955-cov-5.540223_pt1 | contig 17955 bp, 13 predicted proteins | sample MGYA00380171_ERZ1026882 | MGnify/ENA primary metagenome ERZ1026882 (study PRJEB33269, sample SAMEA4719807) | human gut metagenome | biome: human-associated habitat; feature: organic feature; material: feces | place: Cameroon | collected 2013-10 ...
GGTGAATTAGTGGTTGATAGAAAATGTGTCGGTTGTAATAAAATAAAAAATCGTGATGAATTAATAAAAATTACGAAGGAAAACTGCTCCGATAACATTATTATTAACCATAGTAACAAAATATTTGGCAGATCAGCATATCTCTGCTATAATAACGCTTGTATAGAAAATGCTTTTAAGAAAAATAGAATTTCTAAAGTCTTAAAAGCCTCTGTTCCGGAAGATTTGAAAGGAAAATTATTAAATGAGTTTTGATACAATTAGAATAAATGAATTAGCAAAAGAACTTGGGCTTACCAGTAAGGAAGTTATTGAAAAATTTTCGCAACTTTCTATTACAGGCAAAACTCATTCAAGTACAGTTACTCTTGATCAAGTCAAAAGATTGAAAGAATTTATTGCGGCAGGTGGAGTAAAACAACATAAAAAACCAAAAGCTTTTGTTGTAAAAAAAGCTAAAACTCCGGAAAAAGTTGAAGCAAGCGAAGAAACGAAGGAAATAAAAACTCCTAAAATTGAAAAAGTTGAAGCTGTTGAAGTTACAGACAAAAAATCTGATGAAAAGAAATCAACAGTGCCAAGAGTAGAAATCGTTCGTAAGAAGCCGCAAAGTCGTTTGGAAATAGTTCGACGTGCTCCGAGAAAACCGGTTGGAGAAGGTGAAAACAAAACAGATAGACCACAAAGACCTGAAAGAGGCGAAAGAAAATTTCCGCCACGTGGCGAAAGACCGGCTCGTGGAGAACGCACTCCAAGAGGAGAAAAAGGTGATAAGCCGTTCACTCCACGTTCAAAAGATGGAGCTAAGAAACCTTTTGAAAAACCGTCCGGAGAAAGAAAACCTATCCAAAGAACAATTATTTCTCAAGATATTTATGAAAATAAGGGCACAGGCAGACGTCGCGCTGATGGCAAGAAAAAAGGTAAAGATTTCAACAACAAAAAAGAAGAACAAGAAAGAATTTCTTTAGAAAAAGCAGCTGCACAAAAGCACAAGAAACGTTCTCACAAAGAGGAAGAGGCTACGCAAGTAACTCAAGTTGTTGTAAACAGAGCAATGACAATTAGTGAGTTGTCTGAAAAAATTCAACATACACCGGCTGAAATTATTAAATTCCTTATGTTAAACGGTGTTATGGCGACTGTAAACCAACTTATTGATATTGATGTTATTAAAAAGATTTGTGCAGAATATGAGCTTGAAGTTCTTGATGAGGACTTAGATGCTTATATGGAAGAAGAACTTGAAAAAGAAGAAAAAGAAAAGAAATTAACTGAAGTTGATAAGAAATTGTTGAAGCGTAGAGCTCCGGTTGTTAGTATCATGGGACACGTAGACCACGGTAAAACAACTTTGTTGGATAGTATTCGAGCTTCTAAACACAAAATTGTTGCATCAGAAGTTGGCGGAATTACACAGTCTATTGGTGCTTATACAGTTTATTTGGATAACAATAAGGCTAAGAAAATCGTTTTCGTTGATACTCCGGGACACGAAGCATTTACAGAAATGAGAGCTCGTGGGGCGAAGGCTACTGATATTGCGATTTTGGTTGTTGCAGCAGATGACGGTATTATGCCACAAACAATTGAGGCAATTAACCATGCGAAAGCGGCTGATGTGCCGATTATTGTTGCAGTAAACAAAATTGATAAACCAGGTGCAAACCCTGACAGAGTTCTGCAACAGTTGACAGAACACGGTCTTGTTCCAGAAGAATGGGGCGGAGATACAATTACTGTCAAAGTTTCAGCTTTGCAAGGTACTGGTATTGACGAGCTGTTGGAATACATTTTGCTTGTTGCAGATGTTCAAGATTTGAAAGCAAATCCGAAGGCTGAAGCATCTGGTGTTGTAATTGAAGCAAACCTTGACAAAGGTAAAGGTGCGGTTGCAACGTTGTTGGTTCAGAACGGTACTTTGCGTGTCGGTAACTGTATTGTTGTCGGAACTGCTTGTGGCCGTGTAAGAGCGTTGCTTTCTGACTCTGGCGAAAGAATTCAAAAGGCAGAACCTTCTACACCGGTTGAGATTTTAGGTTTGTCAGAAGTTCCACAGGCCGGTGATTACTTTGAAGTTGTTAAGAATGAAAAAGAAATGAAGGCGATTGTTCAGGAACGTAAAGAAAAAGAACGTGATAAACGTCTTGATGCTATGTTGCCGGCTCATGTTCGTCGTGAAGCAGTTGCGGGCGAGGACGATATTCCTCAATTGAACTTGATTATCAAGGCGAATACAAACGGTGCTGCAGAGGCTGTGTCTCAGGCAATTGCACAACTTGAATCCACTGAAATTAAGACAAAAATTATTCACGTTGGTGTCGGTGATATTTCAGAAGCCGATGTTATGTTGGCATCAGCATCAGGCGCGTTAATCCTAGGGTTTACCGTAAAAGAAGATGCAAATGCACTTGCAGCAGCAGAACGTGAAGGTGTAACGATTAAGAAATACGATATTATCTATCAAATCTTAGAAGATATCGAAAAAACAATGTTGTCGTTGCTTGAACCGGAAGTTAAGGAAGTTGAACTTGGTAAAGCTGAAGTTCGTCAAGTATTCACAATTGGTAAGACAACAAAAATTGCCGGTTGCTATGTAACGGAAGGTAAGATTGTAAGAAGTAAAGATGCCGTTTTATATCGTGATGGCAAAGAAATCTTCCGTGGAGCAATTGATCAATTGAAACGTTTCAAAGATGATGTTAAAGAAGTTGCACAAGGTTTTGAGTGTGGTATTTCGTTTGCAAAATGGAACGACATAGAAATCGGTGATATTATTGAAGTTTCAACAACAGAAGAAGTTGAACGTAAAAGTTTATAATTAAATTTTTTCATACAAATTCAAGGCAGTAGGTAGATTAGACTTGCTGCCATTTTTTTTTACTCAAAGTTCAATTCACGTTATTATGAAAAGGCTGAAAATCAAGCGTTCAGCGTATATTTTCGTCTTATTCAAAATCTAGATTGTTATATTAATGAAGTTGTGCAGGTATACACAACATATTCTTATTTCAGCTTTCTTTAATTATACAACCAAGAATAATAGTAGCAAGGCGGGTGTTTGCAATAATAAGTTGCACTTGATGTGTCTTTAGCATAAGGAATAATTTTTGCGTAATCAGACGATTGATATGTGCGCTCGCCTTTTGAATTTCCAAAAGTAAATATAAAACGATCTTTTCCGAATTGATTAGGGGGAGTAAATCCGTTTGTATCTACCAAAAAAAGATTTTCAGAATTGTCAATGGAGCACCAACTGCGACCAGAAGCATCTAAAAAACAATTACTTCTATTATTATATGGAGCTCCGTTTTCATAATCAATTCCATCTTCTGTATTTCCGGAAGAACATGCCCCACCACAAAGAGTATCTCCTTTTTTCCAACAAGGACTAATATTATGATTTTCAACAGGACAGTCCACCGTTATCTTAAACTTTTCTCTAAAAAGATGCATTTCTTGCGAAAGAGCTTCTGCATTCCATTTTGTAGTCCTCGTAAATTTATTTTCAATTATTCCTTCTTGTACTACTTGTGATATGTCTGAATAAGCTTTCTTATAGGCAGTTTTGAATTGTTTATCTTGGTAATTTGAAATTAGAGAAGGAATTGTCAATGCCGCAACAACGCCGATAATGCCGAGGGTGATCAGAATCTCTGCAAGAGTAAAAGCGGATTTTTTTGCAGCTAGGCGGCTAGGCAGCCAAGCTGCTAAGTTTTTAGATGCGAAGATGCCAAGAGGCATAGATGCATGGTCTATTTTGGAAGAGTTATTCATGTGTATTCCTTTCAATTTACTTGTATTATACAATAAATAAGCTGGATTCTTTCGGCTTGAAGAATGTCAAGCCAAAAAGTTTGCGACTTTTCAAATATTGGTGTATAATCGTCGTATGAAGAGTGACAATATTAAAAAAGGAATAGCCAAAACGCCGCACAGAGGCTTGTTGATGGCAACAGGTGTTAGCAGGAAAAATATGAAAGCTCCATTTATCGGAATTGCGAGTTCGTTTTCGGATCTTGTTCCGGGGCATATCGGAATGCGTGATTTGGAACGGCAAATTGAAAAAGGAATTCACACAGGTGGTGGTCAAGCCTTTATTTTTGGAGTTCCAGCCATTTGTGATGGAATTGCGATGGGGCACAGTGGAATGCGATATTCCTTGCCTTCTCGAGATTTAATTGCGGATTGCGTTGAAAGTGTTGCTGCTGCTCACCAACTTGACGGCATCGTTTTGTTGTCAAATTGTGACAAAATCACCCCAGGAATGCTTATTGGTGCACTTCGACTTAATATTCCGGCAATAATTGTCACAGCTGGTCCGATGCTTGACGGAGAATGTGGTGCACATCATAAATTAACTATGGTGACAGGTTCATTTGAGGCGGTTGGAAAATTTAGAAATGGCGAAATTTCTGAGGAAGAACTTCTTGCTCTGGAAGAGGAGTCTTGCCCTTCTGGTGGTGCTTGTCAGGGTATGTACACTGCAAATACGATGGCGTGTTTGACAGAAGTTATGGGCATGAGTCTTCCATACTGCGCTTCAAGCTCTTCTGTTTCTGCGAAAAAACGTCGTTTGGCATTTGAAAGTGGTATGGAAATTGTCGATTTAGTGAAAAATGATGTAAAACCTTCTGATATTATTACTCGTGAAAGCTTGCGCAATGCAATTGTTGCGGATTTGGCACTTGGTGGTTCGACAAATACGTTTTTGCATATTCTTGCGATTGCAAATGCCGGCGGAATTGATATTACACTAAACGATTTTGAGGAGTTGAGTAAAAAAATTCATCAGATTGTAAAAATTAATCCGTCATCGACTTTAACAATGGCTGATTTTCATAATGCTGGCGGCGTTCCGGCTCTTATGCAGTCTTTGAGTGAGCATTGTAATCTTGATGAAGAGGTAAAAGAATTTTATAAAAAAGTTTATCGTAATAAAGAAATAATTCCTGACTATGACCATTCGTCGTATACGCAAGCCGGACTTGCGGTATTGTACGGCAATTTGGCAAAAGACGGGTGCGTAATTAAAACATCAGGGGTTGCGCCTGAATGTTATACATTTGAAGGCGTTGCAAAGACATTCGATAGTGAAGAGGCTGCAATGGAAGCTTTGGAAACCGATAAAATTAAAGAGGGTGACGTTATTGTTATCCGTTATGAAGGTCCAAAGGGCGGCCCTGGCATGCGTGAAATGCTTGCTCCGACATCATTGTTGGTTGGTAAAGGCTTGGGTAAAAAGTGTGCACTTATTACAGACGGAAGATTTTCCGGAGCAACGCGCGGTATTTGTGTCGGACATATTTGCCCCGAAGCTGCCAATGGTGGAGAAATTGCTTTAATTAAGGACGGTGACAGGATTAAAATAGATATTCCAAACCGATCGATTGAACTTTTGGTTGACGAAGCAACTTTAAAATCTCGTCGAGAAAAACTTAAACCATTTGAGCCAAAAGTAAAATCAGGTTATTTATATAAGTATGCAAAAAATGTTCAAGATGCGTCACATGGGGCGATTGTTTAAGAAGTAAATAAGATGCCAAGAGGCAAAGTTTGTATCAAAAGAAGATACTAAGTTACTAAGGCACTAAGGGCGTATCAGGAATAGGAGACGACAAGTTCGAATCTGGAAAATTTTTAGTAGTAGATACAATGTAAGGATCCGCTCTCCCTTGGATAGGTAAGTGTAACGGCTCATGATAATAATTTAACCAAATTACAAGGAGAAACTATGAACAACTTAACCGAAATAGACCACGCATCTATGCCTCTTGGCATCTTTGCATCTAAATCAGTTTTTCGCAAGACTAATCTTGGCGGGGTAGGTACCCCGCCCTACGTTGTTAAGTTGATTTCGTGTCGGCATAGCAATACCGACCTACATAAGAAAATCGCGTTTACTCTCGCAGAAGTTCTAATCACCCTCGGCATCATTGGTGTTGTAGCTGCTATGACTCTTCCGACGGTTATTCAAAATTACAAAAAGCAACTTACCTTAAATAAAATCAAACATACGTACACTGTTTTAAATAATACTATTGAGCGAGCAAAAGCTGATTACGGAACAAATGTGAACGAATGGTATATTCCTGATGGAAATAATCTAACTAAGAGTATGTATTTTGTGGAAAATTATATGTTGCCTTATTTGAGCGTTTTGGAGTATTGCAAGGATAATTCAACAGGACAGAATTGCAAAGAATGGGGGAAATATATTGGCGAACGCGGTGACGGAGAGTATTTGAATCCTACGAATTCTTATGGTACAAATTTTGTTTTAAATGATGGTACCAATGTTTATGTTAAGGTTGGGCGTGGAAGTACAGATGAAGCCGAGGAGACAAATCGAGTAATGATTGATTTTGATATTGATGGGGCTACAAATGGAATAAATATGTTCGGGAATGATATTTTTAGGATTGAGTTAGGCGGATACGAAGGTTCTTTGAGTAATGATGCCGATAAAAATCGATTTTTACCTTTTAGATATATTCCAACGCAACCATGTAGTTATTATGTTGGAACTCGTCCGCACGCGTGTAGCAACAATGCTCAATACGCCGGCGGGTCAATGTGTTTGGCGTATATCGTTTGCAATGGTTGGAGTTTTGGGAACAAATATCCTTGGTAAATCTTAACAACACTTTCTCAACTGTTCTACAATTTTTTCTGTGCCGTCATATTTTGCAAGTGCCAATGAATTCTTTTGTAGTTCGTTTAATTTGGTTTTATTTTTAACCAGCTCAGAAATTGCTTCATAGAATGTTTTTTCATTAGAGTTAGAATCTTCAATGTAGAGTCCGGCACCTTTCTCAACCATAAATTTTGCATTTTTTCTTTGGTGATCTGCTGCGGCGTGAGGGTATGGAACAAAAATAGGTGCAACTCCTGATGCTGAAATTTCGGAAATACTCAAGGAGCCAGAGCGAGAAATCGCTATATCAGAGGCTTTCAAAGCAGTTACCATATCTTCAAAATACGGTTTTACAATTAAATTTTTGTCAGCCTCATATTGCGGGTAATCTCGAATTAATTGCTCAATTACTCTGTCATAATTTTTTTTGCCGGTCTGGAAAATTATTTGCATATCAAACTCTTTAGAAAAAGTCTGAATAACTCCGACAGTTGCGTCATTAATAGTTCTTGCACCTTGCGAACCGCCCATTACAAGAAGAGTCAATTTGTTTTGAAGGTCTAATTTTTTTCTCGCTTCTTCCTTGCTCAATGTCTGAAATGCTGCACGGATAGGATTTCCGTTGACGTAGCAGTTTGGGTTGTTTATAAATTTACAAGCACTTTCAAATGCAACAGATACACATCTTGCTCCTTTAGAAAGTTTACGAGTTACAAGTCCCGGTTGAGCGTCGCAATCGTGCATCATATAAGGAACTTTGAGGATTTTTGCAGCAATCAATGACGGAGCTGAAACATAGCCCCCAGTACCAAAAACTGCGTCGGGCTTGTATTTTAATATATAATAGCAACATTTGGTTATCGCAAAACAAAGTTGAATTGTCCATTTTACTAAGTCAAGACTGATTTTTCGGGGCATTCCGTGAATATTTACCCCTAAAAATTTATAGCCTTTTTGAGCAACAATATCAAATTCTAGGTTTTTAGGATTTCCGACATAAAAAATTTCATCACCTTTAAGGGCTTCTGCCACTGCAATTGCCGGATATATGTGACCGCCTGTTCCACCACCTGTTATAAAATATCTGCTCATTAATATCTGTCCCTTATTTTCTTAATTCTTTTTTTAGAAATATTTAAAAGTATTCCAACCATAATCAATGAAACGATTAAAGAAGAACCTCCATAACTAATGAATGGGAGAGGAACGCCGGTTGTCGGCCAAAACGAACTTGCAACACTCATATTCATTAGTGCCTGGAATGTAATTGAGAACGTAATTCCGATTGCCAGAAGTTTGCCGTACATGTCCGGACATCTTGAGGCAATGATTAATCCTCGATAAAAGAATGTGACAAATAGACCGATAATAAGAAAACAGCCTATAAATCCCGTTTCTTCGGCAATAATTGCAAAAATAAAGTCGGTATGGCATTCCGGCAAGTATGAAAGTTTTTGAATAGAACCGCCATAGCCAACTCCCCAAAAACCACCTGATGCAAACGCAATTAAGGATTGTATAATGTTGTAACCTGCTCCCAACGGGTCAAGTTCAGGGTGACGCCAAGTTTTTAAACGTTGTAGCTGATACGGTTTAATGATTGTTGTTAAGCCGATAATTCCTGTTATAATGATTGTTCCGATACTGCTTAAAAACAGTTTAACAGAACCGCCAGCTGCCATATACATAACAACAGTTGTCATTCCAAGCAAAATTACCATTGACAAGTTTGGCTGAATAAATGTCAAGCCCGCCATTGCAATAATCGGGAAAAATGCCCATACCCATTTGTTTTGGTCGAAAAGATTTGCGTCTTTGCGGAATGCGTTTGCCAAAAGCAAAACAACTGCCGGTTTTGCAAATTCTGACGGTTGAAGTTGGTAAAAACCTAAGTTAATCCATCGTTTTGCGCCGTTTACAACCATACCCAAAGGGGTGAAATCAACTAAAAACAAAGCAATCAAGACCCCTGCCATCACAGCAGTATTCCAAGTCGCAAGTTTTTTGTAATCGTAATTCATGAAATATTTCATGGCAATAAAGCCGATAACCAAGCCTGCAAACTGTTTTATAACAAATTGAAGAGGATTGCCGCCTTCATCAAGACATTTTGGCGCAGTGGCAGAAAAAATTGCCAAAAAGCCAATTACAACAAGAAAAGTGACAACAATCAAAAGCGTCTTGTCGGGCGCAGAAATTATTACACTTTTAACTCGTGGGTCATAGTGATTTGGCTCTTGTCTAATTGATCTTTGATAGGACATATTCTTTGAAAATCCTTCCTCTCTCTTCATATCCGCTAAACATATCAAAACTTGCGCACGCAGGTGACAATAAAACGACATTTGGATTTAGCTCAATTGCTCTGTCAATCGCGCTTTGCATAGAATTTTCTCTGAGAATGTTGTCAAAGCCGTTTTTTCTAAGATTTTCATCAAATCTGTCGGCTGCTTCGCCAATCAAAATCACTGTTTTGATATGTTTTTTTATAGCTTCGCAAAATTCTGTCAAATCTGTATTTTTGTCGCGTCCGCCTGCAATTAGTGTAACGTCACAATTATTAAACGAATTTATTGCAACAAGGCTTGCTTCCGGATTTGTAGCTTTTGAGTCGTTATAAAAAACAGTTTTTCCGATTTGTGCAAACTTTTCCAATCTGTGCTCTGGAACCTTAAAAGACATAATTGATTTTCTAATGTCGTCGTCAGAAATTCCTTCCAATTTTGCCACAATCACTGCACACATAACGTTTTGATAATTGTGATTTCCGATAAGCGGACAGCCTTTCAACTCGATAATTTTTTCTTCTTTGCCATTACGTTTAAAATAAATTGCTTTATCTTTTATGTAAGAACAGTTTTCGCCTATTTCGGCGTCAAACAAAAATACAGTTCCGCCACAATGTTTTGAAAATTCTAAAAGTCTTTCATCTTTTGCGTTTAAAACTGAAAAAGCAGGTGCTTGCGGAGTTTTAAATATTTTGGCTTTAGCTTTAAAATAGTTCTCCAAACCTTGATGCCAGTCGATGTGGTCAGGCGTAAAGTTTGTAAAAACGGAGATTTGGGGCTGGAATGAGTTACTGTATTCCAATTGGAACGAACTGCATTCGCAAACCATATAATCCACATCTTTGTCAAGTAAATCACAAGGTGGAACACCGTAATTCCCGCAAGGTTCAGCCTTGTATTCAGATGCCAAAATGTGCGCAGTCAATGCTGTTGTTGTTGTTTTTCCGTTTGTACCGGTAATTGCAATGAACGGAGTTTGAGTCTGTGTCGCAGCAAGCTCAACCTCTGAAATTACAGGAATTTCAGCTTCTTTTAACTTCTGCATAATCTCTGCTCTCGGTGGAATTCCGGGACTTGTTACGGCAATATAAGAATTTTGAATAAATTCGTTGCTATGTCCGCCAAACTCAACTTTTATGCCCAATTTTAAGAGTTCATCAAGTTTTTCTTTGTCCTCTGATTTTTCTGCCCTAAATTCTGTTATATAAACTTCTGCTCCAACTTTATTCAAGTATTTTGCGGCTGAAATTCCACTTTTGGAAAATCCTAATACCAAAACTTTTTTGTCAAACAATTTTAAACTCGGACAATTCATTATAAAATTCCTCTATTAATCAAAATATAAATTACAACGGCCGAAACTGAAAGGATTGCAGATACTGTTGCAAATACAGTTACTACCTTCTTTTCACTCCAGTTACATAACTCAAAATGGTGATGGATCGGAGCCATTTTGAAAACTCTTTTTCCGGTTGATTTAAAACTCGCAACCTGAATAATTACGGACAAAGTTTCCATAACAAAAACGCCTGCAATTAAGATAAGAAGAATTTCAAATTTGCCTAAAATAGCAACTGTGCCAAGCAACCCACCGATTGCAAGAGAGCCTGTATCTCCCATAAATACTTCTGCTTTTGGTTTGTTATATTTCAAAAATCCAACCAGTGCGCCGGCAAGACAAGCTGAAATAATTGCAGCTTCCGGATAGCCTGAAAAATATGCAATCAATGCACAAGCAGAGAATGCGAAAGTTCCTGTTGATGCTGCCAAACCGTCAAGTCCGTCAGTCAAGTTGTACGCATTTGATGCTCCTGTAATTACAAACACTGCGAAAATTGGATATAACCAACCTAAATGCAAGCTGTAATGTCCGATTGCTACATCAGTTGCTCCAGATTTTGTCATCATCAAATACAATGTTGGCAATAATGCAATTGCAATTTGTCGTAAAAGTTTGCCTTTAGCAGACATTCCGTCGTTTTTCTTACCTTTGATTTTCAAATAATCATCTTGAAAACCTTCAAATGTATAGAATAAAAGAGTTAGCAATATGATAAAAGCTTCTGTATCAAGGCTTTGATTCATTGCAAGAGCGATTATTGAACCCAAAATCGTTGCAACAATTATAAAAACGCCACCTGTTGTAGGCGTACCTTGTTTTTTAGCGTGAGCCTCCGGAGCGCAATCCTTTACGTACTGCCCAATCATGTGTTTTTTCAAAAAATCAATGTATGGAACTCCAAAGAGTAGACATAATATAATTCCTAGTAAAAATGCAACTGCTAACATTATCATAATTTTATTCCTGCTTTCGTAAAACTATTGTATTTCAACGGCTTGCGCCTAATTTATTTTTTAAATTCTCAATTATCTCTTCAAACTTCATCGAGCGAGAAGCCTTTAAAAATATTGTAATACCACCATGTAAATTATCAAGAATGTAACGAGATGTTTCAAGATTATCGCTGAAGTTTTTAACTTCAAAACCGAATTTTTCTAATTCTTTTCCGATATAATCAGCCAGATTGCCGACTGTCAAGAATTTTGCAGATTCCCCTTGGAATTTTTTGCCAAGGAACTCTCCAACCTCTTTGTGAAGTTCAACTTCGTTTTCGCCAAGTTCGCCCATATTTCCCAAAATCACAACAGGATTTGGATAAAGCTCCAAAAACGTTGCAACAGAAGCCTTCATAGACTCAGGATTTGCGTTGTAGCTATCATTAATCACTGTAAAATCTTTGATCTTTTCTTCTTCCCACCGTTTTTCAATCGGGTGGTAAGACAAAAGCCCTCGTTTAATTTCGTCATAAGGCATTCCGAGTTTATAGCCGATTTCTATTGCTGCAAGAGAGTTTTCAATATTGTAATCCCCTTCAACATTGAGCTCATATTCTTTTTCTTTATAAATAAATTTTGAATAACTTTTACGTTTTTCTAAAATTTTAACATCATTTATTGAGTAGAAAATCTTTTCGCCGTCAAAGTTTGCAAACTTTTTCAATCTCGGATTATCGTTTGCTATCAAAGCTTTTTTAAGGTGGTTTGTGATTTCGCATTTTGCTTTTGCAATGTTGTCAAGACTGCCAAGACGTCCGATATGAGCGGAACCTGCATTGGTAATAACCGCATAATCAGGCTCTGCGTACTTATCAATAAGTTCAATTTCTCCAAAACCACGCATACCCATTTCTACAATCAAAACTTCCGTATCCTCAGGCATTGAGAGCACTGTTTGGCAAAATCCGATTTCGTTATTGTGGTTTGAAAAAGTTTTGTGAGTCTTGAATTTTGCAGAAGCAACCGCATAAATCATTTCTTTTGTTGTGGTTTTACCGGAACTTCCCGTAACTCCGATAGTTATTGGGTTAAATTGATTTCTCTTAAAATTAGCAAGTTCTAAATACGCAATTTTTGTGTCAGGAACTTTTATTGAAAACTCGGCAGGACAGTCGTCTTTTGTGCAGAAACAACCGGCAGCTCCGGCTTCAATTGCTTTATCGCAAAACTTTTCTCCATCAAAGTTTTCGCCTTTTAAAGGGAGATAAATGTCGCCCTTTTTTATAGTTCTTGTGTCTGTGGAAATCTCACATTCTCCACTGATTTCGCCATTAATTTCGGCATTTGTCGCTCTTCTTATCTCGTCAACAGTAAATTTCATTATACCTCTCCGTACTGTTTTATTTTACCGCAAACAAATTCGGATAAACACAAAGTTAATAAATATTAATAGAGCTTGACATAAGGACTTGTCCCATGGATAATAACAGATGTATTAGTATGCGGTAAATCGTTATAAAATTTTCTCAACTGGCCGAAAACCCTACGCTTATGAGAAAAACGAAACCCACAAAGAAAGGAAAATTAAAATGTTCGCAATTGTAGAAACAGGCGGAAAACAATATCAAGTTGAAGAAGGAAGATATCTTGATGTTGAATTGCTAGAAGGCGACAAAGATTCAAAAGTAGTTTTTGATAAAGTCGTTATGATCGTAAACGGTAAAAAATCTAAAGTAGGTCAACCTTATGTTGCTGGCGCATCTGCTGAAGGAACAATCGTAAAACACGACAGAGCTAAAAAAGTAATCGTTTACAAACAAAGACCTAAAAAAGGTTACAGAAGAAAACAAGGTCATAGACAAGGCTTTACAAGAGTTATGATTTCTAAAATCAGAACTTCTGCTCAAAAGAAAGCTGCTGAAACAGAAGAAGCATAGGGCTTCTTAAATCAGATGAGGAAATTCCTCAAATCTAATTAAAGTGATACAACTAACACGTATAAAATTTGAACAAACAAATTTATACGGAGTATAAGGAGAATAAAAAATGGCACATAAGAAAGGTATGGGATCTACCCGTAACGGTCGTGACTCCGAAGCTAAGCGTTTAGGCGTTAAAAAATTCGGCGGCGAAATCGTTAAAGCAGGTAACATTATCATTCGTCAAAGAGGAACAAAAGTTCACCCTGGTAACAATGTAGGTATCGGTTCTGATGATACATTGTATGCTTTGATTGACGGACAAGTTAAATTTGAACCACACAGACGTGACAGAAAACAAGTTAGCGTTTACGCTGTGTAGTTGAACGATTTAAGCAAAATATAAAAAGCTCCATTGAAAAATGGGGCTTTTTTAATTGTAAAAATTTATTAACAAATGCACGAAAAATATTAAAGTTTTCTCCCAAACCTTCCGATAAATAATTTGTAATCAGAAAGTTTAATGGAGATAACAACATGTTAAAAAAGATAAAATCACCTTCGTGTAATGTATGCGACAGTGTGGAATTTATATTAAGAGGAGCGAGAAAACGCCGCAATATGGCGTTAGCAGCTGCAAAAAGAATTAATGCAGATGCAGGTATTCAAGCAAGACTGCAAGCAGTCAAATAGTGCTTATTTATTTAGTAAGAATTGAGAGTTTATACTACAAAGACCGAGTTTTTCGGTCTTTATTTTTTGCATATTAAATTTCTATAAAGATTGTAAATTTTACACTTGCTTTTGAGTTGTCTTTATTTTATAATATAATTGTGAAATAATTCACGAATAAACAAAAATTTATTTCTGAAACTAATTTACAAAATGTGCGTTATGCACAATATACAAGGAGAAAAATATATGACAACAAAAAGCAAAAAAACTGTCGAATCTCTTGAAAAGACTCTAAACAAGTCTTCTCTTGTTGACAGTGCTGAACAATTGGAATTGCTTATCGAAAGAGCTAAAAAAGCTCAAAAGATTTTTGCAACATTTACTCAAGAACAAGTTGATGCAATTTTCAAAGCTGCTGCAACTGCTGCAGACAAAGCTCGTATTCCTCTAGCTAGATTAGCTCACGAAGAAACAGGAATGGGTGTTTTGGAAGATAAAATTATCAAAAACCACTTCGCATCAGAATATATCTATAACAAACACAAAAACGCTAAAACTTGTGGCGTTATTAAAGAAGATAAAGCAAACGGTATTAAAATTGTTGCTGAACCTCTTGGCGTTATTGCAGGTATCGTTCCTACAACTAACCCTACTTCAACTGCAATTTTCAAATCATTAATCGCTTTGAAAACAAGAAACGCAATCATCTTCTCTCCACACCCTAGAGCTACAAAATCAACAATTGCTGCTGCAAAATTGGTTTATGAAGCTGCTGTAAAAGCTGGTGCTCCGGAAGATATTATCGGTTGGATTGATGTTCCATCTATCGAATTGTCTAGCCAATTGATGCAACACCCTAACATCGCTTGCATTTTGGCAACAGGCGGTCCTGGCATGGTTAAAGCTGCTTATTCATCAGGAAACCCTGCATTAGGTGTTGGTCCTGGTAACGCTTGTGCTTTGATTGATGAAACTGCTGATATTCAAATGGCTGTTTCTTCAATATTGATGTCAAAAACTTTCGACAACGGTATGATTTGTGCTTCTGAACAATCAGTTGTTGTTGTCGACGAAGTTTACGAAGCTGTTAAGAAAGAATTTATCTACCGTGGCGCATATCTTTTGAACGCTGCTGAAGAAAAGAAAATGATAGATCTTCCGTTCATCGATCCTAAACGTGGTACAGCTCACCCTGACATCGTTGGTCAAAGTGCTTACAACATCGCTAAATTGTCAGGTTTTGAAATTCCAAAAACTGCAAAAATCTTGTTGGCTGAAAGACCTTCTGTTGATTGGGAAGATCCATTCTCAAGAGAAAAACTTTCTCCAATCTTGACTATGTACAGAGCAAAAGATTTCGAAGCTGCTGCACAAGTTGCATTTGAATTGGTTTCAAAAGGTGGCGCAGGTCACACAGCAGACCTTTACACAGATGCTAGAAGCCAAGAAAGAATTGACAAATATGCTAACATGATGCCGGCTTGCCGTGTATTGATTAACTCTCCATCAGCATTAGGTGGTATCGGCGACTTGTACAACTTCAAACTTGAACCGTCATTATCATTGGGTTGCGGTTCTTGGGGTAAAAACGCCGTTTCAGGTAACATCGGTGTTGAAAACTTATTGAACTACAAAACAGTTGCTGAAAGGAGAGAAAATATGCTTTGGTTCAAAGTTCCGCCAAAAGTTTACTTCAAAAGAGGCGCTGTTGATCTAGCTCTTCGTGAACTTGAAGGCAAAAAACGTGCATTTATCGTAACAGACAGATTTTTATTCAATTCTGGTGCTGTTGACAGCATTATTAAAGTTTTGGACGAAATCGGTATGGATCACGAAGTATTCTTCGACGTTAAACCTGATCCTACATTGTCAACAATTAACCAAGCTATGGATATTATGAAACCGTTCGAACCTGATGTAATCATTTCATTAGGTGGCGGTTCTCCGATGGACGCAGCTAAAATTATGTGGTTATTGTATGAACAACCTGATACAAACTTTGAAGATATCGCAATGAGATTCTTAGATATTAGAAAAAGAATTTGTAAAATTCCTGAACTTGGTAAAAAAGCTACTATGGTTGCTATTCCAACAACTTCTGGTACAGGTTCAGAAGTTACACCGTTCGCAATCATCACTGATGATGAAACTCACGTAAAATATGCGATTGCAGATTACGCTTTGACTCCTAATATGTCAATCATCGACCCTAACTTCGTTGATGGTATGCCAAAAGGTTTGACAGCTGCATCTGGTATCGACGCTTTGGTTCACGCAACAGAAGCTTACGTATCTTGTATGGCAACAAACTTCACAAACTCAAACGCTTTGGAAGCTGCTAAGTTAATCTTCAGATACTTAGAAAGATCATATAAAGAAGGTGCTAACGATCCAATCGCAAGAGAAAAAATGCACTATGCAGCAACAATTGCAGGTATGGCATTTGCTAACTCATTCCTAGGTTTGTGTCACTCAATGGCTCACAAACTTGGTGCAATGTTCCACGTACCACATGGTGTTGCTAACGCATTGTTGTTCAGACAAATCATCAAATACAACGCAGTTGATTGTCCTAAAAAACAAGCAATCTTCCCTCAATACAAGTTCCCTAACGCTAAGGCTAAATATGGTCAAATCGCTGATGAACTTGGTTTGGGCGGTAAAACTGATGATGAAAAAGTTGAATTGTACATCAAGGCTATTGAAGATTTGATGAAGAAAATCAACTTGCCGTTCTCTATTAAAGAATTCGGTGTATCAGAAGAAGACTTCAACGCTAAATTGGACGAAATGGTAGAACTTGCATTCGACGACCAATGTACAGGTGCAAACCCTGCATATCCATTGATGGAAGATATTAAAGCAATTTATATCGACGCATTCAACGGTGTTGTTAGAGATTACTACCCTAGCAAATAGGAGAAGCGTGCCGCTTCACCCACCCACTAGGGATTGGAGTTGGAGAAAGAGCATTGACTACGTAAAAGCGTGCCGCTCCACCCATCATTAGGTTTTGATAGAATAAAGCGGAAAACGATTTCTTAAAAAACTTAAAACGAACCGTCAGAAATGGCGGTTCGTTTTTTATGTTATAGAATATGTCATCGCAGATTTATTCAGTAAACCACTAAAATTAGTGGCGGGATAGGTATCCCGCCCCACTATCTTTTTACAAAAAGATAGATTAATATTTCGTTACAAATTTTCGGAATAGATTAATAGTTTATTTTCCAGCCTTCATCAACAATACGTCCAGTACAGCCATAACCAGGACCTGTATAATTTTCTTTTCTACAACCATTATTACTTGTTACACCTGCTTTTTTCCAATAATATGTTGTATTTAATGCTTCTTCCTCCGTCTTATCTTTATTCGCAAATTGTTTAATTGCGTATTCTTTAGAACCCTGCGGTACAAGATGCCCATTATTTTCAACAAAAAACCTGAATTGATCCCTTCCCACTACATTTGGACTATTATAAAATCCGTTTGTATCAATAACATAATAAAGTCCATACGAATAACCTGTACTAGAAATAAATCCATTTGTCAAAACTCTTCCGCTATAAGTATCTATATGTATTTCAACTCCGTTAGATAAGACATATGATGGTCCATTCGAAGAAATAGTAAAATAATGACTACTGGTAACATTTTTATTTAAATAAAAATATTTTGGCCCTCCACTATTCAATTTAACAACTTGTAAATATTTAGTTATATACGGGTATGAACTTGATGCTAGAGAACCCCAAAGATTTCCATCAGTCATAATGCCATCAATATACCTTGTTTTTGCAGTTCCATGGAATACTCCAATACTCCCCTCTTCTGCAATTACGCGCTGATGAAATTGTTCAAGTATTGATACTGTTTGTTTTAGTTTGGTGACAGTTACATGTTTTTGATAATTTTGAATAACTGTCGGGAGGGTTAATGCCGCAACAACACCGATTATGCCGAGGGTGATTAAAACCTCTGCCAAAGTAAACGCGACTCGACGATACTTGTCGTAGTGGGCTACGTGCGTAGTACCTTCGGCGAGGGTGAAAGCTAATTTCTTATGTAGGTCGGATTTGCGAAATTGAGGACGAGTGGCTAACTCGGGGAGCGAGGAACGTAATTCATATCTGCGACAGCAATATGAATGGCAGTTCC
>ERZ1026882.632-NODE-632-length-17868-cov-69.519284_pt1 | contig 17868 bp, 17 predicted proteins | sample MGYA00380171_ERZ1026882 | MGnify/ENA primary metagenome ERZ1026882 (study PRJEB33269, sample SAMEA4719807) | human gut metagenome | biome: human-associated habitat; feature: organic feature; material: feces | place: Cameroon | collected 2013-10 ...
CAAACAGCCGCCTGGACAAGGTGCGCCATATGTTTCAGAAGGTAATGTAAAGATAAGGGTTTTTATATTACCCCACCGAAAACGAGGCTTGAAAACCGCGCGAAATAAGGCTTTTTCACCCCCTAAATGTACACGCTGCGGTGTTAGCATATAGAAAGCACTGTTCATAGAAAAGTTGCAAAAAAACATTTGCAATGCACTTGCAAATGTCACGAATATTGAATATAATATTAGTGCAAGCTAAAAATGACGAGGAAAGGAGTGCTATTATGGCTAAAGGAAATATGACGATAAGAATGGAGCCGGAGCTGAAAGCACAGGCGGCAGCTCTCTTTAAGTCCCTCGGAATGGATTTGAGTACGGCAACGGGTATTTTTTATCGACAGGCACTTAGGTGTCATGGACTTCCCTTTGAAGTCAAGGTTGACGAGCCGAATGCTGTTACCTATGCGGCGATGGAGGCGGCAGAAAAGGGAGAGGATATGTATGGTCCGTTTGATAGCGTTGCAGATCTGATGGAGGCGCTGAATGCTTAAGCCGGAGTTTTCGGGGCAGTTCAAACGAGATTACAAGCTTGCGATCAAGAGAGGCTGCGATCCGAAGAAGTTGGAGGAAGTGATCACGCTGTTGTGTAACGAGCAGCCGTTGCCGGAGGCGTATCGAGATCATGCTCTCACTAATTCCAGAAATTATAAGGACATGAGAGAATGTCACATCGAGCCGGACTGGCTGTTGGTCTATAAAGTTGTTCGGCAGACTTTGATTTTGAAATTGATAAGGACGGGATCTCATAGCGATTTGTTTTGAGATTAACTCCGGATGAAAGAGTGGTGATGATATTTGGCGGGTGTAATAACGGAAATTGCAATAGAATGTGGCGTGTCGGAACAGGCAGTTCGTGCATGGTGTAGGCGAAACCATGTTGCGAAAGATGCGAAAGGAAGTTTCGCAATCAGCGAAAGTCAAAAAACCGCCATATATCAGCATTATTTAGGTGTTGAACGAAAGCAAGTTTCGCAACAGGCGAAAGCAAGTTGCGAAACTTGCGAAACCACTTTGATCGCTATGCTGCAGGGAGAATTAGACCGGAAAAGCGAGCAACTTGCTGTAAAGGACAAGCAGATCGAGGAACTGAACGCAAGGTTGGCGGAGGTCAGCTCGGCGTTGGTGACGGCACAGCAGACTGCGGCAGCGGCCCAGGCTCTCCATGCTGGGACAATGCATCAGCAGCTTCTTTCCGGCAAGTCCGGAGCCGATCAGCCGGAGCGTGAGACAGAACCGGTTCAAAAGCGTAGCTGGTTTAGTAGGTTCTTTGGGGACTAAACAGAACGACAAATCGGGAATTTGATTAATAAATCAAAATTATTTAATTGTTTATTATGTTTTTTTATAATTTTGGAACATGTATTTAAATTATTTGCTATTTTTATTTGCACTTCAATTGGAGGCAGCGGAATTAAGTAGTTTTTAAGCCATTCTGTACTCATATTCTTTTGAGCAATGCCTCTAGCAGAATAAATGCAATCAGATTCAAATTTATCAGAATTAAGAAAAGTAAATAAATATGAAATAAGTAAGTTTTTATCCCTTATTCGTATACATCCTACTCGTTGATTTAATGCAGCAGGTAACATTTCTTTTGAAAGAAGTGCAACTCTACCAACATTGCCAGTTAGAGATATAAGCAAATCATTCTCATGCAATTCATAATCTTTGAGAGTTTCTTTTTCCGTAATTGGATAAAAAGCTGGAGAGTTATCTTCAATAAATCCTTTTTGAACATTTGTAATTCTAATTACACGGATTCCTGAATCAACATATTTATCACTTTTGAAGGCATAACCATTAAGTATTTCACAAACATCCCCAAGCCTTACCATTTTATATTCTGCCATTTTACACTTCCCTCAAAAATCCATCATTTACTTTCTTCATCTTCTAAAAGAACAGAAGCTTTTGTATCTGTTGTTAGACCAATTCCGTCTCTTGCATTAAGCGGAGTAACGACTTTCTTTCCTGTTTTCTGTTCAAGTTCAATGCGTGCATTTTTTGCGATTGTTGCGCCATCTACTGCATTTTGAACATGGTCAGAAAAACTCTGCGGATTTGAGGATTCTGAAATTTCCTTTGTGGAAAGTTCAGCAAGCATATTCAAGACAAGCTCTTTGTTTGTCATGTTATCGCGGAGATTTTCTTTTTTGAGACCTTTGTATTCCTTATATTCTTTTGCAGTTTTGCCAGCCCATGTTTTATAGATGATATCGGTGAGAGTAGCAAATTGAACTCCCTCTTTTAAGCCGTGTTTTTTCCATTCGTCGGTAAGATCTTTGCGAATTTCAATTGATTTGAGACGCTGGTTAATCCAGTTTTCTGAATATCCCAATGCACGGTATTCTAGTAATGCACGCTGGATGCCCTGTTCAGGATCCTGAATTTCATCAAGACGTTCTTTTGCGACTTGTGCCATCCAGAGCTTAAATGGCTCGGCTTTAGGAGATGGAATAGACTGAATCAGACGGAAAAGCTGTTCTGTATTAAGGCAGTCTGTTTTGTACATTTTGCCGTCTGAAGAAGGCATTTTCAGTTGGTTACAATCTGTAACCAACTGACTTCCTTCTTTTTTAAGTCGGTTTTTTAGAACTTTCCAGTAGTTATTTGGATTTGCACTTTCCGTCAAAACCGCTACTACATCTACCACCGAAAAATACCATTCTTCGGCGTTTTTATCCCAGATTGTGCGGACTTTTTTATCTTCGAAAAGTTTTATTTGTGTATTTTCAGATTCCATCTTCTTATTCTCCCAGCATCTTTTCCAACTCTGCAAGATCCGCTGTGATTTCTTTCTGCAAATTTTTTATTTCGCCGATAAGCACTTTTGGAGCCGGGTATTCAACCTTTTCGTAAACGACTTCTTTGTATTTGTTGATGCTCAGGTCGTAGTTATTTGCAACAATTTCTGATTTTGGAACAAAGAAAGACTGTTCAGTGCGCTTGCGGTCTTTTTCGGCTTCAAGATTGTGGAAGCGTTTGATAATATCAGGGATGTCATTTGCATCTGTTGGCTGACGCTTGTCGTCGAGGGAATAGCCATCGGCTTTCATATCATAGAACCAGACATTATCTGTTCCGCCAGCTCCTGTTTTTGTGAATACGAGGATTCCTGTACTAACTCCGGCATAAGGCTTGAATACGCCGCTTGGCATACTGATAACTGCTGCAAGCTGATGGTTTTCTACAAGCTCTTTGCGAAGTGCTTTGTGGGCATTACTTGATCCGAACAAAACTCCATCCGGAACAATACAAGCACAGCGGCCGCCTTTTTTGAGCATTCGGATAAAGAGGGCAACAAAAAGAAGCTCGGTTTTGGTTGTAGAACAAACGTTTGTAAGACTTTCTGCGATTGTTGATTTATTTACGCTTCCTGTAAACGGCGGATTTGCAAGAATAATATCGAATTCACCTTCAATTTCGTTATTTTTACTTACACTGTCCTGATAAGCAATATGCGGCTCATGGATTGAGTGGAGCAGAAGGTTCATTGCGGAGATTTTGAGCATTGTACTTCCTGTGTCAAAACCAGTAAGAAGTCCTTTTGAATAATGCTCCCATTCCTTATCACCCATTTTTGTTCCATAAGTGTCGCGGATATATTCTGCAGAAGAAATAAGGAAGCCAGCAGTACCACAAGCCGGATCACAGATTGTGTCCATCGGTTGAGGACGGATAAGCTGAACCATCATGTCGCGAATCTGCTTAGGAGTACGGAACATTCCAACCTGACCGGAAGAGTTCATCTTGCTAAGTACATATTCATAAATATCACCAAGCATGTCGCGGGTCTGAACTTCTGGATTTTCAAAAAGTTCATCAAGCTTTGTGATTACGGCTTTTAAGGTTTGTGGGCTTGGAATAGAGAAAGTGGCATCCTTCATGTAGCGGGCAAAAGCACTTTCTTCGTTTGCGTTGATTTTTTTGATGAATGGGAAAATCTCTTTGTTCATCAAAGTAAAGAGTTCGTTTTCTTCGAATGTCTTAAAAATGTGCCAACGATATTTCTGCTTATCTTCCGGGAAAATGTGTTCTTTTTTTTCTCCCGACATCTTTTCATACTGTTCTGTTTCGTTTTCAACTTCATCAAGAGAGTGGATGAACATAAGGTATGAAAACTGTTCGATGACAGTAAGATATTCGCTCATACCTGCACTGAAAAAGTCATCCCAGATTGAATCTATTTTGTTTTTTATTTCGCCAGTAATCATTTTTTAGAACTCCTAACTTTGTTAAAGTGTATTATAGCAAGATTTTCTATAATTTTATAGAGATTATAACAGGTGACAGTGACAAAGAAGGTCACTATTATAGATTTTTTCAAAACTAGTTACCTCTCCCATTCCCGCTCCCTTCGCAGCTGCCTTTCCACCTCCCGGCCCGGCTCAAACTCCCTGTACCATGGGCTTTTCTGCATCCATTCCTTTACGTCTTTACAACCGTGTTCTGCAATAACTCCTGCAATCTTACGAAGCAGTTCCGGGGGGGGGTGCACTTTCAAACATCTGGCTTATCTCAGCAGTTCCGAAAAAGTGCTTTTTACCGTTGGCTGTCTGTTTTGTGTATCCGTTCAACGTATGGTTATACTGCTTAATCTGGCTGTCATATCCATCTTTGATTACCTTGTTTGAGTTTGCAAAAGCAGCAACAAACATATCGACTATCGGATTCAGCTGGAGGCTAAGTTTTGCAAGTAAATTTTTACGACTATGCCACAACAGTAAACAAAGTAAAAGAATTTGGACTTGTTGATCCAGACGATAAAGAAGGAAAAAAGCCAGCTTTTGTAAGTTATGACAAAACTACAGATAAATGGAATGCAACAGTAGAATGTAATAACCGAACTGATTATTCCTTTATTGCAGTAGATAATAATATTCCCCTAACAGTAAAAAACAATGGTAAAGATGAAACTGCAAGTTCCTGTGATGCTATGATATATACTCCAAAAACAGTTTGCTTTATTGAATTGAAAGCTGATAAAAAAGGTAACGACTGGCTTAATCGTGGAATGGAGCAGCTTGCAAACACAATAAGCTTTTTTGGTGATGAACTGGATAAATACGAAAACAAAAGAGCTTATCTTTGCAATTCCAGAAGACCATTCGCCCCATCAATTCATAAAATTGCTCAGCAGCAGTTTATGCAGAAAAATAAGATTGTGCTTCGTATTAAGACAGAGATTGAAGAGTTAAAGTAAGAGGAGAATAAAAAAATTAACAAACATCCTACGGAAAACAGAGATTCTTCGGAGCCGCTAAAATCAGGAAGATGTTTAAAAGTTCAACACTGGAACTGCTTCATAAGATTACCGCTTCTTGCAATATTCGGCAATGTTGTAACTTCACCAAAGCACTAGCAAAAATGCCATCGTCTGAGACAATCACCAGTCGCTTTCCTAGTAAAAACGCCTTTTTAATGATATAATCAATCATTGTTTTACAAAAGGACATTATCATGGCAAAATCAAAATCCTAGAAATCTAAATCATCTTCCGCCACCATCGGATTTGAACAGCAGATTTGGGATGCAGCCTGCGAACTTTGGGGACACATTCCCGCTGCAGATTATCGCAAAATCTTTACAGGACTTATCTTCTTAAAATACATCTCTACCGCATTTGAAAAGAAATACAAGGAACTTGTAGAAGAAGGCGATGGCTTTGAAGACGATCCAGATGCATACGAAGCAGACAACATTTTCTTTGTTCCGCCAGAGGCACGTTGGAGTGAAATTGCAAAGGCAGCCCACACACCGGAAATCGGCACAATCTTAGACAAAGCCATGATTGCCATAGAAGCCGACAACAAAAGCCTCAAAGGCGTCCTTCCAAAAAACTATGCCAACCCCGAACTGGACAAACGCGTCCTTGGTAACGTAGTAGACGTATTCCCCAACATGGACATGAGCGACACCGAAGCAAGCAAAGACCTGCTGGGCCGCACCTACGAATACTGCATCGCACAGTTTGCATCCTACGAAGGGGTAAAAGGCGGCGAGTTCTACACACCGGCCAGCGTAGTAAAAACAATCGTAAATATCTTAAAGCCTTCAGAAGGAAAACGCGTTTATGAGCCTTGCTGCGGTTCGGGCGGAATGTTCGTTCAGTCCGTAAAGTTCATTCAGGAGCACGCGGGAAACATAAGCAACATCTCAGTCTTCGGACAGGAAGCCAATGCCGACATCTGGAAAATGGCCAAAATGAACATGGCAATCCGCGGAATCGATGCAAACTTTGGCGACCACCCCGAAGATACCTTTTTCAACGACCTTCATTCCACGCAGAAGTTCGACTTCATCATGGCAAATCCGCCCTTCAACTTAAGCAACTGGGGGCAGGATAAATTGCGGAACGACCCGCGCTGGGCATACGGACTTCCACCCGCAGGCAACGCAAACTACGCCTGGATAGAACACATGATTTACCACCTGGCTCCAAACGGAAAAATCGGCCTGGTACTTGCAAACGGAGCCCTTTCCACCCAGACTAGTGGCGAAGGAGAAATCCGCCGTAAGATAATCGAGGCAGATTTAATAGAAGGAATTGTCGCCATGCCAACCCAGCTTTTCTACAGCGTAACAATTCCGGTAACCCTCTGGTTCATCACCCGCGGCAAAAAGCAGACCGGCAAAACCCTCTTCATAGATGCCCGCAACATGGGCCACATGGTAGACCGCAAGCACCGCGACTTTTCCGAAGAAGACATCGCCCGCCTTGCCGACACCTTCACCGCCTTCCAGAAGGGCATCCTCGAAGATGTAAAAGGCTTCTGCGCCGTTGCCACCACAAAACAAATCGCCGCCCAGGATTACATCCTCACCCCCGGCCGCTACGTTGGCATAGAAGAAAAAGAGGAGGACGACGAACCTTTTGCTGATAAGATGAACCGCCTGACCACCGAACTTAGCGGAATGTTCGCAAAGAGCCACGAGCTCGAAGAAGAGATAAAGAAAAATCTGGAAGGGATTGGGTTTAAGATTTAGGGCATTGTATGGGCGCTTCCTATAATACTTGACTTCCGACTATTTCGGAGTTATACTCCAAATTAGTCGGACTACACAAAAGGGGGCTTTATGTATATAAACCGTCACATTCTGCCATATTTGCACAGAATGAAAAAACAGTTCAGAGTTCTCTTAATTACCGGTTCCCGTCAAGTCGGAAAATCTACTTTGCTAAAAGAAAAACTTCTCCCGGATTATGGATATGTTACCCTAGATGATTTTACAGAACTTGGACTGGCACAAAGAGATCCCGCCCTGTTTTTCAAAAATCATCCGCTCCCTGTTATTGTTGACGAGGTACAGCGGGCTCCAGACCTGTTTTTGCAAATAAAGCTTCTTGCAGACGGCACAAAAAATAAAGGACAAATAATTCTTACAGGTTCACAAAGCTACAGGCTCTTGAGTAAAGCGGCAGATTCTTTGGCAGGACGTGTCTGCATCATCAATATGACATCTCTTTCGCTTAGAGAAAAATACGAAATTGATTTTAACACAGAATTCTTACCGACATCTGAATACATCGAATCTCGAAAACAAAAAATAAAGCCATATAAAAACTTATGGAATCATATATGGCGTGGAAGTATGCCGGAGCTGGCAGATGAGTCAATCGAATGGGAACCATTTTACCGCTCGTACATAAGGACATATCTTGACCGCGATGTGGCGGATATAATAAGCCAGAAAAATCTTGTAAAGTTTCACAATTTTATGCAGTGTCTTGCAGCTCGGGTTGGAGAACTGTTTAACGCAGATTCCATCGCCCGTGATGTTGGCGTTACAAGCAAAACAATTTCCGAATGGACAAGCATCCTTGAATCTTCCGGTGTAATCCGTCTTTTACAGCCTTATGAAAAAAATGTATCCAACAGAGCCGTAAAAACTCCAAAAGTCTTCTTTATGGATACAGGCTTGGTCTGCTTTTTAGTAGGCTGGTCTTCTGCAAGTGTAGCAATGAACGGCGCAATGTCGGGCAGTCTTTTTGAAAACTTTGTTGTAAGCGAAGTAATCAAATCATATTACAACGCCGGCCACGAAACCGAAAAAATCTATTTTTACCGCGACAAAGACAAAAAAGAAATAGATTTGATAATCGAAAAAGACAATATCCTCTACCCAATCGAAATCAAAAAATCAGCCCGTCCAACAATAGACATGGCAAAGCATTTCTCTGTCCTGTCTAAAATCGCTGGAGTTTCTGTTGGTCAGGGCTGCATTATTTGCCAGTGCGATAATCCTCTGTATTTGAGCAATGAAGTTATTTCGCTGCCGGTTGAGTATGTGTGAGGAGGGATGGGATGGAAGAGTGGAAAGAATGTAAGTTGGGAGATTATTGTGATTTTCAAAACGGTTACGCATTTAAATCTTCAGAATTCAAAACTAATGGTTAATATAAAATTGTCAAAATCAAAGAACTAAAAGATGGCCTTGTTAAATTTTTCGATGATTCTGCAAGTGTAGATATTCATGACATTAAAGAATTTGAAAAATATAAAATCTACCGAAATGATGTTCTTTTCGCTCTAACTGGAGACCCTGTAAGTAAACCTAATCCATTAAGTTGGGTAGGAAGAGTATCGATTTATAGAAGCGATGAAAATGCTTTGTTAAATCAACGAACCTGTAAAATAAAAAAATCTGATGAAATTGATAATCAATTCTTGTACTACTATTTTCGACAGTGGGAGAACTTTTATGCCTTAGCCTCAAAAGCTACAGGCAGTGCAAGTCAAGCTAATATTTCAACAAATACAATAGCCGACACAATCATAAAACTTCCCCCTCTCCCCACCCAGCAAAAAATCGCCGCCATCCTCGCATCCCTCGACGACAAAATCGAACTGAACAACAAAATAAACACCAACCTCGAACAGCAAGCTGGGGCCCTCTTCAAAAACTGGTTTGTAGACTTCGAACCATTTGGCGGCAAAATGCCCGAAGGGTGGAGAGTTGGAAAATTGTCAGAGATTGGTACTATAGTTGGTGGTAGTACACCATCAAAAGCAAAAAAAGAATATTACACGAACAAAGGAATTGCTTGGATAACACCTAAAGACTTATCAAATGACAAGTTAAAATTTATTTCTCATGGTGAGATTGATATTACTGAATTAGGTTTTAAGAATAGTAGTGCAATAAAAATGCCAAAAGGAACTGTATTATATAGTTCAAGAGCGCCTATCGGCTACATTGCAATTTCAAAGAACGAAGTCACAACAAATCAAGGTTTCAAATCTGTAATTCCAAATCCAAATGTTGGAAATGCATATATCTATTATTTCTTGAGGAGCAATTTTGAATTAATTGATAACATGGCATCTGGCTCAACTTTTAAGGAAATATCAGGTACAGCAATGAAAAATGTTCCTGTTCTAATTCCAGACGATAAAACACTATTCAATTTTCAAACTATGTGCGAAACACTATTTTCTCAGCAAGAACTATTAGAAAACGAAAATAGAAATCTTTCAGCAACTCGTGATACATTGCTACCAAAGTTGATGAATGGAGAAATTGAGATTTTATAAAGGAGATGTAAAAATGATTGAAAAAATAATAAGTATTGAAAATGTAGGACATTTTACAAATTATACTTTCTCAAAATCTAAGGATGGCTGGGATGGAGACTATAAAAAAATAAATGTCATTTATGCTCCAAATGGTTCGGGAAAAACGACTTTAGCAACAATATTAAAATCTATTAGTGATACTTCAATAAATTTAGACAGATTAAAAAAAACGTTTAATTCGACATCTGCATCAAAAATTAAAATAAAAGAGTCTAATGGTTTAATTGAGTTTGAAGATGGATGGAAATCAAGAATTAACAATATAGAAGTTTTTGATATTAATTTTATTGAAGATTATCTTTTTATGGGATCTGAGACTAAATATAAAAATAAAACAAATTTCTTTCGTTTGTTACTAGGAAATAAAGGCATTCAATATAGAGATGAAATTGCAAAACTTGATAACAGTCTGAAATATTATGAACGTTTAGTAAAAAAAAATATGTGCTTAACCCCAGAACAGACAGCAAACTATAATGAAAAAGTCCACAAATGGGAGATAAAAGACGAAGAATATCGAATCTTTTCTGAACAGAAAATTGAAGCTTTCATAAATGCAGTAAATGAGTATTTAAAACTTTTTTGTTCTTATATAGAAATAACTGAAATCCGTCATGGAAATAAGAATCGCATGGATGCATTTAATTTATATATGATTTTTGATGTCTATGGCGAAACTGTTGCCTTTTGTGACAATAAAATATTCCCTGATATACGACCAGCACAATATGCATTAAGTGAAGGTGATAAAAGTACAATAGCATTAAGTGTATTCTTATCTAGATTTAAATTACAATCTTCATCTGACAAAATAATTGTTTTTGATGATCCATTGTCAAGTTTTGATTCAGAGCGAAGAACTGCAACTATTTTGCAATTATCAGCTTTAGCAAATCAATCACAACAATTCTTTCTTTTGACTCATGACATATATTTTGCAAAAGATTTCTATAACAAAAATAATTTTAATCCGGCAAAGACATCTTTGATTATTCAAAATAAAGGGAACGGGAGTAGAATCAAAGCATATGATTTTAATGAAGCGTGTATCGATTATACGAAAGAAAATCTATTGAGATTAAAATCATATTTGGATAATCCTGATGACATTGATGATGAATTAGGAATAATTCGTAGTATTCGACCTGCATTAGAAGGAATCATAAAAATAAAGTATTTTGATGAAGTAAAATCAGATAACTGGTTAGGAGATATTATAAGTCTTATAAAAAATGCCTCCCAAAGTTCAAGGATTTATCGTTTAAACAATGTGCGAGAAAAGATAATTCAGTTAAATGATTATACTTCTTCTTATCATCATGATAGCGGAAATAATGATACTCCGATGATAAATTCTAGAGAATTGGTAACAAATGTAAAATTATTTTTTGATGTTCTATATGAAATTTAAAAAAGGTTTGCTAGTAGCGCTTGAGCTCGCAGAAGGGGTAGCGGACAAGCCAACAAAGCGGAGAGAATCGGCACTGCTTGCAGGGGCGATTCGTGGAGCGACTTGGCTTGGAAGCGAGGGGAAGGCTTTCCCCTCCTACCTATAAAAAATCGGAGATACAACAATGCCAACAGACAATAAAAGTGAAATCGTGATTTTTAAGACAGCGGACGAAAAGATTTCGGTTGATGTTCGTTTTGAAGGCGAAACTGTCTGGCTTACTCAGGCTCAGCTGGTGGATTTGTATGGTTCGAGCAAGGCAAATGTAAGCGAACATATAAAGCATATTTTTGAGGAAGAAGAGCTTGAAGAAGATTCAGTTGTTCGGAAATTCCGAACAACTGCGGCGGATGGAAAGTCGTATCAGACAAAATATTACAACCTCGATATGATTATTTCTCTTGGTTACAGAATAAAATCCAAGATTGCTACGCAGTTTCGTCAATGGGCAACAAAACGGCTGAATGAATACATCCGAAAAGGCTTTACGATGGTAAGAAGATATTTCAACCGAAACAATTATTCGTGGTCGCTGTTATTTTAAGAATCTTTTTATTGCAAATTCCTGAGCATCTAGTAAACTAAATTTATATTTGTTCTTTTCTTTTGAAAATTCTTCTTCAGCTTTAAGATTCCGTTCTTTATCATTATTCGTACCAGATAAATAATAATCTATTTTTGTATCTGTTTGCATTCTTAGATATTCAAGGTATATATAAAACTGATGAGAAACATCGTGTCCAAGAATATATTCATTTTGGCTTATAAACAATTTACTTTCATTCATTTTTAATTCATACAACTTGTGTTGCTCTGAAAAGCTAGACTGATATTGAAATGAATATTTATCAAAAGACTTTTCCTTAAGAGTATAAACAAACGCATCACTACATATTTCAGAGGATAACATTTCGACTTCATCTATCTTTTTCCAAATGTCATTCGTTGCATTAATAAATCTTGAAACTGAAAGTTCTGCAATTTTATTTTTAGTTTTTGCATTTTCAAGATTTATATTTATAAGAAAAGCTGCTAACAAAATAAAGATTCCGATAATGCATTTATCTAAAATAATTTGCAAAGTTTTTGATTCATCAAATAATTTTAAAATTTTTTTCATTTAAACATCTCCCTTACCGCACCATTCCCGATAAGGTTTGTGAATACCGAATAGTTTTTGTTCTCAAAACGGAGGCGGCCGGCAGGAATTGCGGGGCTGATATGCTGTTCTTCTGCAAAATTCCTTATTGCCATTGGGGTGGAAGAAATTGTCAGGCCCGAAGTTTTCCAGATATTCATAGGTATTAACATTTCTTTTGCATATGTATCGGCTTCTCTTTCAATTGTTTTGCTCATTTCATTTGTAATATCATCAAAGTAAGCGGCATTGTTTTTTGACAGATGTTTTTTTACATGTGCAAGTTCGTGGAAAAGTGTAAACCAGAAAGAGTCGAGGCGATCATAGCGTAAGGTTAGAGCAATTAAGGGGCTACCATCTGGCATAAGCATTGAAGAACCATCAAGGTGTGATTTTTCAAGATGTTCTTCTATAATAAAATGGATGCCTACTTTATTTAACAATTCTTTTGCAAGCTTTGGACCTTGGTCAAAAACACTGAGCATTGCAAGGTGTGAAAAGAATTGTTCTGTAAGAACATCTTTATCCCATTTTGGCAGTTTTTCTGCAGCGGCAAGATTCATAACTCTTATTCGCCAGGGCATAAGAATGTCATCAAGATTTTCAGATTCTTTATTTTCTGACTTTCTGTTATAACAAAGAGCAACATCCTGAATATTGAAGTTTCCAATAAATTTAATTATCAGTTCTTCCTTTAATTCTTTTGCCTTAGACAGAGTTCCGTCAAAGAAAGTTTTAAACCAGCCGCGCTTATACATTTCTGTAAATGGAAAGTTTATTCCATGCTCCATGATTGAAGAGTCTGGTAATTCTTTTCCAGATTCCTGAATAAGAACTTCTGCGGGAATTCCTAAACCTTCGTGAAGTTTGCGAATCATATTAAGGCTAAGAGCTCTTTTTCCGGATAATACTTCTGAAACTTTAGATTTACTTCCAATAAAGGGAATTAAATCTTTGCTTTTAAGTCCTTGCTGTTCCATGCGGAATTTTATTGCAGCCACAGGACTTGGAAGATCTATAGGGTATTTTTCTTCTTCGTAAATTTCTACAAGCTTTGTAAGGAGTTCCAGTTCGTCACCTGCTGGAGTTCCTGGTTCTGCTTCAAAAATTTCATCAATACGTTTGAGGATTTTTTCATAATCATCTTTTGTCTTTATAAGTTTAATATCGGCCATTAAATTTCCTCCACGTTTATACTGTCGTACTCTTTATGAGTTCCAACAAATCTAATGTATATGATTAGGAGAAATTGATTCAAGATATTTTCAAAAACTTAATACATTATGTCCTCATTTATCTCTTATTAAATATTATTTTCACTATGATAAAAACTATAAAAATCCGTATAATCAACCAATAACAAAAGAACAACAGATTCAAGAGAAACAAGATGTTTTAATGGCATTATTTCCAAAACAAAAAATTAAAACAATTGAGTGGTAAAAACAGGTATTGCGGGCAGCGATTGAGCCCATAGAAGTGGTACCTATCAAGTCAACTGTTCGAAAATTCCGAATAGTTCCAACCCTTCTAGTTAAAACAAAAAAAAATCATAAAAATTATTTTTATGAATATAGATTCAATTATAAAAGTATTTGACTTTAAATTCAATTTTCCTTATATTATATTTATAAGTACATACGAGGTGAATTTTATGTCAAATTTTGATAAAACTTTACTTGGAAAAAATATCAAGTTTTTAGCGACTCAAAAAGGTATAAAAGTTGGTGATATTGAAAATGAAGCTGGTGTAAGTACTGGATATTTATCACGTTTGGCAAATGAAGATAATAAAAATAATTTTCCTATAATGGATTTAATCTTCTTGATTTCTAATAAACTTGATGTATCTGTAAACACTCTTCTTTCTGTTGATTTATCAAATTTGACGCCAAATGAAATTCTTCTTTCTCAATTTTTCGATAAATTGAGTAAAGATACTCAAGACAATAAACTTGTTTGGGAATTGGAATCTAGAGCTAAACTGGAAGAATGTAAACAACAAGGCAACCACCCATTATTCTACGCCTATGAACCAAGAAATCCAGAAACAGAATTTTATTATCATTCAACATATGATTCTAATGCTGTAATTGGAGGAGATTGCTATAAAGTAATTGTTGGTAACAAATGGCTTTATTTGATGTGTGTAAATAAACCTGATGATATTCTTGATGGTTATGAATTATATTTTATCTCCTCAAATTACCAAGGTTATCCAAATATTGAGCAAATATGTAAAACTTATTCAGAATCTGATTTGTATAATCAGATAGTTGATTTACGAAATCAGGCAGCTGAATCAAGCAGACATGTAAAATTGTCAGATTCTGTTCGTAATTCGATAAACGATTATCTTACACAAGATGAAATAGATTCATTTTAATTCAAGGGGAGATGTTTATGCTTTCATTTTCGGATTTGTTAAATTATCTTAAAGGAAATAAAAATATCAGTATTCCCGCTACGCAGGAAAAAGATTTACGGAATATTGGTTATTATCATGGTTATAAAGGATATCGTTTTATAAGAACTTCCTCTAATAAAATCCAGTTTTCGAATATAAAAGAAGTAATTGTTTTAAATAAGTTTGATCTTGACTTGAAAACCCTCATCTATCCAAAAATCATGTTTATTGAAACAGCATTAAAGAGTTATTTTATTGAATCCATTCTTGATGATTCAAAATCTGAAGATATGGCAACTATATACTCAAAAACTGTTACCCGATATCAGAGTTATCAAAAAGGCTCTAAACAATATACCGAAGAGTTTAAGAAGCGCATGAATTTACAGATGAAAATCAATTCTGCACTTATACGCGATTATCAAAAGGAAAAAGAAATTGAGAAACACTTTTTTAACAATGATAAACCTATTCCTGTTTGGGCAGTTTTTGAATCTCTTACACTAGGAGAATTCGGAAATTTTTTTGATTGTTCAAATTTGAATACACGTCTTTCAACATCTAAATTGTTAAGCTTACCTACAAATTTAGATTCAGATGGAGAATTAATCTCATATATTATTTATACATTACGAGATTTAAGAAATGCTGTTGCACATAATAGTGTTATTTTTGATACAAGATTTAAAACTGCAAAAATAAATAAGCGCCTAACGTTATTACTTGAATCTGAAACTGGTATTAAGAATATTGATTTTAAATATATAAGTGCTTACATTATTTTGATAACTTACATTTATAAACTCCTGGAGCAAAATCGGGAATGTAAAAGCTTTATCCATGAATATCTCACAAAATGTGAATATCTTTATAAAAATGTTCCAAATAATGTTTACTTTGAGATTGTTGGTACAAATAATAAATCTATTATGACACAATTAGAGAACTGGATATAGTATTACTAGTAAATGTAAGTAAAACTTAGTAAAAGGTCATTGACTTTTTCATTTTTGCCGATATAATAGTATATGAATTGCGGTGGTAGTCTTCGGACGACACCTTCTAGGCTCCTGATGCGTCGGGGGCTTAATTTTTTTAACACTCCATAAATAAATGCAAAAACCCCAAAATCGTGATAAAATAGACGTAACTGTATGAAAGGAGTCTGTTATGTCCGCCGATTACAACGAAGAAGCCTATGAAAATGCTCTGATTGAGTTGTTCCAGAATATGGGATGGGAGCATGTTTATGGGCCGGAAGTTGAACGCGACTGGCATTCTCCGCTTTATGATTCTGTTCTTGACGATTCAATTCGACGTCTTAATCCAAAGGCGACACCTGCTGCAATTGACGAGGCACTTCTTAAACTCCGACATTTTGAAAATGCTGAACTTAAAAAGAAAAACGCCCTTTTTATGGACTACCTGCAGAATGGTATTGAAGTAAGCTTTTCTGCAAATGGTGAAACAAAATCTGACATCATCTATATTGCAGACTTTAATAATCCTTCAAATAATTCTTTTATCGTTGCAAATCAATGGACATTTATAGAAAACTCGAACAAACGACCGGATATCCTTCTTTTCTTAAACGGACTTCCCATCTGTCTTTTTGAATTAAAATCTCCAAGCCGTGAACAGACTGATGCTAGCGAAGCGTACACACAGATCCGCAATTACATACATGAGATTCCTTCCATGTTCATTTACAACTGTATCTGCGTAATGAGCGACCAGCTAACAAGCAAGGCGGGAACCATCACAAGTGGTGAAGACCGTTTTATGGAATGGAAGATAAAAGACGGCAATATGGAATCCAAGTCCTTTGCGGATTTTACAACTTTCTTTGAAGGCATTTTCCAGAAAGAGCGCCTGCTGGACATCATCAAAAACTTTATCTGTTTTAATAATGACGGAATTAATTCTTACAAAATACTTGCAGGCTATCATCAGTATTTCGCAGTTCGAAAGGCTGTTGAACGTACAAAGCTTGCAGTCAGCGGCGACGGAAAAATTGGAGTCTTCTGGCATACTCAGGGCTCCGGAAAATCGCTTTCAATGGTTTTCTATGCACACCTTTTGCAGCAGGCAATTGATTCGCCGACAATCGTTGTTATTACAGACCGCAATGATCTGGATAATCAGCTTTATGGGCAGTTCTGTAATTGTAAAGATTTCTTGCGTCAGGAACCTGTTCAGGCAGAAAGCCGCGAACATCTGAAGCAACTTCTTGAAGGACGTAAGGCTAACGGCATTATCTTTACGACTATGCAGAAATTTGAGGAAAGTGATGAACCACTCAGCGACAGAAAAAATATCATTGTAATGGCGGATGAAGCTCACCGCGGACAGTACGGACTTACAGAAAAAATCAAAACCAGCCGAGACGAAAAAAGTAACCTTATTGCCCACCGTACAATCGGTACCGCCCGAATAATCCGCGACAGTCTTCCGAACGCAAGCTATATCGGCTTTACCGGTACTCCAATTTCCCGTGAAGACCGCAGTACAATCGAAGTTTTCGGTGACTACATTGATGTTTATGATATGACTCAAGCTGTTGAAGATGGAGCAACCCGCCCTGTTTATTATGAAAGTCGTGTTATCAAACTCAAGCTTGATGATAAAGTTCTAGCCCAGATTGATGCAGAATACTCAGCTCTTGCAAATAATGCTGATGAAGAAGTTATAGAAAAGAGTAAACACGAACTTGGCAAGATGGAAGAAATTCTTGGCCACGAAAAAACTATCAACTCTCTTGTTGATGATATTCTTAATCACTACGAAAACGAACGCCAGTATCTTTATACCGGAAAAGCAATGATTGTTGCCTATAACCGTTCTATTGCGATGAAGATTTTTAATCGTATTCTGGAGCTACGGCCATCCTGGGCGGGAACAACTTCTCAGGTCACAGTCGGCTCAAAGCAGATTACAGTCCCTGGTGACGATGCCCGAATTGCCGTTGTAATGACCGAAAGCAACAAAGATCCGGAAGAATGGCGTGCAATCATCGGCAACAAACACCGCAAGCAGGAACTTGCAACCCGCTTCAAAGATAATGACAGTCCTCTTAAAATTGCAATCGTTGTTGATATGTGGCTTACAGGTTTTGATGTTCCTTCTCTTGCTACAATGTATGTTTACAAACCGATGGAAGGCTACAACCTTATGCAGGCAATCGCCCGTGTAAACGGGGGCTGTCCAAAAAGAAATGGGCAGCCCTAATTATTTTAAATTTACAAGAGAA
>ERZ1026882.633-NODE-633-length-17815-cov-4.721453_pt1 | contig 17815 bp, 11 predicted proteins | sample MGYA00380171_ERZ1026882 | MGnify/ENA primary metagenome ERZ1026882 (study PRJEB33269, sample SAMEA4719807) | human gut metagenome | biome: human-associated habitat; feature: organic feature; material: feces | place: Cameroon | collected 2013-10 ...
CTGCCGATAGCAAAATCTACCGAGCTGCTTTTTGTCAACCAGACATATTTCGACCGCTTTGCTGCGGCAACAGGTGCCAGCATCGATGATTTTGCCGATTATGACAAGCTTTTTGCGCTCTGCCGCAAGTATTATACCTGGACCGGCGGCAAAAATATGTGCCAGCTGGACGATTTCTATAACTATTACCTGACGAGCATGGCTTCCTTAGGCGACCCGTTAATCAAGGACGGCAAGCCGGCCCTTGCCAGCTCCAACTTTAAGCGTGTCTTCCGTGCCGCAGCCGAGCCTGCAATTGCCGGTGGTCTGGGCATTGAAAAGGGTTATGCGGCCGATGCCTGGAAAACAGCCGATTTAATCAGCAACGTCGGCTCCACCGCCGCTATTCTTTATATGCGCGATTACGTCACTAATCCCGACAATACGCGTGAAACCATTATTACCAACTATTACCCCTGCCCTGTTTTCAGCGGCGGCAAGGTAACACTGCTGCAGCGCGGTGTAGGATTATTAGCCATCAAAAGCACAGACGAACGCAAAAACCTTGGTGCCGTTGTTTTTGCAAAATGGCTGGCGCAGGAAAACAGCAATTTGAATTTTGCAATGCAAGCAGGCTACCTGCCAACCAATAAGGAAGCACTGCCAAAGCTGCTGAATAATCCTCAAGATGTGCATAACTTCAAATACCGCAAGCTGTATACCTGCATGCAGCAGGTATATAAAGAAGGCACCTGGCTGCATCTGCCGCACAAGGCCGCCGATATCCAGCAGAATCTGGAATACGGCAGCAAAAACATTCTGCGCGCTGCCCATCAGCAATATCTGCAGCAAATTGCCAACGGTGCCAACCCACAGCAAACGCTTGATAAGTTAGTAGAAGAAAGTTATCAGAAGCTGCTAAATTACAAGCAATAAGCCAAAAAATCCTATCAAGGAGGCTCGTAATGCTCACGAAGCTCACCAAAATAAAAAGACTGCTGCTTATAGGCAAGGAAATATGGCATAATAAGCGTTCCATGCGCAGCCGTTTCATTATTTACCTGCTGTCACTGGTTCTGCTGGCAGGTTCTGCTATGCTGATACTGTTAAACGTTATCGGCATAGTACAACCACCAAGCCATGATATCGACCGCTTTCTTGAATATGAGCTTAATACCCGTACCAACGATATCAAACGCCAAATGAATGCACTGGCTGCACACAATATCGATTTGTCGCAGCAGCTGCAGCAGGATATCAACCGCGTTATGCTGGACCAGGGCATTTACAATAATTATGATGCCTTGAACAACAATCCCGAGGCCTTAACAGCGATTCAGCAGGCAACCTACCAGACACTTGCCGCCAAAATGCAGCAGGCACCGGCCAGCGGCGCTTTGTATCTGATTAACGCCAGCGTCAACACCAATCTGCTGGAACCGACCTATAACGGTCTTTTTCTAAAATTCACCAATATCTATTCCGAAAATACCCTGTTCAACGAAATTTGTATGTTCCGCGGCAACCCACAGGTTGCACGCAATAATAACATCAGCCTTTACAGCACCTGGCAAATGGAGCTCAACGTCCACGCCTATCCGCAGGCTGATAAGCTTTTGCATGCCAAGGAAAATAACATTTCCCAACAATATATCCTGACAGACGTTGCCCACCTTAAAGAAAGCTGGGAGCAGTCACGTCTTTTCCTGATGCCCATTAACAGTAATGACGGCAAAATTATCGGCGTCTGCGGCTTCGAAATCAGCAGCGTGTACTTCCAACAGCGTACTAAACAGGCCAATTACAAGGGTTATCCTCTGATTACCGCTATTCTCGACAAAAAAGCGGACAACGAATACCAAGGACAGCTTTCCAATCCGGCCTCCTTCGTCAATGCTACTATAACAACCAGCTCTGACGGCAAGCATGAATTATTTACTGCCGGTCAGGAGCGTTTCATCGGCTTCACTGCACCCCTGACGGTCGGTGCCTCGGAGCACAGGGTAGCAGTAATGCTGCCTGCCGACAGCTATTATCATCTGCAGAGGCAGGCTAAAATGCGTCTACTGATAATGCTGGGTATTATTCTGTTGCTTTCATTGTTGTCTGCCGGTTATTTCAGCAAAAGATATGTAGACCCGCTGGTAGCGGATTTGCAGCAGCTGCAGCAAAATCCCGATGCTCCTCCGCAAGCAAATGTACTGGAGCTTAACCAATTCTTTGAGTTTCTGCAGAACCATTCCGAGCAGCAGGCTGAAAAACTGCGTCAGCTGCAAAGTGAAAATAATGAAGTACAAAAGCAATACGGTCAGGCCGCCGTGCGCTTACAGGAGGCACAGGAAAAGCAAAAGCAGACCGCCAACCAGTATCTTCAGCTGGAGGAGCAGCTTGCCGCCCTGCAGGATGAAATTCAGCAGGTACGCCTGCAGATGGAGCAAACGCAGCAGGAGAAGCTGCAAGCTCAGCAGGAACGTGAGCAGGCACAGCAGCAGTTCAACTTTGCTCAGGCTGCTCTGGAAAAGGCTATTGAAAAGAAGCTGGAGACAGTTGACCCCGACAGCTATAAGATGTTTGTTGATAATCTGGCAACGCTGACGCCTAAGGAGGAGGACATCTTCAACCTTTATGTTCAGGGCTGCTCGACCAAGGCAATTATCAGCCAGCTTGGCATCACCGAAAACACCTTAAAATATCACAACAAAAATATCTACGGCAAGCTTGGTGTAAAAACCCGTAAGGAGCTGCTGCAGTATATCGAACTGATGCGTAACGCAGAACATTAACGCGCAGCGCATTGAAAAAGCCTCCGGCGAGTTTACTCGTCGGAGGCTTTCGTTATGGATTAGGGGTTAGCTTCTGTCATAGAAGTATTCTTTAGATAATATTTCTTGCTTCTATTTTTACCATCTGACACAATGATATCCATTTTAGAAAATTTAGCTAAATATCGCCTTGTTGTTGCCTCAGGCATTCCAGCTGCTTCGGCAACAACTTTAGTAGTAACAAAATCATGCTGTTTTGCAAGTGTCATCAAGACATTAAAAAAGCATTTCTCTTTTTCATTTAATTTATCGCTCACTTTATCGCTCACTTTATCGCTCACTTTATCGCTCACTTTAGTGGTTCCATAATTTACATTCTTCAAAATAACTCTAAAACTACTTCCATCTGAATAAAATATAGGCTTTAAAGACTCATTGTAACCTGGAAGTTTTTCTGTTTCACTGATAATCTTTTTCAGGCCACTACCTCTACGTTCCATAAATTTCATTCTATGAAACAAATCTGCTATAACCGGATTACGTCTCATAGAGCCAATATCAGCTATAGTATGTTCCTGTACTGCTTTACCGTCGAACATCCCGCCAGGTGAGCTAATTTCTAATCTATCATCATACATATCAATATGTACTTCACTACCTAATACAATATAATCTCTATGAATCAGAGCATTTACCAAAGCCTCCGTCACAGCACGTTCAGCATAATCAGGCTTATCAACCCTATATTCTACATTTTTATAAAAACGTACTTTAGAATTATTTTTTACGAAATCAGATGCACTTCTCAATAAGTATATTAGATTTCCTTCAAACTCTTTATCATCCAAGGCGTCATCAAAAACAGATCCCTTTTCTAAACCATTCCATCTTGTACAAAAAACACGTGAATTATAAACTATATACTGATCTGCAAACAACCTTCCCGCATTAGTAAGATAACCCTTTTTGTCTGCAAGACAAAAAGAAAAATAATCCTTAGGCTCCATTTTCAGTAAAGTCCGTTCATAATACGTTGCTTCAAGCAGAGTAAAACTATAATCTTCCTTTTTTACATCACTTGTTAAAGCATCAAATGACTGATTTTTACCTTTCAAAATCAGTTCATTAAGAATGTAATCTGGAGCAACTATGCTTTCGTTACCTATTCTAACATAAGCCTCCCTAATCCCATCAGCTTTGTAATAATACGGAGTTGCTCTCCCTGCTTCAATAGTAAGAATCAGAACGCTCTTTTCCTGTTCTTTTTCTAATGTAAGAATAAATTGCGGAGTAGGTGTAATACGCGTCTTAATCAAATCACTTATAGCTTCCGCACTTTTTTGCGCATCAATTATACCAACAATCTCACCGCTATCATCAATACCAAAAATCAGCTTACCACCAATACCATTAGCAAAAGCACTGACACTTTTTAACCAACTTTTTGGCTTTTTAGTCTCCAATTCTCTCTTGAAATCACATTCTGTAGTTTCAGCAAGCGGATACAGCATTCTTCCAACATCCTCCGAAATTAATTTGATTTCATTATATCATATTACCATCTAACAAACACCTGTTAAATCCAAGCTTATAACGTAAATATAAAAGTTCAATTCAGTAATATTTAAATAGTTACGCATAACAATCTACTATGTGCTTTTTGAGGCTGGGTTTTATCCTAGCCTCTTTAAGCCTTTTTTAGTGTTGGCTTGTTTTATGCTTACTTTTATCCTGATATTTCTCCATCAATACTTTCAAATACTTATCATAAGCAGTAGGCATATCCTCAATAGACATAAGATATATATCTTTAAACATATCCGGTTCTTTATCTATTAATAAAGCTCCGCTATAACCACCATCTTTAGGGAACTGCGCAATATCACGAGCATTGATCAAGTCGTTATATGCAAACTCTTTGCCTTCAGCCTTTCTTTTTTTAGCATAGCATAATGCGAAATATTCAGCTATAGACTCCTGAGTCCATCCTTGTTTCAAAAATGCTTTTCTACTATAAAACCAGCGTCCACTTTTTGTCATAGTATCAGCATAATGCCAAGCATGCTGCATTTCATGCGCTATAGTGTTTATCAACAACTCCATTCTATCTCCAGCATTAGTGCAATCGTTGCTTATTTCATCATAATATATGTGTATTTCACAAATACCACTGCCTTTAGGTTTAAAATATCCAAGCGTTATAAACGAGTTGCGAAGTACATCCAATGCTTTATCAACATATTTACATATTTCACCAATAGCTTTGTTTTTTGAACTACTTAATTCCTCTAATATTTTATCATGAAGATAATCCACTTCTTCTGAAAAATCATTATTTAACAGCAAAGAATAGAATCTGTCAATATTTTTGATTTTATCAGTACCGATAGAAGTTTGTCTTACTGCTTCCATAGTCTTTTCTTTTAACTGTTTAATCTGCTTCAGTAAACTATCTTCACCAGGTTTTTCAGGTCCATTATCTATATAAACTTTACATTCCAGTTCCTCTCTTTTTAACACAATATTCCCTAACTCACGAAACTTAAACTTCTCATCCCTAAATTTCATGATTTTACTAATTGCAGCTTCAATTTTCTTTATTTCATTAACTTTAGCTCTACTATTATTGATTACCGGGAAGCCGGTAAATTTAATAGCTTTCTTACCGGCACTAAAAACATTTTCCCTAACTTCTGAATTCGCATTAGTCTCTGCGTAAATTCCTATATTCATATCAGACGGAGTATAATACACAGGCCACCAAAATGCATTTTTCCAGACAGGATTACACTGTTCAGTCAGCACCAATACAGGATATCTGTCTCTAAGATTTTTAGCCAAAAGACCTTCATTATTACCATCATCAGGTGCATCTTGGTATGTATCTGTATTGCCTCTTTTCTTTTTCATGCCAATTTGACGATTTCTTCTAACAATCAAAGCCACTTTATCGCATTGACTAGTAGAAAATAAAAATGGGCTTTCAATATCAGCAAAAACACTGCATTTTGTTTCTAGTTGATCTGGCTCTATCATATCGTAGCAATAACGCAATAATTCTAAAGCTTTATCTTTATCAATAAGCAAATACATACTATCGTCTATATCTAGTCCTTTTTTATAATCTGTTTGCTTACTGCAGTGCAGCTCTTCTACAATCTCATCTATTTTGTTCTTTAATCTTGTAGTTCTTTTTACAGTAAAGCCAACCGGCAAATAACGTTTTTCCGGTAAAATAGTCTTAATATCCGAAGCTGCAATTTTAACTTTTGAACAAGCAATTATCTTATTTCCAGATTCCAGGTAAACCACACTGCCACCTTTTTGTCTTTGCATGCGTTCACGCAAAATGCAGTCTCGTTCCATAATATCAGTCATATTATTTAACAGTCTTGCTGTAGTATAAAATCTGGTAACAGAAAGAAGGTTTTCACTACGATAGCCAAACATTCGGCAATGCTGCATAACTGTATCCTGTTGCATCTGTTTGGGATCTCGACCATAGAAAAAGCTAATTAAAGAAGGTATAGTTATTCCTCTATCTAATACTTGTCCTCCTACAAAAATTGTCAAAGAATTTTCTAGCTTCAGCTCACCAGTATTGACGTCAAGCAGTTTTTCTATATCTTTATCACTATTAACTTCTTTAATATCAACTTCTGTGATAATTCCTTCCAAATCTCCGTCTTCGTCTTTATAGGCTATTGCTCTTGCAACTTCTTGCATTGACGGTAAGGTTATAACATTATATGCTTTAACAGATTGTGCCAGATCAGTATAAGATATTTGAAGATATTTTTTTATTAAGGAGCTATCTATATCGCGTTCAAGCTCTCTACGAATAATATCAAAGCCATTTTCTATAAAATCCTTTTCATGTTTATGTAATTTTTTATTGATGGAAGCATGCATAACCGCTGAAACATAATAATCTCTGCAACCCTCTTGTAACTGTATAATTGCAGTACCTACCAAAACGTCAAAAATCCATTTTCTTAGCGCTGGCAACGCATATTTAGCTCCGTTTGGTTCCAAAAAATTTTCTGGTTTTACTACACGCTTATCTGTTAACGCAATATTTTTACCACTATTTTTCTTAGCTCCATTAAGTAAATCCATTTCTTCCTGTGGAACTATATACGGTAAATACATAGCCTTATAATAATCAGCGGAGTACTCATCTTGCGAATCCATGAAGTAATACTTTCCACCAATATATCCCTGGCCAGTAGGTAATACAACTGTGCGCTCCGGTTTTATAGGCATTATATCTTCATTGCTAAAAGCATCAGGCTGCAAATATAAAGCATATGGAGTTGCTGTAACCTGCATCAACACATGACGTACTTCACTGTTCACACAGCTCTTACGAGCAGCATTTACATCGCCAGATACTCTTCTTAATGTCAATTCATCTTCTTTTCCTTCATATCCTATAGAGGTAATATCAGCTTCATCATCAACAATCAGCATTCTTTTATATTTATTAGAAGCAACAATTTCATTTATCAAGCGAATCATTCTATCTACATTATCAGCTTGTTTTTTTACAACTATTATTCTTTTCTTCTCCGGATAGCGCTTCAAAAACTGTCTTACTATCTTTTGCTTACCGGCTTCTGTAGTCTCACTGCCAAAGTCTATATCAAGAATATTTTGAGCTACAACATCACCAATATTACTTTTACCTGACTTTACTTCAGCAAATTCAGCCATCATCCTGCTAACAGTCTGTTGAACCAATGCTTTACTGCATTTAGTTAAAATAATGGTCATATCAAAGTCGTTATCAAAGCACAAAGACATTAATCCAATAAAAGCCCTCGTCTTACCAGATTGAATACTACCAAGCATCATAATAGGATGATAGTCATCCTGATTAAGGTTATTCAAACACAAAGAACCTAATTCCTCAATTCTCTCTTTCAGCTCATCTGTATACTTATCAGGTTTAGATACAACTATTGTTTTATAAATTCTGCCATCTGTGTTCATAAACATTCTCCTTGTATTTACGATGAATTATCTTTGCTTATTTTGCCAAGTATTTTGCAATAAATATTTCTATAGCAAATTACCATATACATTTATTTTATAACTTTACTTACTAAAAATCAACCTTGTCATAAATAAGCGTTCTACGACCAGCATACTACAATTTTACCTGAAAATAAAAAATTGTAACCTGTTCATTTAACTACTAACTGCATAAAAAATACGCAACAGACCTTAGCATCTGTTGCGTATAAAAATTTTATTTTTTATTTCTTAAATTTTACAGCTTCTGTCGCACCTTCTACCCTACATTACAGCTGCAGGATGAAGAATTCATCATCAACATTTTTTCTGCCTCTGCTGAGGGAAAGCAGAACTCTGTTATCAGGCATATTACTCAGGTTTACCCAAATATTGCTGTCAACTTCCTTATTATCGGTCAAATCCTTATAGCTGACAGTATCAAGCAGCATGCCGGTACTCTTTCTGTAAATAAACAGCTGCTGATTGTCTACAGAGGAATCGCTGACTACCAGATATTCATCAGTCAAAGCTATATCGGTCAAGTTATGCATAGCCTTGCTATCTTCACGTTTTTCCTTGCCGATGACGCGTTTTTGCTTGCCATCGAAGTCATAAACGCTTACCAGGCCTACATCCTGAGTGCCGATACGTGCATTGCCGCCAACATAGAAATCACCGTTTCTGTCTGCAACAACGCTCTGCGGAATATTGATTTTATCCTTGTCGTCAGCATCACGGCTTCTGGATTCCTTACGTACTGTGCCTAAATCCTTGCCTACTCTGTAGCCGTTGCGCAGCTCAACCTTTCTCATATCGCCCTGGTTCATCCAAATCAAAGCCTTGTCCGCATTGCCCTTAGGAATTACAGCAAGGTTATTGAAGCGTCCTTGTGCCTCTTCAATGCGCTTAGTTTCGCTATCGAAATAGTTGAGTCTCATTCTCTTATTGTTATAGAAAATGCCTCTGGTGCCATCGGAAGAAATCTTAGCATTACCGGACAAAGCATCAACATTATTGTCCAACATGCGCAGACCATCTTTATCCCACTGCATCTGCACAAGTCTGTCCTTAACGTTGGCATAAATCATATCTCTGCCGACAACAGCCAGCTTCATGCCCTTGCCATAGGAATTTTCCAGACGCACTTTAGAATTATTCTTCAGCGCAAACAGCTTAAAGGTTTTACCACCGGCCTTAATATCCTTGTTCGGCAAATCCTTCAAATCGGCAGCAATCGGTTTCGGTTTAGGGGGCTCACTGGTGCCTTTGTCGCCCCCGCCACAGCCGGCAATAAAGCTGCATGCCAGCAGTCCGGCCAAAATTCCCATTGCCATACGTTTCTTCAACATAACAATCATCTCCTTGTTTTATATAGAACGCTCTTTATTTGATGACGATACGACCATCGCCGTAAGGCTTAGCATATTGCTCGCCAACCTTGCCATTCAGATGATTCTGCAGATATTCCATAATCGTATCTGCGTCGCTCATCATTTCGTCCTGCACCAAACGTGCGCCCTTGAACATCGTAATGCCGTCACCACCGAATTTGAGCATGTAGGAGGTTCCGCCCACGGTGTATTTTTTCTTAACGTCTAACGGTTTACCGCCAATCTTGACATCGCTTACGCGACGGGCACCGGCAACACGCACAAAGTTGCCCTTGGCATCCAGCTCAACACTGGAAGCAACGGAGCTGTCGAGCGTGTAGCTCAGGCCGGATACCTGCATAAAGCAGCCGCTTTCTTCCGGATAGCTCATAGAGCCCATCTCCAGCGCATCGAGAATCTGCTGGCCGCTGGTCTCTAATACTACGCACATATTACCGAAAGGGAAGGCCTCCAGCAAATCGTTGTAGCTGATTACGCCGGTTTTGATTTCGTTGCGGATACTGCCGCCGTTTACCAGAACTACATCGCAATCCAGCACTGCTCTATAAGCATCGGCAACAAAGTCGCCCAAGCTGCATTCACGGTTACGCACGATGCGCTCACCGGTTGCAGGATCATTGCTGCGCAGCTGCACCAGTGCTTCGCCCACAGGCTGCTTCAGCAAAGGCTCATAGGTTTTTATTTCCTGGGCAATAACTCTGCTGATAGCAGCGTCCTTGCCGTTGGATTTAGTAAGCAGCTGGCTCTTAAGCTTGCCTTCAGGAGTAATTACCAGCTCGCCTACAGTTTTGAGCTTAGTACCGGTCTGTGCCAGCAGTACATCCTTGCCAACCTTATTTTTAACCATACGGGTGAAGCGCTCGTGAGAATGTCCGTCGATAACAGCGTCTACACCTTGAGTATTTTTAGCAACGCTTTCGCTGCTCCACTGCGGGGTAGTGCCATCCATACCCAAATGACCTACGATAAATACGTAGTCCGCGCCTTCCTTGCGCGCCTTATCAACATTCTTCTGCAGCTGTTTGTACAGCTTGCTGCCGCTCTTATCCTCGCAGAAGCTGTAAATGTACTGTCCCTTCTCATTTTGGAAGAAGGTCGGCGTAGAGGTTGTCAGGCTTTCCGGTGTACTTGCACCGACAAAGGCTACCTTGGTATCCTCATACTGCATAATCTTATAACCGGGTAAAACCTGCTTGTTGTTGCCGGCATAAACAAAGTTAGCGCAATAGTAGCCTGCACGCTGCAGCGGAACCAGCTCCATAAAACGGTCCATGCCATAGTCAAATTCATGGTTACCGGGAATGCAGAAATCATAGCCCAGATAATTCATGATGCTGACAACAGCCAAACCACGGGAAAGCTTACCAATCGGTGCGCCCTGAATGGCATCACCTGCATCAACCAGCGCTACGTTCGGCGTTCTGGCCAAGGTATCGCGTTTAATCTGCGCCAGGCCATCAAAGCCGATATTATCATTAATACCACAATGGATATCGTTAGTATGCAGAATAACAATGTCATGCTCCAGCGCCCACGCCATCAGCGGAGCGGAAACAGTCATCGCCGCAGTCACTAAAAACAGCGATGTTTTTTTCAGGAATTTTTTCATATACACCACTTCCTTCCAGCTTTTGTACCTTCATTATACCCTCAAGAAAGCAAAAGCACCCTACCCGAAAAGCTGATTTCGGGTAGGGTGGCAGGAAATTTTACAGATTTTCAGGCTATTATGGCAAAAAAATGCAGCTTCCCAGGTGGCAGGCAAGTAATTTTGCTTGCTGCCACAGGAAAGCTGCCTGCTTTATGCTACACTGATTTTCTCAGCTACACAATTCTTAAGACCACGGATCATCTGCTGCCGGAGTTTTAATGCCGCTCAGCAGCCCCTTGTAATCCCACAGGAACCATTCGCCGGTAGAAGCCTTTTGGCGCACGGTCATCGGGCGAGGGCTGTCGGCACCGCCGCAGGTAATCAGGAAGCGTGCATAGCCTTCCTCCTGATAAGTATAGGCATTAGTTTTAACCTCTACAGTATACGGCATATCCGGCTGATAGTTATTCGCCGGAGTTGCGCCCATAAAGTAGGAGCGCATCAGATACTGTCTGCCGCGGAAACGGTCTGCAAGGAACTGTTCATCTCTTTTAGGTACCGGTCTTGGTCCCAGCAGCTTGTTGAGCATAGCAATTGCCTCTGCCGGATTGGTTTCGTAGCGAGCCAATGCTGCTACAGTGTAAGCTGCAACCTGCTGAGCATCGGTTTCCGGTCCGATTTCAGCTGCCGATTGCGGCAGATTTTGGAAAATTACACGTCTAGTTTTTTCTTGTTTCTCCACTTTATTCACCGCCCTGTTAATAGTGTTATCAATAGTTCTGTCGATTATTCTGTCTACGCCGATTCTTCTGTTCCAGTCAAGAGCTTCTGCTGATTGCAATTGTCCCGCCAAAAGCATTGCGCAGCAAGCTAATACAATACCTTTCTTCATTTGTTGCACCTCCTCAGAATTATCCTGCGCTGTTAGATACACAGGCATGTTTCCTTACAAGCTCATTGTACAACGAAATTTGCTGAAGCACCCCACCCAAACTGCCGATTTCGGGTAGGATGAGCAAAATTTTTCTGTCTTTCAAGGAAAATTCTGCAAAGCAGCAGTTCCAGCATTATCATACACAGCAATCTCAGTAACCACATCAGCGCCACACCATTGCCAAAAATAGTGCGCAAGCATCTGCTGCCTACTAATTGGCCAAATCGTAAATCTTCCTTATCGTACCATCATCGGCAACATTATAAATCAGTCTGCCGCTTTTCTCTACCAGATAGCGCGCATCCTTAAATTGCACTGGATTAGGAGCATCCGGATCTCCCGCCTTAGTCATAGTATGATAGCTGTAACGCTTGTCAACATCAGGATACAAAGCCTTTTCTTGTTCCCACTGATAATCCCAGAAGCTGAAATGGCAGTTGTTTCTGTCCAAGAAATTAATATTCGGCTCCAGCACCAGCTGCAAGAACAGCACCGCTACGTTCCAAGGCATTTCCGTTTCACCCTGCACAAAGCGAGTACCTCTTTTGTTGCTTCTTTCATAGGTCCCGGTCAGGGAGAGCAGCACCCGATTATTGCCCTCAGGCTCACCCAAAATCCAGGCACTGTATAGCTTGCTCTGCGCCTGATAGCCATGCGGATTACTCAAAGCATATTTTTCATAAAGCGGCATACTATATCTGTACTGAGAAGGATAACCCATACCATTTTCATAGCTTGCAAGACTCGGCACATGCAGATAACCGATAAAACGCTCACCGTCATGCGCAAAACGCACCACACCACTCGCCTCGGTCTCATAGCGGTAATGGTCGTCCTGCCATTCACCGCTGTGTACCTTAAGGCTCATCAGGGTACCGCGCGTAGTCTCGTACACCATTGCACCGCCCTCAACATGGGTAGCAGGATTATACATCTCATAATAGTCCGCCCGCGCAACCGACATCCCGCCACACATCAGCAGCACACCGCACGCCAACGCACTCAAAAGCTTCTTCATAAGCTCACCTCCAGACAACAAGCAAGCACCCGCAAGAAAGGTAACACACTACACTAACGCACACAACCCCCTTCCGCCTCACTTCGTTCGGCACCTTCCCCAAGGGGCAGGCAAGAAAGGTAGCACTCCAGACTAAACTGAGCAATTAATATATCGTAGCGAAAACATAAAAATTTTAGGGAATGAGTGCCTGGAATAACAGAAATTGCAATACTGTTTGAGCGCTAAGCTAACTACTACAGCAAAATCTCTTGCCCTAGCGCGAGTTTATTGCAATTTCGTCGTTATTCCGCACGAAATTACCGTCCGTAAATCGCTTTATACAACATTCTCCGGAACAACAAAACTATGTAAGCGATTTTCGGGAAAATTTTTCGTTGTAGTGCGATATGTTAATTGCGACGCACATTCCCCTTCCGCCTCGCTACGCTCGGCACCTTCCCCAAGGGGCAGGCAAGAAGGATAGCAGAACGCCAGCACGAGCAATTAACATATCGTGTAAGGAATAGCAATTTTAGCAAATGAGTGCTTGGAACCATAGAAGTAAGGGTACGTAACATTCTTTTACCGTCTGATAAATTGTACCGATGCTTCGTCCTGGTTCCGCACGAAATTTGCGTTATGCCCTAAGGCATAGGAAAATTGCTACTGACTGAAACGATATTTAATTGCGACGCACAACCCCCTTCCGCCTCGCTACGCTCGACACCTTCCCCAAGGGGCAGGCAAGAAAGGTTATAACTCTATCCTAAATTGAGCAATTAATATCTCGTGTACACAACCCTCAGTCATCGCCTACGGCGATGCCAGCTCCCTTTCAGGGAGCATATAAAGTTAGCGAGAAACGAAATTTAGAATTTCGAAACACCTTTATATCTTCCTTGAAAGGGAAGGTGGCTGCGAGCTTCAGCGAGCAGACGGAAGGGTTGTAGCGCGATATTTAATTGCGATACGCAAAACATTTTTCAGCGTATAAAAAAGGCCCCTGCTCCGCAATATTAACTTACGTTGCAAGGACCTCAAACTCAACTCACTGCCTCAACCCACAGCATCATTGCTGCACAGCATTTTAACCTCACCATCAACTGTCACACTATAAGCATCCCACAAATTCGGATGCACATAATAAGTCATAACCAGCTCATCATTCTTATTATAAACATAAATCCCAAAATAATCGCCAGCATCCTTCGGCAGATACGAATTAAAAACGCTGTTTGGATCCTCGGCAAAACGACTGCCATAGCCAAACCAATAATCCTTACTGCTCAAATCCAAACCGGTATTCTTCACATTAAGCTTACGCAGAAAATACAGCGCCATAGTATAATCCTCTTCCGCCTGCATTCCCTCAAGCCTATAAGTACCGCCGATATCAGGCTCACTCACCTTAGTAATCCCCATCTCGCGCGCATCAATCGTCGGCAGCAGCACAACCTGCTTACCCTCTTGCACTCTAGCCTCGCAAACAAGCGGCTGAGAGCCATAACCAAAATAACGTATATCCTCACCATGACGGCCCACATCAAAAGAATAATCCTCCAACACCAGCGAACCGTTCTCCAGCATACCCACGCCCTTAAACATCGGCGCATTACCGTCCTGCAAATCATAAGTAACAACAGAAGCAAAAACGCCGGACTGCGTATAAATCAGATGCAAAGAAGCATTATCCCTGCCATTAGCACCATAACGCATATACGGATATGCACCATAAGACGCTGCCATCGCTGTTGCGCTGACAAGCAGCAGCAGGCTGAACATCAGCAAGCTAAATAATTTCTTCATCGCCCGCACCTCTATCTATCAACCTCACTCAGCAGCAGGCTTCCGTCCTCACCGCTGATAGCAATACCGAAAATACGCTCCCTGCCCAAAGAATCGCGCACCGCAATACCGTTGCGCGGGAAGGACTCGGAATCACGCATCACAATAATAATTGGCTCCGTCGCACGCAGGAAATCCTTATAATAAATAGACTGCACGTTAAAAACAGGATACCCCTCAGCGCTCACCTCACGCAAATCCAGCGCCACAACCTGAAAATCAGAAAAATCCACCGAGCTCGTCACTACAGCCTTCGCCGGTTCAAAAGCGTCCGGCATCCGCACAACCTCGCAGGCCGCAGGATTAACATGAGCATCCTTCAGCCAGCACACATGCAGCATGCTTTGTGTAGGCTCCGCCACACTATTCGCCTGAGCACTGCCCCAACCGCCAAACAAACCAATACCAAGCGCCAATAACATTGCACCTAAAAATCTTTTACGCATAAAAAACACCTCCAAAGTTTTTTACATCTTCTCTTAAATTAAGCCCTCTTCAGGCGTTACACCTTACTCAATCTCCTGCAGATAAATACTGCCGTCCTTACCGCTTTGCAGAATCGCAAACCTGCGCTCCCTGCCTGCATCATCCTTAAAGCTGATACCGTTCTTGGGAATAGTTTCCAAGCTCTCCAGATGCAGCACCAGCTTTTCATCAGCCATCAGCAAATCCTTGCTGTAAACGCTCTTGCCGGAAGCAAGCTCCAGCAGACGGAACTCTTCCAGATTTTTCGTACTGCGGAAAATCACATCCGCACCCTTAAAGGGATTAGGCACGGAAACCTGCTCGTACTTGGAAAGATCAAACTTTGCATCCTGCAGCTCATGTACGCCCATGCATTCCAGATACTGCATTGCCAGGCCCTTAAAGCCTCTCTGCTTATATTCCTTCAACGGCAGCAGCTCAAGCTTCACGCTGTCACCGGCCATCTCTGCGCCCATATCAAAAAAATCATCCGCAGTCATATTAGTCTTTTGCGAAACAGCAACATCAGCTCTGCCCACATTGTTGCGATAAACATCAAGACCAGGTTCATTATTGCTCTTTGAACGGGTAAAGTACATATCAACGCATCTTTTATTACCGTTCGGCAGCAAATCCTCCAGCGCCAGCACATAGTCTGTATTACTGCTGTTGCCGCGTGTCAGCAGCATATTGTTCGGCAACAGCTGCAGATTGCTGCGTGCCCAGCCCTCATCAACAAATTTTATCTTACCGTCCACAAAGGTATAAACAGCATATATATCCTTGCCGTAATAGCCCTTGCCCTGCTTTTCGTTATCCAAAATAGCAAAAATCAGCTCCGGCACCTTGTCATTATTGATATCCTGCAGCGTATAACCAAGAATGTTCAACGCATCAACATAACCCATATGGTCCCGCAGCTCGTAAATTCCGGTCATGCCCTGCTGCGGCACCTTATCCATATTGCCGTCATTCACAAAATTATAGATACCCTCCACCAGCTTGCCGTATTCACGCTCATAGGCAGGCACCTTCGCCACAGTCGCTGCAGCTTCCTCCACCTTCGTGGCCTTGGGCTGCGTTGCAGCAGCCTGCTTATCCGAACCGCAGCCATTCAGCAGCATTGCCAAGGCAGTCAGCAGCATTGCTCCCACCAGGACATTTTTCCAGCTTTTCTTCAGCATATCAATCCCTCCGCTTCCTGCTGCCTGCTTTGCAGCTAATCTTTTATACCTATATTTTACCCTAAAAAAAACTAAAGCGCCCTACCCGAAACAGCAAATTCGGGTAGGGCGCAAGCTTTAAATCACAAAATTATTGCTTACAGCTTGTTGAATACATCCTCAACCATCTTCCAAACCTTAGCGCGGTCTACAGCGTAAACAATCTTCGCATTCTGAGCACCCTCAGGAGCAGCGCCGCGGAAGCCCATAGTCTGACCGTAACCGTAGCCGTATTGGTCATCAACATCAACCGGCAGAGTTTCGGATTCCAGAATTACAGACGGATCAATTGCTACTGCTGCTGCCAGAACATCCCAAATGTAGTTCTTGAAGGACGGATCCTTGCGGAACATCGGGGTAGCATAATGGCTTTCCCACATAGCCTTGAAGCGATCGCTCTTAATGCGGCTTTCCAAATCCTTAAAATCATCGTGGCTCATCAGTTCCTTGCTGCAAACATCCAACGGCAGGAAGATTTGCTCCTTCCAGGGAGCGCGGTAAGCCTTTTTAGCGGTTTCCGGATCAATCCAAACGTTGAACTCGGAGGTCGGCATTACGTTGCCTTCGCAGAAGAAAGCGCCTGCCATATAAACAACGCGTTTAGCCAGCGGAGCAATTTCCGGAGCCTTGTCCAAAGCAGCTGCCAGGTTAGCACCACTGCCGATAGCAACGATGGTTACTTCACCCGGATGCTTTTTGATAGTATCAATGATGAAATCAGCAGCATGTTCCTTTTGCGGGTTCATTACCGGTTCATCTTTATAATTTTTGCGGTATTCAGCCTGCCAGGATTTCGGCTGAGGATAGCCTGCAGCGCCCAGATGGGAGTCATGGCCACGGCCGTAAATGCGTTTTTCTTCCTTCATGTTAGCGAAACGGTCCTTGCGGACGGTTTCATTAACGCCCATATATACAGGGATATCGGTGCGGCCGATGCCCTCCAGCTGACGGATAGCAGAAGCGGTACCGGTTTCAACCCAGGTATTGCCTATAACGATGGTAACACCCTTCAAATCCATTTTAGGAGATTCGGCAAGCATCATCATAGCGATGCCGTCATCAAACAAATCCACCATATCTGCGTCCAGAATAACCTTTTCGCGTGCTGCAGCCTCAGCAGACAGCGGAGCAGTCATAGCGCCAACGCCCATGCACATGGAAAGCAACAGGCAACCACATAAGCTGGTTAATTTTTTCATTTTCATATTCATTACCTCCTAAAATCCCTAATTCTATAAATTTCCGCACAGAATGCAGATTTTACCTTAATCAAATTCTTCCGGATAAATACTGGCGTCCTACAGCAAATCCTTCATTTCCTGCATCCATTCCCTATCGTCAGCGTTGATACAGCTACGCTTGCTCAGCACAGCAAGCGGATACAGTTGGTTGTTTACACCTATAGTGTAGCCTAAAATGTGCAAAAGCGCCCCACCCGAAAGGGTGATTTCGGGTAGGTTGAAGGGAAATTTTTAGGATATTTTTGATTTTCGGGGTTGTTTGAGAGAAAATTTTAGGTTTTAGTGCGTCCTTTTGGTTTTACTTCTTTCGTCCCCGAAAGAAGTAACAAGAAAGGGGCGCGCTTTGCGAAAGCGCGGGAAACAGT
>ERZ1026882.635-NODE-635-length-17787-cov-5.140932_pt1 | contig 17787 bp, 13 predicted proteins | sample MGYA00380171_ERZ1026882 | MGnify/ENA primary metagenome ERZ1026882 (study PRJEB33269, sample SAMEA4719807) | human gut metagenome | biome: human-associated habitat; feature: organic feature; material: feces | place: Cameroon | collected 2013-10 ...
CCTCGGGACAGGCCCGCCAGTCCGGCTTCCAGCCAGTCGATTCGACCATCGCCTACCGTCTCACCTACAACAAGAACGCGCAGGATGCCTCCGGCCAGGTGCCGTCCAACGAGACCGCGAACACCGTCAAGCAGGCCAAGGCCAAGTCCTCCGGCAGCGTGAGGCTCGCGGCCGACAAGACGGACGGCAAGGTGTCCGACCTCGTGCAGCGGACCACCACCCACGAGGACGGCAGCGTGACCGTGAGGACCGTCGACACGAGCACGGACGTGGTGTCCGGCTGCCAGGTCTACTATCCGGCCGGCCAGAGGATCACGTTGGCGACCATGGCGAAGGACGACGACTGCTGGGATTCCAGCATGCTGTCGCGTCCGGGCCACACCCAGCTGGGTTGGAACCAGGACCGGAACGCGACCCAGGCGCAGGCCCAGGTCACGATGGTCGAGGGCGGCATGACCGTGTATGCGGTGTGGGTCGGCAACCCGGTCCTCACCTACGACACGAACAAGCCGGCCACCTGGTCGGGCCAGATGCCGTCCACCCCGGCGTCCATATCCGTGGCTTACAACACGGCCGCCACGGACGGGTCCGGCTGGCGGGCGGGCGACACGACGAAGATCCGCGGCTACAAATTCCTCGGCTGGTATTCGACCCCGCAGGACGGTTCCGGCCTGTACGACTGGACCAGGCCGTTGACGGGCAACATGACCGTGTACGCGCACTGGCAGCGGTTGCAGGCCAACGTGATCTACGACAAGAACGCGTCGGACGCGAAGGGTTCGCATGCGAACACGACCGGATGGCAGTATTCGGACGTGACCGTTCCCTCGGACACGTCGAAGTCGTTCACACGCGCAGGATACGAGTTCATCGGTTGGAACACGAAGCCAGATAAAACCGGTACCGCCTATGAGGATGGCGGTCAGGTCCCGCTGCAGGACAAGGACATCACCCTGTACGCGGTCTGGCAACCCGTTCACACGGTCCTCAATCCGACGGGCGGCATCGGCCTGCCGTTGCTTGTCGCTGGTGGCATCGGCCTGCTCGTGGCGGGCATCGGATCCACGGTCATGCTCACGCGCCGTATGCGTGGCGAGCAGTGACGGATGAGCCCCGCCAGATGAGGGAAGGCATCCGGAACGATCCCTTGGGACCGGCCGGGTGCCTTCCCCGTTTTTCCGTCGATATTCGTTGTTCCTCCGGTGGTGTTGACATGAGTGTTTCCGCAAGTCGTATGGATTGGGATTGGATCGTCAAGGGCGACCACGTGTATGACACGCGTCGAGAACGCCGGCGCCTGCGACTCCGCCGACGGCATTCGCGACGCGTGTTCCGTCTGCTCGCGGCCGTCACGACCATATTCTGCCTGGTGGGCGTGGGCACGTTCGCGTGGATCGGCGTGGAACAGGCCGGAGCGGCCCGCAGGGCCGCGCAAAGCGCGGCGTTGGCCGACGAAGGCGACCATTCCGCCGAGAAATACGCGCGCATGGTCGCCAAGGCCCGCGCGTACAACAGGATGCTCACGGACCATGCGCAGGTCATCGGCGAACGATTGGAGGACGACGGCACCATCGATGGTGATTTCGGGTTCAAATCGGACAAGGAGTACCAGAGCCTATTGGACTTCGGCGACGGGATCATGGCGTCGGTCGAGATCCCGTCGATCGGCGTGGACCTGCCCGTCCGCCATGGAGCCGACTCGTACGCGTTGGACAACGGGCTCGGCCACCTGCACGGCACGTCCCTGCCAGTCGGCGGGACAAGCACGCACAGCGTCATCACCGGACACACCGGTGTCGCGGACAAGGCCCTGTTCACCCGGCTCACCGAACTGAGGAAGGGCGACGTGTTCTACGTGAAGGTCGCCGCGCAGACCCTCGCCTACAGGGTCACGCGCATCCGCAAGGTCGACCCGGACGATCTGAAAAGTCTCCAGATCGAACGGGGACGGGACCTGGTCACATTGGTGACGTGCACGCCCATATTTCTCAACACGTATCGGCTGCTCGTCACAGGGGAACGCGTGAGCATGCCAAGTGACGCGCCCTATCCCGAGGACGCGCCCAAAACCAGCGGACGGGACACGCGCCCCTATCTCATATCCGGCGTGACCCTGCTCGCGGGCCTGCCGGCCGCGATCATCGCGTCCAGGCCGAAAACCCGACCATTCGGACGACACGGACGGAAGGACTAACCCCGACGGGCAACGTCTGGGGTAGTGTGGAGGGTATGCGGCCACACCACCGCCGACAGGACGACACGCCGGTGACGCCGATATCGGATTGGGGGCACGTGGAATGGCTGACGGAAACGTCGCAGGGACGTTTCCATTGGAACCGGATCCTTACGGGATCCGGCATTGGAGGGTAGATATGAACAAGAAGGCTTTCGCAACAGCGGTAGCATCCGTGGCGGTCGCAGGCACCATCGCCGCACCGGCCATGGCCGACGAGACCGCGGTCACCCCGGTCGAACAGGCGCAGCAGGCAGTCTCGCAGGCGCAGGACGCCGTCGACCAGGCCGCCCAACAGTCGGGCGCCCAACAGGATCAGGTGTCCGCCGCCCAACAGCAGGTCGCACAGGCCAAGGACAGCCTCGACCAAGCCAACACCGGCGTCCAACAGGCCCAGCAGGCCACCGACCAGGCTCAACAGCAGGTCGACCAGGCCCAGGAGAACGTGCGGCAGGCGCAGCGGAACGTCGAGGACACCATCAACCAGGACCAGAACGTCCAGCAGGCCACCAATGGAGTCCAGCAGGCGCAGGACAACCTCCAGCAGGCCCACGACAGCCTCAGCCAGGCGCAGGAGAAGGCCGACAAGGCCGCGAAGAACGCCGACACGCTCGAGAAGGCCATGAACGACAGCCAGTCCATCCGCGACGACGCCGCCAAGGCCAAGGACAAGGCCGACCAGGCCGCGAAGAACGCGCAGGCCAAGGTAGACGCCACCGACAAGACCAAGCTCGACCAGGACACCGCCGCGAAGAAGACCGCCGTGGACCAGGCTCAGGCCAAGGCCGACCAGGCCCAGCAGGCCGCAGACAAGGCCCAGGCGAAGAGCGACGACGCCAAAGCGAAGCTCGACGAGGCCACCCGACTGGCCGGCGACGCGAACGATCCCGCCAAGGTCAAGGAGGCTCAGGACGCCGCCGTGAAAGCCGGCGAGGCAGTCGACGCGGCTCAGCAGGCTCAGGCCAAGGCCACCGTGGCCGCCACCACCGCCAAGACCGCCGCCGACCAGGCCCAAGCGAAGGCCGACGACGCGCAAGCGAAACTCGACAAGGCCGACAAGGCCGCCGACCAGGCCAAGGCCAAGGCCGACAAGACCCAGACCGCCTTCGACAAGGCCCAAGCCGACAAGACCACGTCCGACACGGCGCTCGACAAGGCCAAGACGGCGAACGACAAGGCCCAGAACGAGCTCGCCAAGGCGAACAAGACGGCCGCGGACGCGAAGACCGCCGCCGACAAGGCGTCGCAGGACGCCGACACGGCGCAGGCCGCCTACGACGCCGCCGTGAAAGCCGCCGCGGACGCGAAGAAGGCCGCCGACGAGGCCGCCAAGAAGGAGGCGCAGGGCGCGGCCGGCTGGTTCCAGACGGACAACGCCGAACAGGCGTACAAGTATCTGACCGACTCCAGCGTCTCCCAATACTTGGAGTACACGCACATCGGAGCCAAGGACGACGCGACCAGCCTCGACAACCTGCTCAAGGCCCTCGACATGATCGACGAGTGCAACAGGCTGCGCGAGGAGAACGGCTTGGAACCGCTGAAGGTGTCCGAGACCGCTTTGGCCATGGCCATGGTCCAGGCCAACTGGGCGGCGAACGGCAACTATTACCACAACATGCAGTACAAGACCGGCGAGAACCTCGCCTGGGGCACGTCCGACACCGATCCGTACAACGGCTGGTACACGGCCGAGAAGGCCAACTACGAGGCCGCCCTCAAGTCCGGCGACTATCCGGACCTCGCGAGCCTGTCCGCATGGGACATCTCCCTGAAGTATCCGGACCTGTACCAGACGATCGGCCACTACCTCAACATCATCGACCCGGACTATATCGCCACCGGCATGGCCTACAGCGGCTACGGCGAGACCCAGTATGACCACGCGTTCTCGCAGGAGTATTACAACGACTGGAACTCCTACAACAAGAACGACACCGTGTTCGACGCATCCGTCTACCGCACGATGGTCGAAAACTACGTCAACCAGATTCGTTCCGCCCAGTCCACTTACGAGCAGGCGTTGAAGAAGGTCGACGAAGCCAAGGCCGCGCTCGACAAGGCCAACCAGGCGAAGGCCGACACCGCCGACGCGAAGACCGCCGCCGAACAGGCCCAGCGGGCCGCGCAGGCCGAGGCCGCCGAAACCGCGAAGATCCTCATCGACGCGACCGCCAAGAGCCAGACCGCCAAGAGCGCCTACGACCAGGCGAAGACCGCGAACGACAAGGCGCAGGCCGACTACACGACGGCCGACACCGCCCGTCAGCAGGCCCAGAGCGCCTACGAGCAGGCCAAGACCGCGAACGACAAGGCGCAGGCGGACCTCAAGAACGCCCAGGCCGCGGTCGAACAAGCCAAGCAGGCGCTCGACAAGGCCCAAGCCGACAAGACCCAGGCCGACGAACGCGTCAACATCCTGACCGACGCCGAGAACGCCCTGGCCGCCGCCAAGACCAACTACGAGCAGGCCAAGAGCGAGGCCGACCAAACCAAGCAGGCATTGGAAGCCGCGAAGGCCGACCTCGACGCCAAGCAGGACGCCTACACGCAGGCCAAGGCCAAGAGCGACGAGGCCGAACAGCAGGTCAAGGACCTCGAGAACGCGCTGGCCGACCTCAAGGCCAAGACCGACGCGTTGAACGCCGCCCAGAGCGACCTCGACGCGAAGACCGAGGCGTACCGGCAGGCCGCCACGGCCCGCGACGACGCCGCCAAGCAGGTCGAACAGGCCAAGACCAACGTGAAGAACGCCGAACAGGCGTTGACGGCCGCCAAGGCCAAGCTCGAACAAGCCCGGAAGGACGCGAAGGACACCGACGCTGTCAAGGCCGCCCAGGCCGCCGTCACCAAGGCCCAGACGGACCTCGACGCCGCCAAGCAGGCGTTGGCGGACGCGCAGGCCAAACTCGCCGACGCGAAGACCACGCAGGCCAACGCCAAGAGCGACTACGACAAGGCCCAGGCCGCACTGGCCGCCGCGATCAAGGCCGCAGCCGATAAGAACGGCTCCAAGGCCGACAACAACGGCACCGATTCCAACGGAACCGCCTCCGGCCCGCAGATCGAACAGACCGGCCTGAAGACCAGCGAGAAGGCCACGTCGAACGCCGCCGCCAAGGCCGACAAGGTCATGGCATCCACCGGCGCGGACACGAACGGCATCATCCTCGCCGTCGTCGCGTTCGCCGGCATGGGCGCCGCCACGCTCGACCTGAAACGCCGCCGCATGGACGTGACCGCACGCCACGGCATGCGCTGACCCAATTCCCCCTCCAAACAAACAGGCGGCCGGAACAGGACGACGGAAAACCACATGACGGTTTCCCGACCCTGTTCCGGCCGTTTCTCTCTCAGGACCCAGATCCACCACGGTTCGGTAAAATAAGCCAAAGAAGGAGAAACCATGCCCAACACGCAACTGCGTCAACATATCGACGACATGCCCGGCATCCTCGCCAAACTTGAACGGATTCCGGAAATCACCACCCGACTGGACCTCATCGACACCCTGCGCGCCCACGCCCTCTCACTGGAACCGTTGGATGGCGTCGAAACCATGGCATTATCCGATTACGACCGCGACTGGCTCGTGAGATACACCTACAATTCAAACGCCATCGAAGGATCGACCCTGACTCTTCAGGACACATCCCTCGTATTGGAAGGCGAATTCGTGCCCTCGGATTCCCCGGCACGTTTCGTGTTCGCGGCGCGCGGCGTCGCCGACGGCATGGCCTACGTCCGCGAATACGCCTCCGAAAGACGTGAACTCGACCCGGAACTGATCCAAAGGATCCACGAGGTGACCGCATTGGACCTGCAGCCGTTCGCACGCGGCACGTTCCGTCCTTACGGATATCTGGCGAGAATCACCGCGACCCGCGTCAAGACCGCCGACCCGTTGGAGATCCATGACGACCTGCAAGCCCTGATCGACGGGCTGAACGGAAGCGACGCGCACCCGTTGCTCAAGGCCGCGGCGTTCCATACGATGTTCGAAAACATCCATCCATTCATGGACGGCAACGGCAGGACCGGCCGGCAACTGCTCAACCTCATGCTGTTGGAGAACGGATACCGTCCCGTGGCGATCAAGCATGACGCCGGACGTGTTTACGCCCGTGGTCTCGAATCCTGGCAGGTCGACGGTGATCCCGAACCGTTCTGCTCCATCCTGTTCGACTGCGTGGAACAGGAGGAACGCACGTTCATCGACCTTGTCGAACGGCTCCGTCATGATCCGAAAACCACGGACGGCTCCATCGCCATGGATGCTCCGGGCCAGGATGTCCAGCCGCCGGATCCGGCCGATGTTCCGGACGATACGCGGCCGGACGATCCCGGCATCGGCCTGGTCTGACCCTCTTCGCAGGTCTTGACGGCTTCCAGCATGAGCAAGCCAACGAGACCGCATCCCGAACATAACCGAACATCCGATACCATCCTACAGACGGCCGGAACAGGACGACGGAAACCCATACAAGGGTTTCCCGAACCTGTTCCGGCCGTTTTTTCCTCCCTTCGCCCTCTCGTATCCCCATATCTTGCGGTCCTTATGCCTCCCGTCCGACGACGTTCGGGAACGAAAAAGAAACGTCCCCCACGCACCGCACGCCCTCATCATCTCCCCCGTGACGGTATCGGACGGGGCGCATGTGGAAAGAACGGCACAGGGAACGAGAATCCCCGATGCAAGGAGGGAACACGATGGGCGTAATCATCATCATCGCCGTCTTCTGGCTCCTCGGCCTGCTGATGGCACGGAGCATGTGCGTCGTCGCGGCACGCGCCGACCGGCGTATGGAAGAAATCCGCCATACCCACACGGACACGGATATCAGCCGGCCCGCCGACACCGGCCACGCGGGACGCAGTCGTCGTCCTGTACGCGCAATGGACGGATGCCATGACGATAATGCCGGAGACGGGAGGAACAATGAACGAACATTACCTGCCGAAAACCATCGGGGGGGGGGCTGCCTCTTCGGCCTCATCCTCATCCCATTCGCGCGGCGGCGCACGCGCCGAAGCCGGTAGCATCAACCGGAAGGGCGGTGTGACATGCTGAGGCGCATCGCCCGCACCCTTTCCGGCCGTCCGTTTCCCCTGGAACGTCCACATGAACGAAGGACATCCACGTTGCTACCATGGGAAACGGGAAGCAATGAATCCATCCACCATAATCGCGGGGTCCGATGCTATTTGAAATGAACCGTGTCCTAATGTGCCGGAACCATCCGGTACTGGAATTCGCGTACTCATCGAACGCGGGTCTCATCCTCGAAGTGGGTGACGTGTTCGATCCGAGCCGTGTACCGGTCGGCATGTACGTGGATGGACAGCCCCGACCCGACAGTGATTCGGTGACCGCATGGTGGCGGTCCCGGGGAATCCCCGCCACAAGGGACGGCCTACGCACGCTGCTCATGGCCACGGGCATCCCCTCCGGAAAAGAACTGCTCGACCGTTCCATGGGATTGAGCCTGTCCGACCAGTACTGGATCCGTCCCGCCGGCATGGACGCGCTGCGTTGGGAGGACCTCAACTTCTTCCACAACGATTTCGACGAACGGCTCGGCAAGGCGTTGTTCACCGGCGACTCATCCCGTATCGGCGACGTGAACACGCCGGACGTGACCAGCGCCGGAGACCTGCCCAAACGGTGGATCATCCGTGACGACGGCGTCAGGACCCTCATCAAGGCGGGACGGTCCGGCCAGGAGCCCGACAACGAGCGGATAGCGTGGAAAACGGCCCGCCTGCTTGGCATCGACCATGTCGAATACCGTGTGGGCAGGATCAACGGGGCCAGGGTGTCGGCATGCGACGAAATGCTTTCGGATACGGAGGAGCTCATTCCCGCCGGACAGATCATGCGGATCTTCCGGAAGGGAGGATACCGGGAACGGCGCGACATCTGGGTGGACGCCTGCCAACGGCTCGGCGTCGACCGTGAAACGATCATGCACGCCACGGATGATTTCCTGTTCCTCGACTTCCTGCTACGCAACACGGACCGGCATTACAACAATTTCGGTCTGATCAGGGACGTGGAATCCTTCACCATCCGTCCCGCCCCGATCTACGACAGCGGAGCGAGCCTGTGGAACGGCATGGACCCCGACGCCATGGACAACGGGGACTACCGGACGAAACCGTTCTGGACCGACCAATGGGGAGAGGAGGACAACGCGTACTGGCAATTGTCCCTCATCGACGATTGGGACAGGTACGACCTCGGTGTTCTGGACGACGTGCCCGACATCGTCCACGAACAGCTTTCCACCAACCAGCGTCTCTCCCCCATGCTCATCGACCGGATCACGGGCCTGCTGCGTGGCCGGCTCCCGATCATCAGACATCAAAGGAACACCACCGCCGCCCGCCACATGATCGGCATGACTCCCATTCATGGATTGGACAATCCGTCCACGGGTCAAGGCCTCCAGCTGCCGGACCCGGCCGATGTTCCGGACGATACGCGGCCGGACGATCCAGGCATCGGCCTGGTCTGACCCTCTTCGCAGGTCTTGACGGCTTCCAGCATGATCAAGCCAACGAGACCGCATCCCGAACATAACCGAACATCCGATACCATCCTACAGACGGCCGGAACAGGACGATGGAAACCCATATAAGGGTTTCCCGAACCTGTTCCGGCCGTTTTTTCCTCCCTTTGCGCTCCTCATATCCCTGCGGTCCCCATGCCTCCCGTCCAACGACGTTCGGAAACGAAAAAGAAACGTCCCCCACGCACCGCACGCCCTCACAATCACCCCCGTAACGGTATCGGACGGGGTACATGTGGAAAGAACGGCACAGGGAACGAGAATCCCCGATGCAAGGAGGGAACACGATGGGCGTAATCATCATCATCGCCGTCTTCTGGCTCCTCGGCCTGCTGATGGCATGGAGCATGTGCGTCGTGTCGGCGCGGGCCGACCGGCGTATGGAAGAGCTCCACCATGCCGGTGGAGTGTCCAATGGCAAGGGTTCTGCGAATCCCCCTGTCTGATATCGTCCGCGTGTCATGTGGATTGTGCGGAACCGTACGGTCGCATGGCCGGCCGATTCCGGGACATGTCCTAACTAGGGAGGAATCCATATGGCTGCAACCCTTTGCATCCTGGTCCTGATGGTCGTCGCCGCCTCATGCCTGTATGAGGCGTTCGTGTACATGGCCGTCAAACAGAAAAGCACCTTCGTTGGCCGCAAGACCAAGGAAAAGGTTCTCGCCATGAGCCGTAAGACCCGTCAAGGCAAGGCCGTCCTGTTCATCGTGCTCGCCGTCGTCTGCTTCGTGCTGATGGTCGTGGCGGGCATGCTGATGGCCCATGCCGGATACAACGTGTGACGTCGGACCGGCTCACATCCATGATGGGTGGGATGGTTCCGTATCCACGGGATTCCTCCCGCCCATCTTCCGTCTTTTCAAAAGAGGTGGGAATGTCCGTCGACGATGAAGACGAATACGACGGTTCGGAAGCAGATGGCATGGAACCGGACGGCGATGGGGCCGATCCGTTCGTGCCGATGTTGGAGGACGATGGGCACAGGCTCGGCCGTCCCGCGCGGCGTGGCGTCGGCGTGGTGGGTTTCGTTCCCGCGCCGACCAGACTGTCCATTCCCGAACTCGACTGGCTCATGCGCGTGCGTGACGGCGCCGGCCGGTCGGTGCGTGTGCCGGAACACCGGTATTCGCGTTCCGACCGCGGCGCGGTCGAATCGGCTCGCGGACGCCTGTATTCGATGGTGTCGAAGCAGGTCAGCCAGACGAAGAGCCTGTACAAGGCGCGGCAGCGTGACGAGGAAGGCATGCTCCCGTTGGGTTCCGCGAGCCCGTTGGACATGATCACCCGCGATTTCAACGAACGTCCCCTGATCCCATGGCATCAGACCAGCACGGGACGGGCGGGAGTGCTCACCACTTTCGTGGCCGGTTCCGGCGCGCAGCTGATCCCGGGTCCGCCGATCGGCATCGACGCGCTTTCCCGCGAACTGTTCCAATTCGACTGCTGGGGTACGTACGACGCGCACATGACCACCAGTCCCGACCTGTTCTTCAGCGGCCTGCGCGGCCAGGGCAAAAGCTATTGCGCGAAGACGATCGCCGTGCGCGAGATCGGGTTCGGACGCAACATCATCGTCCAATCGGACCGGCAGGGCGAATGGAAGGCCATTGCGCGGGCCATTCCCGGCGGGCAGGTCGTTTCCCCTGGCAAAGGCAACTATCTGAACCCGTTCGCCATGCCCGACATGTCCCACGTGACTTCGGACGAGGACAGACGCGCGTTGCGCCAAGAGGTCCTCTCGGGCAGGAAAAGCGCCATGATGGCCTTGGCCGAGGCCGTGAAGGAACCCGACCGTCCGTTCCCGTTGGACAAGGACATGCTCTCCCTGATCGACCAGCTCATCGCCTCGTACGGCACCGGCCCGATGACGCTGGAGAAGGCCGTGGCCCGCCTGTCCGACTGGGATTGGGTCGATGGCGTGTACAGGAACATCCACGGTTTCGAACATTACCGTGATCTCGCGCGCGAGAAGGCCAGCGAGGCCGCACGCGTGTTCTCCCCCATGGTCGAGGGAGGCACCATGAGCGGCATGTTCGACAAGGAGTCCACGATCACGTTGGATCCGGCCGCCCCGATCATCGTGTTCGACACGTCCGGTCCCGTGTTCCAGGATCCCACGTTGAAACGCGTGTACACCGCGGCGGTCAGCTCGTGGATCGACCGGCTGTTGCAGGCGCGTGACGGACTGCGCCGCATCATCGTGTGCGAGGAGGCGTGGGATCTGCTGAGCAACCCGCAATTGGTCGACTCGTTGCAGACGCGCCAACGGTCCGCGGGCCATTGGGGTTGCGCGACATGGCTGATCGTGCATGGCGTTGCCGACATGACCCAGGTGTTCACCGCCGGCTCCGGCCTGCGCGGCAAGGTCGAACAGCTGATGAATCTGATGGAGACGAAGATCATCTACCGCCAGGGTGGCGAGAACATCCCCCTGCTGAACCGGCTCATCCCTGATCTGAGCGAGGACGAACTCGACCAGATCCCACGCCTGGCCCAAGGCTACGGCATCTGGCGCATCGGACACGAGCATCCACGCATGATACTGCCCATCGCCGGCCCCATGTGGGCGCGCGTGTTCGACACGTCAAGCCTGCGCAGGGCGTCATAGGAGAATCGCCATGAAGTATCGGATCCTATTTCACTCCCATGTCTTTGTTCACAAGGCTCATGCAGTCTTTTTTCGCTTGTCTGAACCCCGAAAGGTCCTCATAATGGCGGATTACCCTTTGATCGGGATGCAGTTCTTTCGCGGGCCATGTTTTTCCAGAAGCGCTGTACACCGTCAGATTGCCGGTGACTTCGAAACTTTCGCTCCGGTATTCCTCGCCCTTGTCCGTTTGGCCGGTCAGGATCACGCTGGTTCGCGGGGCGACCGCGAACAGGAGTTTCGACTCACCTGGAGCAAGACCGAAGCTTCCCTTATCGTTGAGGACCGCGGAACCAGCCTTGTATCCTCCTTTCCTGTCGAATTCCGGCATACATATTCTCATGCTTTCAGCATGTTTCGTATCCCTGCTCAGGGAAATGACGGTGTCCTCCGTCCTACCGCTGTTGGCCAGAACCATCGCGAATGTGGACTGAGTGGACATGACATCCGCCTTGATTCTCACATTGGGTTCCATCCTGTCGAGCATGAACCATGTATAGTCTGGGCCGGACCGGTCAAACTGCCAGTTGCCAACGACGATCTGATAGCCCGTCAGCACTATGGCGACGATTGTAGCCACGTTCGCAAACAGGCCTATCACCTCCGTCGCGCATTTCCACCGTTTCATCCACTCCGTCCTCGGGCTTCCGCCGATGCTCTTCGCCGTATCGGCGTGATTCGTCGCTTTGGATCCGTCGGAGGGTTCCCTTTCCTCGGTGGAGTTCCTTTTCTTCGGGGGTTTCCGTCTTTTTTGGACCATTCTCTTTCATTCCCTTTCCCTATTCTGGAGGTTTTCCATGGATCTTATAAGCGATTTTATGTGTGCTGACGCCGGCCAGCGGCTGACGGTGGCCGTGCTGTTCATCGCCCTCGTGCTGAACCTGCTCTCCTTCGCGTTGAAGCTGTTCGATTTGTTCCTCCGTTCGTCTGGCCAAGATGAGGAAGACGACTTCTCCCAGCAAGGCTGGTCCAATGATGCGGAAGACAACCGGGAGGGATTGGCGTCATGACGGGACATCGGATCACGGCACGCCGCGGCTACGACCGTGAGGAATTGAACTCGGACAACCGCCGCAAGGTCATGGACGCGTGGAAACGGTTCGAATCATCGAAGCCGGGCGTATGGCTGAGCCGGCACACGGACCTGCTGGAACGTCTCTCGGACGAGGAGAGCCATCTCGTGGCGCGTGTCGGCGCGATGGTGTGCGTGTTCGCGCTGATCCTCTCGATGGTCTTGTTCCTGCTCGTCAAGGGCGGCATGCTCGCGTGGACGCTGTTGACGCTGCCGGTGTTCGCGGTCGCGTTCATGCTGGTCATGGTTTTGTGGATCTTCTGGGACGCGTACCGGGATTCCGCCGAACGCGCGGCGGACTGGCTGTCCACGCGTCCCGGCGTCGCCACCTGGCGTCAGATCGCCGCGGATTACGGTCCACGCGCCGTCAACCGTGACGTGCTTCCCTCCGTCCTGCCGCGCATGCTTGAGGATTTCCGTTACCGCAAGCCGGGCGCCATTCGTCCGCGCCCATGGCATGCGGCATGGTATGTGGGCGATTCGTGGAACATGGAGGTGTGGCTGGGTTCCGAACGGCACATCTACGTGTTGGGTCCTACCCGTTCCGGCAAGACCGTCAGCGTCGTCATCCCCAGCGTGGTCGAGGCTCCCGGCTTCGTGCTCGCGACCTCCACGCGAGGCGACATCATCAAAACGACCCGCTACCTGCGCGAATGCGGCGTGAAGGATCGGGTGACCGGCGCGTCGTATGGTGGCCGTGGCGCGGGCACCACGCACATCTTCGACCCGGAAGGCGTCGCGGAGAACGATCCGGACACGCGGCACAACATGCGTTGGACGCCATTGCAGGGTTGCGACGATCCGGCCGTCGCGATGCGCCGCGCGCAGACCATGGTCGCGATCGGCGGCATGGGAAGCGGCTCCAACAACCAGGAGTGGGGCGTGAGCGCCACCATGTACGTGCAGGCCATGCTGTACGCGGCGGCCATCGCGGACCGCACCATCAACGACTGCTACCGTTGGAGCCTGTCGCCGGAGGCCGCGCAGGAGGCCGCCGACCTGATCCGCAAGTACACGCCGGAACGCGAGATGGACCGTTGGGCCGCGACGTTGAACGCCCTGCCCCACGTCGATCCACGCCAGAAAGGATCGGAATGGTTCGGCGTGAAGAACGCGTTCAGCATCCTCGCCGACCCGAACGTGAGGGCCCGCATGAACCCGAGCCCCTCCGACCCGCGACTGATCGACCCGAAACGCATGGTGCTGCGCGGCGACACCGTGTACGTGCTGTCCAAGCCACGCCGTGACGGCGGCGTCGCCGGCAACGCGGGCATCTTCGTGAGCCTCCTGCTCGACACGTTCCAGGAGGCGTGCCAGGACCTCGCGTTCGACAAGGCCTCCGGCTCGCGCGGCAAGATCGAGCCCCCTGCACGGTTCGTGCTCGACGAACTGTCGAACATCGAGAAATGGCCCGGCCTGCGCAACGCCATCACCCAGGGCGGCGGCAACGGCTACCAGCTGATCATCGTGGAACAGTCCCGCCAGCAGATGGCCGACGAGAAGGACGGGTACGGCAAGGCCGTGGAACAGACCGTCTGGGAGAACTGCCATCGGATCATGCTCAAGGGCGTGTCCGACGACGAGACGTTGAAATGGTGGATCAGCCAGATCGGCACGCACCACCATACCCGCCGCGAATCCTCCTGGAATCCGGGACAGGGACCGTTGGGCGGATTGACCACTCGCCACGAACGTGAGGAATCCGTCACCCAACAGGAACTGAGCCTCCTGCCCGTCGGCTACGCGCTCGTGGAACCATTGGGCCAGGCGCCCGCCCTCGTGCACATGATCATGTACATGCGCCGCGCATGGTGGCGCGAGGGATTGAAGGACCTGCGTCCCTCCGCGGGCCAGGCATGGCATGAGACGGAAGGAGCGACCGCATGAGCGACGACGCCGTGGACAAGTTCTTCGACGAGATGGTCTCCCCCGCGTCCACGCCGACGGAATCCACCCCGCCGGACGAGGCCGACAAGCCCGAGGAACCGGATGCGATCATGGACGACTCCACGGGACGGGACGAGCCGGAGCATGGACCGTCCACCCCGGGTGGCGTGACGGACGGTTTGGAACGGCCGTCGTTCTGGACCGACGACATGGAACGCGACTTCCAGGAGGAAGTCAGGACCATGTTCGACGACATGGTGAACAGGCAGCGTGGCGAACTGTCCGTCAGGGAGCAATGCGAGCACGCGTACGAACAGTTGACCGCCGCCGTGAACGGCAAATACAAGGAGCTGACCGGCAAGGACCTGCCGTCCTCCATGGCGCGCAACCTGGACCAGCTTCTCACGCAGATCACCATGGCCCCGCTCAACGAGCCGGAGCATGGTCCCGGCCTGTGGGCCAAACTCCCGCAGAACTCCCTCGCCACCATGGTCGAGGCCCGCCCGTTGGACCTGACCGGCTCCCCCACGCGCATGGACATCGATCTGATGATGCTGCACACCATACGCATGGGCCGGTTCCTCACCACGCATTACACGGATTGGGCGCGCACCCTGCCATCCTGTTGGATCCGCCACGACGACGTGGTCCAGGAGGTCTACGCGCTCAAATGCTACATGGACATGATCGTCGCGAGCCCGAACGGCGGCCTGTACGCGCCGACATTGCAATCATTGATCCACTCGTCGTTGGAACGCGTCAAGGGATACCTGTCCTCGGCCGACACGTCCAGCGCGGACCACAAGCACCACCTGTCCACGGCGGACGACCGCAAACGCGAACAGGCGCGATGCGACGAGTACAGGCATTGGTTCGAACGCGACGGCGGTTGGGCCGGAGAGCCCGGCTTCGGACCGTCCTGGCGGTTCACGAACGCGTCCGAGGGATTGGACGCGGTATGCGATCTGATGACACCCACCCGCGTCGATGACGAGGATGATCGGGACGACAAGGCATTGTCCGACCAGGTCGACAAGTGGCGCGCCGGATTGGAAGGCCTGCGCGGCAACTATGCCATGGACCACAAGCCGGAGCATCTGGCCGCCGCGAGGAATGACGAGGAACGGATCCGCCGCGCCCTCCTGGACTACACGACCCGTGAACGGTCGAGCCGTGACCGGCTCGACCGTGCTGTCACGGCCGCCGTCAGACTCACGCGCGACCAGGAACGCTCCATGCCCATGACGGACGAAGACCGCCGCGCCCTCGCCGATCTGATCGACCAAGGACGGAGCATCCTCCGCGAATACGGAAGCAGCCAGTTCGACGACGCCTACCAGCCATGCTCCATCGACATGCAGGACGATCTGACCGAACGGTTGAACCGGCTTGTGGACGGTGATCCAGCCAACGTGTTCGACCATTGCGACCGTATGCTCGACCAGCTCGACGACGTGTTCGAACGTGGAAAGGACGGACGATGAGCAGCGAACAGCCCAGCCTGTTCGACCAGTTGACGCCGTCGGACTCGCTGCGTGACGACCTCGCATGGATCGACTCCCTGCAGGAAGACACGCAGGAGGACGACAAGCCCGCCAGGCAGGAACGCAAGCCACGCAAACGCCGCGGCCGGAAGAACATTCCAACCGAGCACGAGTCTGAACAGCCCGCTCCCCCGCCACCGCCGGCCAAGCCCGAGCATGAGCCTGAACAGCCCATGCTCATCGTGCCCGACATGACCCAAACGGATGAGCCCATCCCACTGGCCGGATTGGAGGCTCCGACCACCGTGATCGAACCGCCCGACCCGGAAACGCCGGATGGGAGTCCAGCCGAAACCACCGTGATCGGACCGGGACCCGAATCCGAAACGACCATCCTTCCGGAAGAGGTGTTGGAGGACGTGGCCGACCCCGACGCGCCATCCAACGACTCGAAGGCCATGACCTGGGTCAAACGCGGTCTGATCATCGCGGGCGCCGCCATCGTGCTGCTCATCATCCTCGCCCTGGCGGGCTCCCACTCGACGGCCGTCAAGGAGAAAACCGCCTATGAGCGCGTGCAAGCGTCCATGAGCCAACTGGCCGCATGCAACGGCAAAGCGAAAAACACGGTCGTCCACGCCGACAAGGCCGGCGTGGACGATAAGGACGTGGACACGCTACGTGACCTCGTCGCATCGAACGGTAAACTCATCCGGTCCAAACGCGCCGGCCTGTCCATCAGCGAGTCCGAACGGCTCTCCACCAAGGTCGACAAGGCCACGAAACGAACCCGCACACTGGCCGGCAAGGTCGACCGGCTCGTCAAAGCCAAGCCGTTGATGGACGCGAGGAGGAAATGCCGGGACGCGTTGGACAAGGCCGTGAAAGCGTCGACGGACGCGAAACCATCGGATGATGCGACCCGCGCCGCGAAGGACGCGTTGGACAAGCTGATCGGCCAGGCCCGCAAGCTCGACGCGAAAACCACCGTCGACACGTGGAACGACATGGCATCCAAGCTCGACAAGGCGCGCGGGAACCTCTCCCAGGCGTTGGACGCGAAAGCCAAAGCCGACGAGGAAGCCAAACGGCAGGCCGAAGCGCAGGCGCAAGCCCAACAGCAAGCCCCGCAACAGCAACAGCAGACGACGCATGCGCCGACGCCGCAGTACCGCCGCTCTTCCGGCTCAGGCTCCACCAGCGTGCCGCAAGGCAACGGCGGAGGAACCACGAACAACAACAATGGCGTACCATCCAACGGCAACTCCGGCGGATGGTACGTGCCACCGGAAACCAACGACAACAGTCTGCCGAGCAACGACTCAAGCCTCTGACAAACGGGAAAGGAGCACAACAATGGGAAAGAACAAACATCGTCAGGCGTCCACGCCCGAATCGAAGAAGCAGGCGGCCGTCTGGTGCGCGATCGCCATCATCGCCATCACCGTCATGGTCCTGGTCGCCAACCCATGGAAACAGCAGACGTCCGCGACGTCCACGCCGCAATCCAGCCAATCTGCGCAGACACGATCCCACAAACAGAACAAGAAAAAGAAGGCGACGAAACCGTCCGGCACCCTGCAACAGCAGGCACAATCCATGTTCATCGGCGACGCGGAACAGATCGCCGACGACGTGCGCGACCTGTTGAACGCGCCGGAGAACTCGAACGTCGACACGCTCGGCAACCTGCTGTACCGGCATAACCGTCAGGATCTAGCCGAAGCGACGGACCTGTATGACGCGATCGGCCAGCAGAAGGACATCGACACGATCCGCAGCCTCGCACGCGAATGGTATCCGCAAGCCATGCAGGCCGGCATCGAGGCGAGACGTGACGACCTCTCGTCCGGATTGGACAACACCGCGCGCGAGGTCGCCACCATCGA
>ERZ1026882.636-NODE-636-length-17760-cov-15.040666_pt1 | contig 17760 bp, 5 predicted proteins | sample MGYA00380171_ERZ1026882 | MGnify/ENA primary metagenome ERZ1026882 (study PRJEB33269, sample SAMEA4719807) | human gut metagenome | biome: human-associated habitat; feature: organic feature; material: feces | place: Cameroon | collected 2013-10 ...
TGGAAAGCCGAATCATCGTGATGACCCGTCCGGGACTCAACGGAAAGCGACTGGGCAGTCTGCAGATGCGAAATACCTATGGTGTGAATGTGAGTAGAGTGCTTCGTGGTGATATCCGACTGCTTGCCACCGATGACCTCCGTCTGCAATACGGCGACCGCCTGACGGTGGTTGGCGACCCAACGAGCATCGACCATGTGGAGCAGTTCCTGGGTAATGCCGTGAAGACGCTCAACGAGCCTAATTTGGGTGCCATCTTCCTGGGAATCATCCTCGGTCTTGCCGTAGGAACCATTCCGCTTCATATTCCGGGCATGACGGCACCTGTGCGTCTGGGCATTGCCGGCGGTCCTATCGTGATGGGTATTCTCATTGGTGCCCTTGGTCCTCGTGTGCAGTTTATCTCTTATATGACGCGAAGTGCGGGTTTGATGCTGCGCGAACTGGGTCTTGCTCTCTATCTCGGCTGCTTAGGCTTGTCGGCAGGTGGACAGTTTTTCGAGACGGTGATTCGTCCCGAGGGTTTGATGTGGGTAGGCATCGGCTTCCTCATCACTGTGGTTCCGGTGGTTATCGTAGGCTTCATCATCCTGAAGACCAAGAAGTATGATTTCGGAAGCATCTGCGGTATTCTCTGTGGAAGCATGGCGAATCCGATGGCGCTGACTTATGCCAACGAAACTTTGGATGGCGATACACCTAGCATCAGTTATGCCACGGTGTATCCATTGGGTATGTTTATCCGAGTGATTATTGCCCAGGTCATCATCATGTTCTTTGTGTAAATATTGATATTCCTGCGGATTTCTATCCGTAAAAATATGAGAAAAGGCTGATTTCGGTTAGAAATCAGCCTTTCTTTTTATCGTTATTTCTTTTCCTGACAGAGGATGTTCGAAGGTAATCTCCTCGGCATGCAGATGAAGGCGGCTTGCCTTTTCTATGCCGTAGAGCGGGTCGCCGAGGATAGGGGCATTCAAGCCTTCGTGATGGGCACAATGCACACGCAGCTGGTGGGTCCTGCCTGTTTTAGGATAGAGAGCCAGACGGAGATGGGTGGCGTCGATGCGCTCCAGAACCTCATATTCCGTGATGGCTTCCTTGCCTTGCTCATGATGAACTATCTGGCGAGGACGGTCCAGGTAATCGGGCATCAACGGAAGGGAAATCTTCTGCTTTCCTGCGGTGCTAGAAGATGCTCCTTGCTCTTTTTGCTCTTCCTTCTTTGCTTCTTCCCAGATTTTATCGCAGGCTTCCGGGTCTTTACATCCAATGATGGCGATGTATTTCTTCTGAACCTGATGGTGCAGAAACTCCTTTTGCAGACGATGATAGGCAAATTCCGTCTTGGCGATAATCATCAGACCGCTTGTTGCCATATCAAGGCGATGCACAATCAGCGGACTGGTTGCCGCTGGATATTTCTTCCGCATGATGGAATAGACGGATGGCTGAGATGAATCCTTGCCCGGCACCGACAGCAATCCCGAAGGTTTGTAGATGACAGCCAGTTGGTCGTCTTCATATAAGGTTTCCAAAGCCTGCTTTTCGGCAATTTTAGAATCAAATACCCTATCCGGCAGCATCCAATGCAATATCGGTTTGCATTTGCCATTGCAGGCTGGATAGAACTGCAGGTGATGTCGAATCTCCTCCTTTGGACTTTCACCCCACCAGAACATGGCCATTTGCAGAGGCTTGTAACCATGCAGGTAAGCATATTGCAGCAGTTTCGGTTCGCAGCACTCGCCACTTCCGGCAGGCGGCACCATCTTCAGGGCTGCTATTCTGCTCGTTGCAATGGTGGCTTGCGGATAATCCCTGAGGGCTGCATCTCTGAAAATCTCCAGCAGATCTTTGCTCTCGCCTTCATGATTCTGCATGCGGAACTGCGAAAACAGCCATTGCTGCAAGGCATCAGATAATGTCTTGCGCAGTTGCTTCAGGCTAAGAATATCCGCTTGATAGGCTTCGTATTCCGTTTCAAGGCTGGTCTTTTCTGAAAGCGATTTCTTGAGTCGGCGCAGTTCAGCCTTCATAAACTGGCTTTCCTTTACCATCTCAGCCTCTTCCTCCGGGGTAAGATTTCCTGCATCCCGTCGGGCATCACGTTTTGCCTTCGCCTCCTTCATCTTTTCCTGATAGGTGGCGATGGTACGCTTCCGCTCTTCCTGCAGTTGCTGGATGAGGCTCTTGGCTTCCTTCATGTGCTCATTTCTTTCCAATTGCTTGATGCTCTGGTTGATGCCGGATATTTCGGCCTCGTGGGTCTTGAAATATCCGTCGGGCTGCAGATAGTCGAAAACGGCAGGCACAAAGTCGTCCCAGTCGCTTCTTCCGCCTATCTGTCCGCTGTAGGCGGCAAGATAGCCTATTTTTGGGGTACCAGGTTCCGATTGGGTATTCTCAACGATGAGTACGCCAAACATTTTTCCTTTTCCGATTTCCTCTCGCCAGTCCTCACGCTGTGATAGATAGTTTTGCAGCTCCTTGCATGCGGCGATGCAAAGAGGATGAGGCTGATAATCGAGCGGATTGTTCATGCGCTCGGGGATGTCGATGCCCGATGGAAAGTGGGTAGGAGGGATGGAATGCAGTATCATATTATTTGTATTATTTTGCTTGAAAGTATTCATATTGCTTGCTTGAAAATCATGTTGCAAAGGTAATAGAAAAAATCAAGAAAATGGCATTTTGGGCGAATAGATTCGTTTTTTTCTTGCTGAACTGCTAATAAACTTTAATTATTATGCTGAAAAAGAACAACTTACCTAAATTTTTCTTATATTTGCGGAAGACTTTTCTAAAAGTGTTGAATAAATAAGAACTAAAATATTTTAATAACAACTTAACCCGGAACGATTATGGGAATATCTACAACTAAGCATAGTACTTCTATGCATTCCGTTACGAGAGTAGAAGGTTCTCCGTTACACGGACGACTTTCAGCCCTGGTGGGCTCAGTTTCAAACAGTCCATTGGCTGCATGCGCAAAGCATGTAGGCTACTTGGCCTTGCTCGGTATTTTGCTCTTGCCTCAAGCTTCTCTGGCTAGCAATTCTCCAGTACCTCTATCTCCGAAAATTACTTCTGTGACAGGTATGAATGATACCAGTGGCATCACTACAGTCCAGAATGATACCGTTAGTTTTAATCAGTTGCATGCTGTAAATAGCTGGACTTCTAACAATCATGAGGGTAATACTGTGAGCAAGATGAGCTGGCAGCTTTATTGTCGTGAGGGGGCAACCATTTCCTTTGATTATTCTGTCAGCTGTGATACTTATGGCGATTGGTTTACGATTACTTTAGGTGACACGCAGCTGGTGCGTGTGTGTGGTCGGGAGTCAAAGTCTTTTTCTTATAAGGTGGAAAAGGCTGGCTACTATACCTTGACGGCTCAGTATTCTAAGGATAGATACAACAATCATTATGATGATTGTGGTTCCATCAGCAATATCATGGTTTCACCGTTTAATGATATGGCAGATGCTTTCTTGAAGGATTTGACTCCTTATCCTGGCATGAAGCAGGAGCTTGAGACTGCGAAAAAGGCAGCTGATGCCAATCTGAACGACAGTGTTGCACAGGTTCAGTTGCAGAATACGTATTGGAGTATCAGCAAGGCTCTGGAGGTTTATCCAATCATCCAGTCAGACTTGGTGATAGCAGACTCTGTGTTGACAGATGGCGCATACGTTGATATTGCCGAGGCAGTGAAATTGGGTAAGGCTATTGATGTAAACACATCGAAGAGCGCAGATTATTGGAATGCTTATGATGCTCTGGAGACCAGTCTCGCCGTTCAGCATTCTAGCCAGATTGCTATGGAAAATTGGGCATTCACTAATGATATATACACCATCGATGAATTGCGTTATTGTTTGGATGAAACCAATGGCTTGGCTAAGTTTGCAGGATTTGACAAGAGTACTGATATTACCTCTCTGGTGATACCTTCTACCGTCAGAAAAGATGGCAAGACTTATGCCGTGGTTAGTATCGATTTGAAAAATCATTATCGTCAGGAAAAACTTGTAAACATCAGTTTGCCAAAGACACTCAGATATTTAGGTAATTATGCCTTTGCGTATCTTCCAAGTATGCAATATCTTGAGATTCCAGAGAATGTGACTACAATGGGAACAGACATTTTCTATCAGTCGAACAACTTGAAGACCCTCAAGATGAATGCCGTAGTTCCTCCTATGGTAGGTGGCTTTAGTGGTACAGATAAGCGAAAGGTTTATGTTCCTGATGGAAGTCTCCATGCTTATCGCTTGGCTAATCCTTGGAACAATTGTGTTCTGATTGGTGGTGAAGGTACTTCTGTATCCATCGACCATGTTGCAGCGGGAGAATTAGGTCACTTTATTCTGGATAAGGCTACTTATTTACAGGAGGTTAACAAGTTGACCGTTGTAAGTGGAAATCTGAATAGTGATGACTGGAAGACCTTGAAGAGTATGACTAACTTGGTAGAGCTGGATATTTCAGGAATGACGGTTACTTCTATTCCTTCTTCTGCTTTTTCTGATAGATGGGGACTTGAAAAGATAATTCTGCCAAAGAAGCTGGAGGCAATTGGCAATCATGCGTTCAGTGGTACAGGACTTAAGGAAATAGAACTTCCAGAAGGTTTAACAACGTTGGATTATAATGCATTCTCTTATTGTGCCTCTTTGTCAAGTGTTAAAATACATGGTAAAGTTGAACGAATTTCTCCATCTAGTTTCTATAGCTGTAGCAATTTGCAAAAGGTAGAATTAGCAGAGGGTATAAAGTTTATAGATAATCAGGCTTTTTATCACTGTGGTCGTTTGCAGTCAATTAATTTCCCATCAACTTTAACGTCGATAGGATATGAGTCGTTTCGTGAAACAGATTTGAGGGAGATTAACATTCCTGGCTCTGTTGAGAATATAGGCAATTATGCTTTTTATCGCAATAAAAATCTGGAGAAGCTTACTTTTGGCGAAGGTTTAGCTAATATCGGGGCTAATGCTTTCTCTGCGTGTGAGTCTATAGACTCTATCGTTTGTCCAAGTACTTTGCGTACGATAGGCGATGTGACTTTCTCTGGTTGTAAGAATTTGAAGCAGATTTCATTGAATGAAGGTCTTGTTAGTATCAATTCTTATGCTTTTAGTGGATGTACTGGTCTTACTGATATCGTATTGCCAAGTACGCTGGAATATTGTAAGGGGTATGCTTTCAATGAATGTGGCAATATAAAGACCATTGAGGCTCGTTCGGTACTTCCTCCAACAACGGATGGTTCTTGCCCTCTGAGCAATGTTGATTTGACAGGAGTAACCCTCAATGTGCCTTCCTGGAGTGTTGGTGAGTATCAGCTTGCTGATGGCTGGAATTCGTTCTATACCTTCCAGGCTTCGAATTATCTGCCTCAGAATATCAAGGTGAACAAGGACTTCTATTTCTCATTGGGTGACAATGATAACAAGGAATACCGTCCTAACATCTCCATGACCTGGTCGGGACATGAAGTTCAAGATGTGAATGGCAATACAAACTATGACCGTGGTAACTTAACCGTTAGTAGTCGAAGTAAGCTTGCCATCAACGACTTTGATATGATCTTCTCGCCATACGCTAAGTATTTCCTGGATGTGAACAGAAATTATAATTATCAGTACAATAATTCCAGGACTCAATATAATGGCACCTCTCTCATCGTGAAAGGTGAGATGCGAGCAGAGAATGTGACGCTTAACCTTTATAATCATCGAGGAATGTGGCAGTTCGTCACTTTCCCATTCGATGTCAAGGTGAGCGATATCGTTCCAGAAAGCGAGAATACCTCTTGGGTTATCCGTGGTCATTCGGGTGCAATGCGTGCCGTTGGTAAGAATGATTCTGTTTGGGTGAACCTCAAGGCTGATGATGTATTGGCGGCTGGTAAGGGCTATATCATGCATTGCTATAATCCAGATAATGAACTGGTGAAGTTCCGTGTCAGCCCGCTGACTACCACCGTGAACCGCCAGTTGCTCTTTGCTTCCGACAATCGTACGTTGCCTCTGGAGGAGAATTTGTCTGAGTTCGAGCACAACCGTAGCTGGAACCTGATTGGTAATCCATATCCAAGCTTCTACGACACCCGTTTCATGGAGTTTGATGCGCCATTCATGGTATGGAATAGCTGTGCGCAGAATTATTACGCTTATAATCCTGCCGATGATGCTTACATCCTCTCTCCAGGTGAGGCTCTGTTTGTGCAGCGCCCTGTAGATCAGAAAGACATTACCTTCCTGAAGGATGGTCGCCAGATTGACCAGTATGCCCGCACACTGATTGACGAGACTACCCAGGCAAGAGCCAGAGGCAAGGAAGGCGTTCAGCGTTCTGTATTCAACCTGACCCTTTCTGGCGAGAATACATCCGACCGCACCCGTGTCGTACTCAACGATGAAGCAAGTATGACCTACGAGATGAACAAGGATGCCGCTAAGTTTGCCAGCACAGTGCCTACCGTTGCCCAGATTTACTCTTGGAATGGTGAAAGCCGCTATGCCATCAACGAGCGCCCTACCGGTTCAGGTATCGTAAACCTCGGTGTACATTGCGGAACCAAGGGCACCTATACCATCGCTTTGGCAAATGCCGTAGATGGACAGGTGATCCTCGAGGATAAACTCATGAATATATCTACAGAAATCACAGCCGATAAGGGCTATTCTTTCGAAGCTGAGGCTGGTGATGATGACTCTCGATTCGTACTCCATATCACTCGTGGCATAGGAGGTGGCGACGATACCACAGGTATCAACGGCATCACTACCGAGACCGGCGAGAAGCAGGAGGTTTACAGTCTGGATGGTATCAAGATGAATGCCGCTAAGAAGGGCGTTTACATCCAGAATGGTAAGAAGATTATCAAGAAATAAAATGAGAGTGAGTTATGAATAGATTTTTATTTATCATCATGGTGTGGTTGAGCTCCCTGTCTGCCTTTGCGCAGACAGAGGGCTATAACCCTGACAACCCGCCGCTTCCTAACTTCCCGGAGAAGGATACTACCGTCTATTATCAGCTGACGGCGGCTACTTCTCCTGTAGGTGGAAGCCTCAATTCGACGGGTGGTAAATATAAGGTGGGTACTACGGTCTATCTGTATGCATACAACTACAATCATCATGTATTCCAGTATTGGATGGACGATGCGGGCAACCAGTTGTCAACATCTTCTACGCTCAACTACGTGATGCCTAAGCGTAATGCCACAGTCACCGCAGTATATAAGTATCAGCCGGAAAATCCTTCCCTCCCTTCTTTCCCAGAGCAGGGAGCACCTACCTATAAGGTAAGTTTGGCTTGCAAGCCTGCCGGTGCAGGCTCGTTCAATACCAGCGAGGTGAACCAGGAGGAGAATGCTTCTGTGCATCTCTATGCTTATACCAATACCCACTTTAAGTTTGTACGCTGGGAGGATGCAAAGGGCAATCTGGTTTCTACTGCCCAGAGCTTCTACTATACGGTGCCTGCACGCAACACGCAGTTGTATGCCATCTATCAGTATGATCCTTCTAATCCGCAACCTCCGGGTGCGAATGCGTATGATAACTTTACGGGAGAGGTTATCGTAGATAACTTTAATCCGGGAAATCTGAGTTCGGCTATTTACGAGGTAACGAAGCATAACACATCGAACATCACCAAGATTATTGTGGCTGGAAAAATCAACAGCAACGATTTCTCCATCGCCAATAACTACAGTACCTGTTCGGTGGTTGACCTGAGTCGTACCACGGGCTTGACCCGAGTGCCAAGCTATTGCTATAATGGCAATAAGAGCTTGAGCCGTCTGCTGTTGCCGGAAGGCATTACCCGGATAGAATACTGGGCTTTCCATGACGCTACAGCTCTCACAGAGTTGACCTGCTTCTCTATGGTTCCTCCTACATTGGATAATAATGTATTCACAGGAGTAAACAAGGGATTGGTGGTTTATGTGCCAGCTTCTGTTGTAGAACTCTACGAGAAAGCCGAAGGTTGGAAGACTTATGTGGATGATGGTACCATCGTTATCATGCCTATCCGCAGCAATGTTGCCAGCCTGGAGGTGAATCTGCCTGATGCCTGCAAGGATGGCAGATATAGAAACATGATGCTCGAACTGGTTAACGTGAAGTCGGGACAGAAATATAAGTATGTCATCACCGACCGCCTTAACTATACCTTCAATACCCTTGTCAAGGAAACAAGATATGTGGCTACATTGAAGAACCTCTCTGGTGCCGTGTTGGCGAAGACCGATACCATCAGCATGGAGGGCAACAATGCCAGCGTTACTTTCAATCTGGCAAAGATGAAGCAGTTGCGCACCATCAAGCCTCGCATCCTGGCGGGCAGCAATGTGGATGTAACCTCGCAGTGTACCTTCTCCTGGTATGATGAAGCGGGCACATTCCTGGCACAGAGTCCAACGCTCACCGGTCAGGTTTCCGATACCAAGGTGAAGTGTACCATTACGCTGCCTCAGACTTTGGGTATGGAGTATGTTTTGCCAGCCGATGTGGTATATGATGTAGTGGAAGGCGATAACGACCTGACGGTGAACTTGGCGGCATTGCCAAAGATGAAACTGAAGGGTAAGGTCATCGACCGCAAACTTCTGCAGGCTATCAGCGGTGTAACCGTTACCGTTTCGCAGACCTTGAACGGAAAATATTCCAAGTCGTTCGCTGCCAAGACGGATGCCAAGGGTGAATATAGCATAGAGGTATTTGCAGCTCCTTCGGTGCTGACCTATGCTTATTCCGACTATGTAAGCTATACCTGCGATTTGCCAAGCGATCTGCTCTCACAGCCAGAGGCTACTTTGGCAGAGGTGAAGTTGAAGCCGATTACGGGTGTCACCATCACTACCCACTATAGCTATGCCAGCAGCGTGGCTGAAACTACCCAGCCTAATGTGGTGGATTACTATTCAGACTATGCCAACGTAAGCTATAGCATCTATAATGAGACTGCCCGCAAGGCTATCACCCAGTTTAATGTGCAGTATCCTAACATCGTCCTCCTGGAGGAGGTGAACGACAACGATTCTCTCACCATCGTGGCTAAGAGCAAGAACGAATCGTTCATGGATGTCACTACTGGCGGAAGAGTTGGTACAGATGGCAAGATGTCGGTGAATGTTCCTGTGGTTCAGCTCGGTGGAATCCGTGCCACCTTCACGACCACCGGAAACAGCAGCGTCTTGGGTATCCTCTATGATGCCGACGGTCAGCTGATTAACAAGTATTCTTATAATTCAGCCTACTTGGATATCAAGGATTTGAAGGATGGAGAATATACGCTTGTTACCATGGGTGAGAGCGAGTTCTTCGGCTCCATCTCTAACCTTGCCCAGTTTAAACAGGCTGGCTTGGAGAATGTAGAAGATTATGTGGCAAACAAGGTGAGTGTAAGGAGCGGTATCATCACTCCTGTCAAGAACACCGTGGTGCCATACTTCGACGAGAGCAAGTTCTACTATACAGGAAGCAATACTTCGTTCACGGTCAACAAGGTGAGCATCGTGGCTGGTAACTACCTTACCCTCACTGCCAAGGTTGACTTTAAGAGCGTTTATAAAGATTACGTGAAGAACGTAAGCCTGAGCGTTGAATTGCCAGAGGGTACCACCTTTGTGGATAATTCAGTAATGGTAGGCTCATCTGTAGCCTTCTATGAGTTGAACGGTCGCACACTGACCATCCCTCTCGAAAACAATGTGGCTTCCGATCGCGTTCGCTTCTGTATCATCCCAACCGTCAGCGGCAAGTTTGCTCCTAATGCAATGGTTGCCTTCAATCTGAAGGACAAGAAGGTGGAGCAGCCTATCGGTAGTGCCCGATACACCGTTCGCGACCTCTCTATCAATGTTCCTGACGAGACCAATACGCCAGACATCGTAGTATCTGGTGTGGCTGCCGGAGGAGCAGACATCACACTCTATGCCGACAATGAGGTAGTGGGTACCACCCGTGCCCTTGCCAATGGCTATTGGAGTATGGAGACTTCTCTTCCTAGTCCTTACAACCTGCAGGAGTTCGATCTCTTTGCCAAGGTGGTAACCAAGACGGGTCTGGAAGTACAGACAGACACCAAACCTTGTATATATAATAAGGATAAGATTGTTGCCAAGACCGTGGAGATGTCATTCTACAATGGATGGTTGAGAAGAAATATCTCTCTCACCTTCGATTTGGAGAAGAAACGTGCGAGCGAGAACTCTTATATGTTCTATCACTCTACCAATTTCACCTTCACCGCCAACCTCAGCAACAACAGTCCTGAGAAGGTGAAGAAGGTGATGATCAAGGTTTATACCGAAGGAAACAGATGGTATGATCTGCCTGCTACTTACAACGAGCGATTAGACCGATGGGTGGCAGTGAAGAGATTTGAAACCAACAATCTGCCTCTCGGCTTGAAGGTGAATGTATTGGCTGCGGTCAACCCAGTCATCGACTTCAATGAGGTGACCGACGTGATTTCCAGCTTCGTGAAACTCCAGCAGACCTTTGCTGCTTCCAACAAGGCCATCAACGACCTGTTGGCTCAGTTGAAGGAGCTGGAAGAAAGCGAGAATCCAGACTGGACACGCATCGCCCTGCTGAACCAACAGTTGGCAGCCATCATCGGTATGAATCCTGAGCAGGATGCAACCTTGCAGCCAATGACCGATGAAGGCTTTGCGGAGTTGGCTAAGCAATATGCAGCCTTGCAGGCAAATCCACTGATGGGTATCTTCGACCGACTGATGGAGACGAACATGAAGGATTTGAAGGAGAGTGCCAAGTATCTTACCGGATTCACATGCACCTCTGCCGATGGCTTGAGCGCCGCCGCTCTGGTTGGCGATGGCTATGTGGCTCTGGAGAAGACCAATGGCAAATACTCCTATCTGAAGGCTTCTGAGAAGCTCTTTGGCTTTGTTGATTTCGACCTGAACCTGGCGATGACCCTCGACCTGACTCAGATAGACCCTGAGGTGCTTGAGGCGATGAAGCCGGAGACCAACGATTCGTTTGAGGTCTTGATGAATGCCTACAAGGCAGGCTTGGCCAAGAACATCGTGAAGGCAAAGGAGGCTATCGCTGCTTTCTGCAAGGTAACGGAAGAACTTTATGAGGCTGTGGGTAAGGTATATCAGACCACCATCTCTACCTGGGATGCCAACGAGAAGGAATATACCGCACTCAACAATGTGAAGGCAAAGGGCGAGTGGACCGCAGCTTACGGTGAGCGTTATACTCAGGTAAGAATCATGCGTTCTTATCTGGTTTCCAGAGTGAACAGTCTGGGTAGCGCACGCAACTTCCTGGCTAGTGCCAAGGTAGGTAAGTTGCTCGATGCATCCACATCACTCTTCAATATCTTCAAGACCTATACCGGTTGGCTCGACGACATCGACGATTACATCAAGATGTACAACTCAATTCCAGAGTGCCCAACCTCTTTGGAGGACGAGAAGATGCGCGAAACCATCAAGCAGTTTGCTTTGAAGGCCGTAACTTATTACAGTGTGACCTTGGCTTCTGACATCGCTTCCATCCAGTCTGCAACCCAGGCAATGAAAGCTGTACCTGAAACAAAGGGAGCTTCTCTGTCTGCCGTGGCAGTATCTCTGGTTAAGGTGGGTGTCAACTGGATTGTGAGCAAGGTATATGATGCACAGGTTACCGGATTGAAGATGCAGGTAGAGGAATTCCTGAGAACCTTCAAGTGTGCAGGTGTTGTTCCGCCTCCTGTAGATGAGGATGAACCTCCTTATCCTATCGTCAACCCTATCCATGACCCATCAGGTTATGTATATGAGGCAGTATCTTCCAACCGCCTGCAGGGTGTTACCGCCACCTGCTACTACAAGGAAGTGGTAGAAGATATGTATGGCGACCTCCATGAGAACATCGTTCTCTGGAATGCTGAGGAATATGCTCAGAAGAACCCTCTCTTCACAGATGAGAATGGTATGTACCAGTGGGATGTTCCACAGGGATTGTGGCAGGTAAGATTCGAGAAGGAAGGTTATACGCCTACCCAGTCTGAATGGCTGCCAGTTCCTCCTCCACAGATGGATGTGAACATCGGTATGGTTCAGAACACTCAGCCTGCCGTGATTGGTGCCCGTGCTTACGAGGATGGTGTGGAAATCACATTCTCTAAGTACATGAATCTTGAAACGCTCAATGCAGAGAATGTTTATCTGAAGGTAGTGAAGAACAATGAGGAGACGCTCATTAAGGATGCTGTCATCTCTATGCTCGATGAGGAAGCTGCCGTTGAGGGCAGTGCCGTTCACTATGCTTCCAAGATGAAGCTGGCCACCGATAAGTTGGGTTACTACGATGAGGCTTATGTCATTGTTTCCAAGAATGTGAGTAGCTATGCTGGCATCAACATGACAGAAGACTTCCGCCAGAAGCTCGATGTAGAGAAGAAGGTGCGTGAAATCCTCGTTGATTCTGTACTCAATGTGGCTTACGGCGACTCTTTGCAGTTTGCCATTGCTGCTACTCCTGCTGAGGCTGCTGCCGGCAAGAAGCTTGCCATCAGTTCTGCTTCAGAGCAGATTGCTTCTATCAATCTGGCTCAGGTTACCTTCGATGCTGAAGGTCAGGCTGTAGTGAAGGTCAAGGGTGAGTTGCTGGGTGCTACCGCATTGAACTATACACTTCTTGACAATGATATGAAGGCTACTTCTATGGTCAATGTCGTGGATCCTGCAATGCTTGCAGAGGTGAAGGCTCCTGTGGCTTCTCGCGTAAGTGGTACGGCTGTATATCGCGGTCAGACCATCACGCTCTCTACCGAGACCGAGGATGCTACCATCTATTATACTACTGATGGTACTTGTCCATGCGAATCGGCTAGCCGCATCAAGTATGAGCGTCCTATCATCATCAACGATGGCATCACCATCAAGGCGATGGCTGTGGGTGTAACTGCTGCTGAGAGTGAAACCAGCGAGTTTACCTATCAGATCCGTCAGTCGGATGTGAAGCTCGACCTGGTTGAGGGTTGGAACTGGAATGCCCATGACCTTTCTACTTCTTTGCCTATTACTGAATTCAGTGATGTTGCATCACGAATCCTGACCCAGACAGAGGAGGCTGTGAAGGATGATAACTTGGGTTGGACGGGCCAGCTGAAGGCAGTGGATGCTGCAACAACCATGAAGATGGATGTTCAGACTGCTGCTACGAAGTCGTTCACCGGTGAACAGTATAATCCTACTGCTGCTCCAGTTTATCTGCATAAGGGCTGGAACTGGTTGGGTTATCCGCTTAGCTTGAGTCTGTCGCTTGAGGATGCATTCTCTATGATGGATGTGGAGGAAGGCGATTGTATTGAGACGCTGACGGGTGGTTTTGCTACCTATTCAGAGGGTGCTTGGACTGGAGAACTGAAGATGTTGGAGCCGGGTATCGGTTATCTCTACAAGTCAGCATCCGACAAGTCGTTCGTCTTCAATGCAGTACCAACCGTAGCTAATGTGAAGGCTCTCTATGGACATCGTTTGTCATTGAAGTCAGCTCCTTGGGCTGTCAACAAGCACAAGTATCCGAACATGATGCCAGTTGTGGCAAGCATCCATGATGAGTACGGCGACGTATTCGGAGGTTCTTACTACGTGGCAGCCATTTCTGGCGACGAGTGCCGTGGTGTAGGAAAGTTCGAGAATGGCATTCTCTACCTTTCTGTATATGGCGAGGCTAACGAGGCTATCCGATTTGTGGCTGTGGATATGAATACCGATGAGTTGTATGATTTGAAGGAAACCGTAGCCTTCCAGGCAGATATGCTTGGCACCGTTAAGGCTCCTTATGCCCTTCATTTCGGCTCAACCACAGGTATCAATCATGTTGTAGGAGAATCTGGCACTGTTGAGGGTATTTACCATATCAACGGTATGCGAGTAACGACTCCTCAGCAGCCTGGCGTTTATGTCATCAAGTCGGTAGATAAGAATGGCAAGGCAACGATGAAGAAGCGTGTTGTTAAATGATGTTTTACACTCTAAAACAACAAGTAATGAATAAACTAAGAACAATTTGCTGTTTAATCAGCGTTCTATTCTCTATGACTATCCTGCATGCGCAGGATAGTCAATGGAGTGTGAATCCTTATGATTATAAGTATGACATGACGGTTTATGCCAAGGTGGTGTATGAGGGAGCTGAGGTTTCAGATTATTCCAACTACGAGATTGGTGCCTTTGTGGGTAATGAATGTCGAGGAGTGGGTGATGTGCAGACCAAGGGTTCTTACACCTGGGTATATCTTCGTGTCAGGAGCAATCAGGCGAGTGGTGAAAAGCTGATTTTCAAGCTTTACGATAAGAGCACCGGAAGAACCTGTGTTATCAAGCCATCGCAAGTCATTGCTTTTTCATCGCAAGGCATGATAGGAAAGCCAAGTAGTCCTGTGACGCTGGAGAAACCATCTTATACCTTGGGTGATGTGAATGAGGATGGGATATTTAGTGTTACCGATGTGGTTGCTGCACGTAAGATTATGGCAGGCGAAGACGATAACCAATATAATAAACTTGCTGCGGACGTTAATGGAGATGGTATAGTTAGTGTTACTGATGTTGTCTTAATTCGTCAGCTGGTGGCTAATAACGAGAATTGAGTATGAAAAAAATTCTATTACTTATTATTGCAGCATTATTTTGTGTATCAATCAATGCTGCGGATGCATATCTTTATGTAAATAATAAGGTGGAAGCAAAAGCTGGTGAGACTATTACTTTTAATATTGCAATGAGTAATGTTAAGAACATATTAGGTTTCCAGCTTTGGCTGACTCTACCGGATGGCATTTCCGTGAATCAAAGAACCAATGCAGATAATGAATTGGAATTTGATGCAGACTTGACTAGTCGTAAAAAGACAAGGCATGTATTGGATTTGGATGTTACAATCACGAAAGCGCTTCAGATGATGGGCGAACCAACTGATGGTAAATCTGCATTCAAAGGAAATGATGGAGATATTTTAACTATGAAGTTAAAGGTTGATCCAAATATGAAACCTGGAGATTATGTTATTAATATTTCAAATATAGCATTTTGTCCAGATGATATGCAGGAGATTAGGCAAGAGGATATTAATGTTCCAATAACGATTTATCAAGACTACAACATCACTGCTACTTCTGCCAATGAAACCATGGGTACAGTAACAGGTGGTGGTAACTATCGCAATGGAACAAAGGCAACTTTGACTGCTACGCCTAATGAAGGCTATCAATTCGTAAAGTGGTCGAATGATGTGACAGAGAACCCATATACATTTGCTGTAGATAAGAATTTGGCTTTGACAGCTACTTTTGATGCCAAAGAGTATAACCTTATTTATATGGTAGATGGAGTGGAGTATAAGAAGGTACCTGTAAAGTATGGAAGTACGATTACTCCTGAGGCTTTTCCTACAAAGGTGGGATATACTTTCTCTGGATGGGGTGAGATTCCTGCTACCATGCCAACGAGTGACGTGACGGTTAATGGTACATTTGCCATCAACAAATATACGTTCACCTTTGATGCGGATGGCGGTTCTGAGGTGGCTGGTATAACGCAGGATTATAATTCTGCAATTACTGCTCCGACTGCTCCAACTAAGACGGGTTATACCTTCGCCGGTTGGGTTCCTGCAATCCCAGAGACTGTTCCTGCTGAGAACATGAGTTTCAAGGCTCAGTGGACGATCAATCAATATACCCTTACCTTCGATGCCGACAATGGTACAGAGGCAACTGTGATTACCCAGGATTTCAATACAAAGTTTGAAACTCCTGCCGCTCCAACCAAGACGGGTTACACCTTCGCTGGTTGGGATAGTGAGGTTCCTGAGACCATCCCTGCCGAGAACAAGAGCTTCAAGGCATTGTGGACTATCAACCAGTACACCTTCTCCTTCGATGCTGATGGTGGTAGTGATGTAGCTGCAATCACCCAGAACTATGGTACAAAGATTGAGACTCCTGCTGCACCAACCAAGACAGGTTATACCTTCGCCGGTTGGGTTCCTGCAATCCCAGAGACTGTTCCTGCAGAAAACATGAACTTCAAGGCTCAGTGGACCATCAATCAATACACCCTCACCTTCAATGCCGATAATGGCACAGAGGATGTAGAGATTACCCAGGATTATGGAACTAAGTTCGAGACCCCTGCTGATCCTACTCGAGAAGGCTACACCTTCGCTGGTTGGGATATGAACATCCCAGAGACAATTCCTGCAGAGGATATGAGCTTCACAGCAAAGTGGATTGCAAACCAATATACTCTTACCTTCGATTCAGATGGTGGTAGTGATGTCGCTGCAATCACCCAGGATTATGGTACCAAGATTGAGACTCCTGCTGCTCCAACCAAGACGGGTTATACTTTCGCCGGTTGGGATAACGAGATTCCTGAGACCATGCCAGCAGAAAGCATGAACTTCAAGGCGTTGTGGACCATCAATCAATACACCCTCACCTTCAATGCCGACAATGGCACAGAGGATGTAGAGATTACCCAGGATTATGGAACTAAGTTCGATACTCCTGCAGATCCTACTCGAGAAGGCTACACCTTCGCTGGTTGGGATATGGACATCCCAGAGACAATCCCTGCAGAGGATATGAGCTTCACAGCATTGTGGTCAGTTAATTCTTATAAGCTTGTATATATCTTGGACGGCGAAGTTTATGCAGAATATGACGTAGAGTATGGCTCAGAGATTACTCCAGAGAATGATCCAGAGAAGACCGGTTACACCTTCGATGGTTGGACCGAGATTCCAGAGACCATGCCTGCACATGATGTAGAAATTTATGGTAGCTTCTCTGTTGTAACAGCTATTAGAACCATCCTTGCAGACGAAAAGGCAGTGGATGTTTATAACCTCAATGGTGTTCTTGTTAAGAGAAACGTAGAAGTTGACAAGCTTGACAAGGTACTCAAGAAGGGAGTTTACATCATCTGCGGAAAGAAGTTTGTGGTTAAGTAGAATGAAATATTTGCATTTTAAACTTAAAAATGCAATGAGGTGAAATAAAATTATTAAAAAGAAGAGTGTGTCATGTGAAAATGGCGCACTCTTTTTTTCTGTATCGCATATATTTTCAAATTTATGATGATATATTTTGTTTCTCATGAAAAAAAACTGATTCTTGTGCTTAATTTCCTATAAAATGATTACTTTTGCAACTTGTTATGATAGTATAGTACAAAAGCAATTAAGAGAAAAAGTATATGACATATGACAAGAAATAGCAATATATTCTATCACCTCGTCGCCTTCCTCACAGTGGCGATATGGGGTACCACCTTTGTAGCTACCAAGGTGCTGATGCTGAATGGGCTTTCGCCAGCCCAGATCTTCACGTTGCGCTTTTCCATCGCCTACGTGCTGATGCTCTGCTTCAACCACCGCCGTTTCCTTGCCGATTCGTGGCGGGATGAGGCCAAGATGGCATTGCTGGGTATCACGGGCGGCTCGCTCTATTTCTACAGCGAGAACGAGGCGATGAACTTCACTACAACCACCAATACTTCGCTGATAGTATGTTCCTGTCCGCTCTTCGCCACCCTGCTGGTGCGCATGGTCTATAAGGATTCTTCCCGTATTCACATCGTGCAGCTGCTCGGTTCGCTGCTGGCTTTTGTGGGAATGATTATCGTGGTCTTGAACGGCCGTTTCGTGCTCCATCTCTCTCCGGTGGGCGATGCCCTGGCGTTTACGGCTTGCATGT
>ERZ1026882.637-NODE-637-length-17720-cov-8.464421_pt1 | contig 17720 bp, 10 predicted proteins | sample MGYA00380171_ERZ1026882 | MGnify/ENA primary metagenome ERZ1026882 (study PRJEB33269, sample SAMEA4719807) | human gut metagenome | biome: human-associated habitat; feature: organic feature; material: feces | place: Cameroon | collected 2013-10 ...
GTGGATTCGATGCTTATTATGCGATTCCCTATGGGGAACCCACTGCGGAGCACGGCCACTGGGAACATGGCCCGGGATATGATATTTTCCGTTCCATGAAGGAAAAATTGGGAGAAAAAGAAGTTATTGCAGAAGATCTTGGCTTTTTAACACCATCTGTGATAGAATTAGTGAAGAAATCCGGTTATCCAGGTATGAAAATTTTGCAGTTTGCATTTGATTCCCGTGAGGAAAGTGATTATCTGCCGCATAATTATACACATAATTGCGTGGTATATACGGGAACTCATGATAATGATACTGTGATGGGGTGGTATGACACCTTGAAGGGAGCTGACAAAAAGCTCTGTGATGACTATCTGCGTCTGAAAAATGCGGACGGAGAGCCGATTCCCAGAGAGCAGCTTCCCTGGGAATTTGTGCGTGCCGCAATGTCCAGCGTAGCGGATCTGGCGATCATTCCCATGCAGGATTATCTTGGACTGGGATCGGAGGCCCGCATCAACATTCCTTCCACACTGGGCATCAACTGGAAGTGGAGAATGGGGAACGGAGATTTTACAAAGGAGCTCGCAGGGCGGATCCGCAGCATGACGAAGCTGTACGGCAGATAAGCCTGTAGGCTTAGAAAGGTTTGCACTCCATGGAGGAAATCACGATCAGAGACATTGCAAGAATCTGCGGTGTCGGTGTCAGCACGGTATCCCGTGCCATAAATAACCACCCGGACATCAATCCTGAGACCAAGGAAATGATCATGCGGGTGATCAAAGAGAATAACTACGTACCAAACAACAGTGCCAGAAACCTGAAACGTCAGGATGCCAAGGCAATTGCAGTACTGGTCAAAGGTATTAACAACTCTTTCTTCAGCCAGATGATCAAGGTATTGGAAGAAGAGATCAAGGAAAAATCTTACGCCATGGTATTGCAGCATGTAGACTATGATGAGGACGAAGTGGAAGTGGCACTGAAGCTGGTCAAGGAAAAAAGACTTCGCGGCATTATCTTCCTCGGCGGTTATCTGGTGCACAGTGAGGAAAAGCTGGCACAGCTTCATGTGCCGTTTATCTTAAGTACCACGGGAATGCTGCCCAAGGGCTTCAGCCGCAACACCTATTCCTCCGTAGCGGTGGATGATACCAAGGAAAGCTACAAGATGGTGGACTATCTGTGCAAGAACGGACATAAGGATATTGCAATCCTCTGTGCCCGCAAAACGGATGCTTCCATCGGTAAGCTGCGTCTGGAGGGCTATAAAAAGGCGTTGAAGGATAACGGAATAGAAGTAAGAGAAGAACTGATCCTGCCTATGAGGAGTGATTTGGAAGATTACTCCCTGGAGAATGGCTATATGGTGACGAAGGAATTCCTCGAGAAGCAGATTCCGTGCACGGCGATCTTCGCAATCTCCGATATGCTGGCGATCGGTGCAGGGAAAGCCTTGTCTGATGCCGGATACAAGGTGCCGGAGGATATTTCTCTGGCAGGCTTTGATGGTGTGGAAATCGGGAAATATGTTATCCCGTCCTTGACGACTTTAAAGCAGCCGGTAGACAGCATGGCGAGAGAGACTGCCCGGATTCTGTTTGATATTATCGGGAAAAAGGCGAAGCACCAGCACTGCGTGTTCGACGGAGAACTGGTGGTGCGGGATTCCACTATGCCGAGGACTTAGACTATGCAGATACATGGTTTTAACAAGACAACTTTATTAGATTATCCGGAACATATTGCAGCCACTGTTTTTACAGGGGGCTGCAATTTTCGCTGTCCGTTTTGTCACAACGGGGAACTGGTGCTGGATCCCGGCTGCCAGCCGCTCATTCCGGAGGAAGAAGTACTTTCTTACCTGAAAAAAAGGCAGGGGATTCTCCAGGGCGTCTGTGTCACCGGAGGAGAGCCGACTCTGCAGCGGGACCTTTGGGCGTTCCTGCAAAAGATCAAGGAGCTGGAGTATCCCATTAAGCTGGATACCAACGGGTATATGCCGGGGGTATTGTGGGAATTGTTGCAGGAGCACCTGATTGATTATGTGGCGATGGATATTAAGGCTTCCAGGGATAATTATGCTCGGGCGGCGGGACTGCCGCATATAGATATCTCCCGCATCGAGGAGAGTATCGGCATCCTGAAAAGCAGCGGTATCCCCTATGAATTCCGCACTACTGTGGTAAAGGGAATCCACAGGGTGGAAGAATTCGAGGACATCGGTAAATGGATCGCCGGATGCCCTGCGTATTATCTTCAGAATTACGAAGAGAATGAAAACTGCCTGTACCGGATGATACAGACAGCGGAATGTGACGATGTGAAACCGGGCGGTGTAGATCCGTTCGGCGCATTTTCCAAAGAGGAACTGGAACAGATGGAGGAACTGGCCCGGAAATATGTGGGGAAAGTTGTGCTGCGGGGCATGGAATAGACGCTGTGCCTCGCAGCTACATAAGCTGTTGTATTTTTACAAACTCATCAAAGCGAGGTAAGGCCAGTGTGACTTTCCCGTATTCTTTGGAAATAATGACACCTTTTCTCTTTAAACGCTCACGATAGACAGAGAAAAGTTCAGATTTCATATCTAATCGCTCACGGAGAGCTTTTACCTGAGTCTCTCCGCTGAGAGACATTTCAGTTACGATTTTTTTATCCAGATCGGATAATTCCGACCATATTTTACTGTATACATATTCATCCAGATATTGGTCATATTCCGGCAAAATCTGTTCCAAAGTCTTTTTATCGCGATTTTCCCAGTAGAGATAACCAAGTACCTGAAAGGCAAAAGGATAGCCTTTGGTCAGTGAAGCCAGTTCTCCGGCAGCATCTATATCCAGAGAAAAGATATCCATATATTGTTTGCGGATAGCGGTATAATTGAGTGGCTCCAGGATTAATTTGGGTGCACGGTATAAAAAGGTCAGTACTTTATCATTTTGAAGATTATAAATATTTTCATATAATCCCGTCATCAGTAAAAAGATGGGATAGTCGTTTCGTAAAAAAATCTGAAAGGAGCTTGCAAAGATTCGGATATATTCGGAATTCGTCACTTCATCAACGCTGATCAGCAACCTTTTTTCACTTTTCTGGATATATTTCAACATGAGTTCCAGAGCGTTTTCGATATCCGTGACCGGAGCAACGTTTTCAATGGATACTCCCAGACCAAAAGCAGAAAAGTCAAGTTTTGCATTAATGAACAGCGTGTGTAATTCGGGAATGCTGTAGATTTTCGCAGCAAGACTTTGCAGTAAATCTCTGGTAGGATTCAGTTCCACAACGATCCAGTCTTCTCTTTTTCGTAATTCCGAAGCAATATTTGTCATCATTACAGTCTTGCCAGAGCCACGGACACCGGTGATCATGTAGATCTGATTGGATGGAATCTCGGCACAAAAGCTTTCCAGAATTTGGTTTGTTTCCGTGAGACGGGAGATATATTGCAACGGTTTTTTCCCAAAAGATAACGTAAACGGATTGGTACTCATAATGAAAACCTCCTTTTCTTATATTAGTTTATATAACTTTTAAAATCTTATATAACTTTATATAAGTGTATATAACTTTGTAATTATTATATAAGTTTATATAACTTTTGGCAAGAGATATTGCGGCTATGTGAAATGAATGCAGAAGGAAAATGTAAACACTTACTATTCCTAAATAGACATTTCATGAGAAAATGTGCATATTTTATAAAAAATAAATGTTGCGCAAAAATAATAGCTAAAATTTGCTCGAAAAATATATGAATAACTTCCAAAAATATTCAAAATACACAAAAACAGTTTACTAATGTGAAGCGATAGTGCTAATATACAGTACATAGTGTTGTAAGAGCTTACAAATGTAAACGTTTACAACAAAGAGCAAGAACAGAAAACAGCGCAAAAAATTACGGAGATTAGAGCGCTACCGTAAAAAATGGGAGGATTGTATGAGTCGATGTAAGAGAAAAAGATTTCTGGCATTTATGTTGACCGTGGCTATGTTGCTGGGTGTCATGCCGGTGGATCTGCTGGGCGGTATTGCCAGTGTGAAGGCTGCGGAGACGGTCCATGAGGTGAACTTTACAAAGCTACCTGTAGAAGGAAAAAAAGATACGGATCCATTTACAAATGATATGATGGCAGACAGCTATTATGCACTTGTTGGAAGTGCTATGTGTAGATTAAACAGTGCAGCAACAAAAGTAACAGCTGTTGAACTGACAGATAAGGAAGGGCTGTCTGCTATAAATTTTACGGTTAATGGAACGGCAAACTTGGAGGTGAAATTTTGCAGTACGGGTAAAACCAATAACTCGCAATTGGCATTAAAAAAAGATGGAACGCAGATAGCTGATTCAGTGAAGACGGTTACAGGAACAAGTGGTGAAACAGCAGCTTACTCGAATCTTACAGCAGGTACTTATTCAATCATTAGTGCAGAAGGATTTACGGAAAGAAGCGTTCGAATCATAAGTATCAAGGTAACAGAGACAACGCAGGATATTCCCGCAGACGCAACCGTTTCCGGTAATATTGCAGTTGTAGATAACACAAGCGGATTGGTTCAGGAAGGTCAAAAGGTCAGCCTGACTGCAGAGAACAAAGATACAGTAGAGTTAGCTGTAGGCGTTGAAAATAAGGAGCTTACACTGAGTGCCGGAACTACCTACAATATCGTTGCTCCGAACGAGAATGTCCGTGCTGTTGCGGAAGATGGTAAGACAACCATTACCACTGGCACGGAAGCTTTTAGCACTACCATTACCTTGGGTAAAGCAAAAGTGGAAGCGCTGGTAAAACTGGCAGAAGGCTCTGAACTGGAGGATGGTGCGACTTTAACATTGACCAATACAGCAGATGCTGGCGATACTGTTCAGCTGACACCTAATGGAACAGTACCCCTTAAGGTAGGTGCAACCTACGAGATTTCTACGAGTATGGCATTAGCTGATGCGAAAGTAAATGGTGGAAAAACGGTTACTGTTACAGAAGAAACTACAGAGCTGATCATTTCTATAGAATCCACACAGGTAGCGACAACAATCACCGTGAAAGATGCAGATGGTCTGCTGGGTGATGGAACGGTGACATTGACCAATATGAAAGATGCTGCCGATGTACATAGCTTTAAGAGTGGAGAAGCAGTATCTCTGACAATTGGAGAGGTGTATAAAGTAAGCTGCGCAGTAAAAAACGCAATTATTAAGATCAATAACAGTACAATATACAAAGCGTCAAGAGAAACTACAAATGCAAATGTGGTTATAAGTGCAAAAGATGCAGATTTGCATGAACTGGATCTGAGCGGTGGACTGTTAAAAGGACAGACCTATGAAGGCGGTATTTCTGTTCTGGCAGATATGCCTTATACAGCGAAGACGTTAGAGGCATGTGGTGTTCTATATGAGGGAACCGTACAGACCCCGAAAGAGAACCCTACACCAAATAATGGAGCAATCCCTACTACAGGTGCTGCGGTGAAACTGGTTGCAGAAAAGGCGGGTAAGCTGAAGGTTACAGTATCCCTTGTAAGCAAAGTTTACTATTTCCTGGAAGAGACTGAAAACGGTCCCAAGGAAGTATTGAAATTTGATAATACAACAAATACACAAACTGGTGGAAAGGTTCTGATTCTTCCGGTAGAAGCAGGAAAGACTTATTATTTATATACACACGGATCCAAAATCAAGATGTATGGAATTACAGTAGATTACAGAACGTCTCTGGATTGGAACAAAATCGAGACTCCCGTACTTGGAACTCCTTCTGTAAAGGGAGGAACAATTTCTGTTCCCTATACCGCACAGGTGGGTGGTATCTATGGAGAGTCTTTGGATGTAACGATGTATAATGCAAATGGTAAGGAAGTAATGAAACAGTCGATTACCGCAGAGAGTGAGTCCGGTGTAGCAGAGTTTACACCTGAAGCATCCGGTGCTTACAGCTTTAAAGCAGAGTTGATCCGTACCGGCGAAACTTCTAAGGTAAGTAATACGACAACCGGTGTTAATTTTGTCCTTCCCATGGCAACTCCCGCAGGCTTAAATGCCGAGAACAAGGGCCGCGGCAACGTGAAGCTGACCTGGCAGGTTGTTCCCGAAGCGGAAAGCTACACAGTATATGTGGATGGCAAGGTATATGCAGAGGGCGTGACAAAGTTATTACAGAAGATTTCAGGGCTGACCGTAGGACAGGAATATACATTTGGCGTTGCGGCAGTCAGAGGAAATGATATTTCCAAACCGGCAGAGGTGAAATTGACGATCACAGAAGATGCAGTAAAGACCTGGAATTATTCCGCATTCGGCTCCAGTGTAGATACCATGTCAGAAGGCGGCAAGAACAACGGCTTCAGCGGAAGCTATGATACACAGGATCTGAAAGTATGGAGTATGAACAGCAAGGGTAAGCTGGTACCGAACTCCACCGATGGTGTGGCATTCTACTATACCACCATTGATCCTGAGACAGAGAACTTTACGCTGTCCGCAGATGTAACCGTAGACAGTTGGAAGTTTACCAATGGTCAGGAGGGCTTCGGTCTGATGGCAGCAGACCGTGTGGGAGAGAACGGTTCCGGTAATTCCTTCTGGAACAACTCTTATATGGTAAGTGCGACCAAGGTGGAATATTTCTGGGATGCAGAGGCCGGTCAGGTGTCTGATGCCGGAGATAAGTACACCATGAAGCTGGGTGTCGGATCTCAGGAGAAGATCGGTGTAACACCGGAGAATCTTGCGGCAGACACTGTAGTAGATGATTTCCAGACGGCTATGAGAACGCTGGAGACCAGTGCCGCAGTAAGCGGACTGGGTGCTGGAACTTACAATATGGTAGGCAGATATGAGGCAGCATTGAAGGATATCACGGATGTCAATCCTCAGACAACCTTCCATATGACGATCCAGAGAAATAATACCGGATATTTCTTAAGCTATACCAATGTAGTTACCGGAGAGACCGTGACCAATAAGTACTATCACGGCGATGACGGTGACGAACTGACGAAACTGGATGAGAACAATATTTATGTAGGTTTCTACGCTTCCAGAAGTGCTAAGGTAAGTTTCAGCAATATGAGCCTGACCACCGTTGCACCGGAAAACGATGCACCCGCGGAGGCAAGACCAATCACTTATGTGACACCGAATTTTGGCATTGAGTCTGCAACGGTTGCAAACAGTGCAAACTATGAGATGGTATACTACGGTAATGCCGACGGAACTCTGAGTATTACTGACAGCAAGGGTGAGGCAGTGGTATCCGGTCAGCATGTGGATGCCCAGACGAAGTTCCGTGTGAACACTGTTCTGGAGCAGGGCAGCAATACCTTCGCGGTGGAGTTCACACCGGATGCAGATTACAAGCCTGCAAAGTATTCTCTCTTAAGCAGCTATGATACCGTGAAATTTGATTTCACCGTAACCTATAATGTAAAAGACAGAAGTTATATTTATGTAAGTCCCGACGGCAGAAGCTATGGAAGCGGTGCCAAGGATGATCCTGTAGATATTTATACCGCAGTGAAGAGCGCTGCTCCCGGACGGACGATCCTGTTAAAGGGCGGAACTTATGCACTGGACAAGACAGTCATTGTAGAAAGAGGCGTTAACGGAACCGCAGATGCGAAGATTTACATGATCGCAGATCCGGAGGCTGCCACACGCCCGGTACTGGATTTCCAGGGAAGATGTGCAGGTATGATCCTGGCAGGCGATTATTGGTACTTCCAGGGATTTGATGTTACGAGATCCGCAAATGCGCAGAAGGGTATTCAGGTATCGGGAAGCTACAACACTGTGGACAACGTAATGACCTACAGAAACGGTAATACCGGTCTCCAGATCAGCAGATATAAGAGCACAGATAACTGGGAAGACTGGCCTTCCCACAACCTGATTCTGAACTGTACTTCTTATCTGAATGCAGATGCGGGATATGAGGATGCAGACGGATTTGCAGCGAAACTGACTGTAGCAGACGGTAACGTATTTGACGGATGTATCGCAGTTTACAATGCCGATGACGGATGGGATCTGTTTGCAAAGGTAGAGACCGGCGCCATCGGACAGGTAACGATTCAGAACAGTGTGGCATTTAAGAACGGTTATGTACTGGATGAAAATGGACAGGAAGTAGATGCGGGTAACGGTAACGGCTTCAAGATGGGTGGTTCCAGCATCAGCGGACAGCATATCCTGCGCAACAGCGTATCCTTCGGCAATAAGGCAAAGGGTATCGATTCCAACAGCTGCCCGGATATCCAGGTATATGCTTCTACCAGCTACAATAATGAATCCTACAACGTAGCTCTTTACACGAACGATGCGAAGAACACAGCATTTATCGCACAGGGAATCCTATCCTTCAAGGACAGCACCAATGCAGCTGAAGAACTGATCGCAGAGCAATTCAAACCCAAGGGAACACAGGAGACAAGTGCTTACGAAAATGCAGCAAACTACTACTGGAGAGGTGAAAACGCTACCAACAGTGAAGGAATTGCAGCGGCAGCAGACTGGTTCCGTAACCTGGATATGAACAGCGCAATTCATGGCGGCATTCACAGAAATGCCAACGGTACGATCAACATGAACGGCTTCCTTGAGCTTACAGATGAAGCACCGGAAGGCGTGGGAGCCAGAATGACAGGAACTGCTTCCGGCGTGATCACAGTAAATACGGATGTTGACAGAGAGGACAACGATGATGACAACAGCGGTTCCTCTGCAGCACCTGCAGTAGACTGGACGGATGTAAGCAACTCTGTACAGGATAAGGTGGCAGAGATGATGAAAAATCCTGCTATTGCAAGTGTCAACATGAACTTTGTATGCAGCGGTGAAGTCAAGGTGCCTCAGAATGTACTGAATACCATTAAAGGTACGAAGCTGACGGTGGCATTCCACAGCGGAAACGGTGTGGCACTGAGCATCAGTGGACAGGATCTGAAGAATAAAGATCTGTCAAAGATTCAGAATATTGATCTGACAGTAGACCAGACGAGCAACACAATCCCGGCAAATGTGGTATCCGTAAAGTCCGGAACCGTGAACAGACAGCTGGGTATCAGAGATACCGGCAGCTTCGGAGTGAATGTCAACATTCATGTAAATGTAGGCAAGGACAATTCCGGCAAGAGTGCAAACCTGTATCGCTATAATACAGAGAAGGGACGCCTGGAGTATTGCGGATCCTTTACCGTAACTTCCACCGGACAGTCCATGTTCGCATTGAAGCGCGGCGGCAATTATCTGGTAACTGTTACTGACCGCAGACCTTCCGAGAGCATCTGGTATACAGAGGGCGATTATACGGTAAAGAGTGGTGATACGCTTTCCAGGATCGCTAAGAGAAATCACATGACTCTGACACAGTTGCTTCGCAGAAATGTACAGATTACAAACCAGAATGTGATCAGAGTTGGTCAGAAACTGAATCTGGAATGATCGTAAAAACTGTAAGAGATAGAGAAAAAGGACAAGACGGGAAACTGAAAAACGAGAAAACGGATGGCTTGGGAGGGCCATCCGTTTTTTACGTATACGATGAGTCAGCCTACTCGATTGGAAATATTTTATTGCACCTGATTGGGGCTCTTCTTTCCGCTTTCGAAATCCAGAGCATTCTGCAAGGTAGTCTCTGCAATGGCTTCCAGTGCTTCTTTTGTGAAAAATCCCTGATGGGATGTGATCATGACATTGGGGAAGGACAAAAGCCTTGCGGTGGTAGAATGCTCCAGAATCTCATCGGAACGATCCTCGAAGACGTTTTTCGTCTCTTCTTCATAGACATCCAGACCGACCCCGGCGAACTTGTGCAGGCGGATGCCCTCGATAAGATCCTCGGTCTTGACCAGAGCACCCCGGGAAGTGTTTACCAGAATGACGCCATCCTTCATTTTCTTGATGGTGTCAAGCTGGATCAGGTGGTAGGTGGAATCCATCAGCGGGCAGTGAAGGGAGATCAGATCACTTTGCGCCAGTAATTCGTCTAAGGTCACATAGGTGACGAAATCTTTCAGATCCGGGTTCTCGTAGACATCGTAGGCGATGACTTTCATGCCGAAACCGTTACAGATCCGGCACATAGCTGCACCGATCCGGCCGGTTCCGATGATTCCGGCAATCTTACCATAGAAATTGAAGCCCATGAGTCCGGCGAGGCTGAAATCATTTTCCCGGACCTTGTTATAGGCTTTGTATAAGCGGCGGTTGCAGGCCAGAGCCAGAGCCATGGCATGCTCTGCGACAGCTTCCGGAGAATAACCGGGGACACGCATGACACATATGTCATATGCAGCTGCCTTTTCCAGATCCACGTTGTTGTATCCTGCGCAACGCAGCAGGACCAGACGGACACCTTTTTCGTGGAGAATTTTTAATGTGGCTTCGCTCACATTGGAGCTGACGAAAGCACAGACGGCATCGAAGCCGTCAGCCAGAGCAGCAGTACGGGGATCCAGATCCGACCGGATGTAATCAATCTGGATGCCGGGATATTTTTTCAGAGTTGCCTCGAAAGATTCTTTATCATAGCTTTTGGTATCATAAAATAATATTTTCATAACAGTCCTCCTCGGGTTGATTTTTATAGTATGTGTATCGTTATTTTTAATCATACCCAGATTTGGCTTTACTATAGCTCAAAATATGGGAATTGTCTATCATATTTAAAAAGTGAAATCGAGAAAAATTATAAAAATGATGCAGATATGATGCAATCGGCAGATATACTGGCATCGGGAGGCGAGGATTATGAAAAAAATATTTTTTGCAGCAGTATTTGCGGGAGCACTGTTAGGTTTTACATCCTGCGGAAACCGGGAGATGGTGACGGATCCGGAGATGGAGACAGTTATAGACAGCATCAAGGAGACACAGAGCGGTCAGACGACGGAAGAGACGACGGCCGGGACTGAGGAGACTGCGGAAGTGTCCACACAGACGGAACCGACAGAAGGCCAGAGTGAAATACAGGGAAGTGAATGGGTGCAGTTTACCACAGAGGATCACGAGGGCAGCAGTGATCCCGAAGACAAGACCAGAAGTTATACCTATTACTATCCAACAGTTACAGTGACGATTCCGGGCAATGAGACGGTGCAGATGAAGATTCAGAAAGAGCTGGATGAATATGTAGACAGTTTTGTAGAAGGAATCGAGAACGGGGAGTTTGGTACACTTTATGAGAATATGCCGGTGTATGAGCAGAGCTATGAGGATCTTACTTTCCGTGTGATCCGCGCGGATGATAAGGTGATCAGCCTGTCGTGGGGGCTGGAAGGGTATGATCAGGGGGCTCATGGATGGTATACTTTGTACTATATGAACTATTATACGCAGACCGGAGAGAGAATTACTTTTGACAGTCTGGGGAGCGGATTCCGCGACAAAGCACTGGAACTGGTGACAGCAAAGGCAGCGGAAATGCAGGCAAAGGAGGACTGCTTCTTTAACGATTACGAGAAGAGTATCAAACTGGTGGTGTTGGATGGTACGGAAGATTTGAATGCTATCTATCAGGAAATTTATGGGCCGGACATTGCAGGTACGGATAATGGCCCCGCAGACCCTACATTCTACATTACAGAGGATGGCTTTGTATTTGAATCCGGCCAGTATGTATTACAGTCCTATGCAGTTGGAATTGTTGACTTTGAGATTCCGGCAGTAGATTTCGGGGATGATCTCACAGCAGATATTTTTTAATGGAGTACAGGATGCTGGCGGGTATATTTGCAAAATATAGGACTTTACATGGGCGGGCACCGTGTATATAATAAGAACATCGGGAATGAGGTTCTCCCGGAAGCACAGGCTTCGAACCGCCGGAATTTGAACATACGAATTCGATTTGGCTGATGACTTCTGCAGAATATGCAGGGGACACCAGCCTTTTTGTTGGAATTCAAAATGTCCTGCTGCGAGAAAACGGAGGAATTTTTATGCTTACATCACTGGGACTGATCTTTTTACTGGGATTACTCATGGCGGCGGTCTGCCAGAGGATTCACCTGCCCCGTATTATCGGAATGCTGTTTACGGGTATTATTCTGGGGCCTTATGTGTTGGATCTGCTGGATGTGTCAATCCTGAATATCTCATCGGAACTGCGGCAGATCGCACTGATCATCATTTTATTGAAGGCCGGATTATCATTGGATCTGAAGGATCTGAAAAAAGTGGGCCGCTCCGCAGTCATGCTGGCTTGTGTTCCTGCCACTTGCGAACTGTTGGCTTTTGTGATATTTGCGCCCATGATCCTTAACATCAGCCGCGTGGATGCGGCAGTTATGGGAGCAGTCCTGGCAGCCGTGTCACCGGCAGTGGTGGTGCCACGGATGGTGCATCTCATGGAGAACAGCTATGGTACGGAGAAAAGCATTCCGCAGATGATTCTGGCTGGGGCTTCCTGTGATGACATCTATGTCATAGTATTGTTTTCCACTTTTGTTGGAATGGCACAGGGTGGACAGGTCAATGCCCTGGATTTTGTGAATATCCCGGTATCGATCCTGACGGGTGTGTTGTTTGGTGCATTGGTGGGTTGGCTGCTGGGGCAGCTTTTTGAACTGTTGTACGGAAAGGGCAGTTATGTGCGCAACAGCATGAAAGTTATTATCATCATGGGTTTGTCCTTCTTATTAATGGCTTTGGAAACCCTGTTAAAGGGGACCGTGGCGTTCTCCGGCCTGTTGGCGGTGGTGAGCATGGCCTGCGCGCTGAAAATACGGGCACCTAGGGAAGTCACCGGCAGACTGTCTGCTAAATTCGGTAAACTGTGGCTGGCAGCGGAGGTAGTGCTGTTCGTACTGGTGGGCGCGGCAGTGGATATCCGCTATACTATGGAAGCTGGACTGGCAGCCATAGGAATGATCCTGTTGGCATTGATATTCCGCTCCATTGGCGTGACACTGTGCCTGTTAGGAACGAATCTGAATAAGAAGGAGCGTCTGTTCTGCATGATCGCTTATTTACCGAAGGCTACGGTGCAGGCCGCCATCGGTTCCGTGCCCCTGGCCATGGGATTGCCCTGTGGCAAGATCGTTCTGTCCGTGGCGGTGCTGGCGATCCTGATTACGGCACCCTTGGGAGCACTGGGAATGGATGCCACATACCGGAAGCTGCTTCAGAAAAATGGAGATAATAATATCATTTGACAGCCATCCGGCACGTGATCGAGTCCCGGAAGGAAGCCGCAAAAACGTCCACAACATCTACACCATAAGAACCGCAGGCATGCTCTCGCTCTGGCGCAGAACGTAGCGGTACATAATTGACCCCAATACGGTCAATAAGTACCGACGTCTGCTTACAGCCTGCTTGTCCTTATGGTGTAGATGTTGTAGCGCAAACTACGAATATCCAATGCAAAACCCCGGCAGCTACAACAACTGCCGGGGTTTTAAGGAGGATAGAAATCGTTTTAAACTATGTACATCAGGTTTATTAACCCATGGTAATAACTACGTTGTACTCTTCTTTGCCCTTTTCGTAAGGAATGATGTGTCCGTCTACTGCCTTGCCATCCACGGTCATGGATACGACACCCTTTTCCACGTTCTGAGGGTTCTTTACCTGAATGTGATAGGTGCCCTCACGGAACTTACGGGTGATGGAGAAATCACCGAAGCCCTTGGGAATACAAGGATCTACGGACAATCCCTGATGAGTGGGATATACACCCAGTATGTATTGGGAGATATTTACGAAAGTCCATGCAGCAGTGCCGGTCAGCCAGCTGTTCTTTGCCTCACCGTGGAATTTTGCATCCTTACCGGCTACCATCTGGGAATATACATAAGGCTCGGTACGATGGATCTCACTGATATCCTCAATGTATGCGGGACAGGTCTTGCGGTAGATCTCGAAAGCTCTGTCACCTCTGCCCAGAACGGTCTCTGCGATGGATACCCAGGGATTGTTGTGGCAGAAGATACCGGCATTCTCCTTATATCCGGGGGGATAAGAGGATACTTCACCAAGTTCGAGGTGATACTCCGTGTATGCAGGTTGTAAGATCATGACACCATACTTGGTATCCAGTCTCTCTTTTACAGAATTCAATGCCTTTTCGGCAAGTCCTTCCTTCACACCGACACCGGCCAGTACGCAGAAGCCTTGAGGCTCGATGTAGATCTGACCTTCGCGGCATTCCCTGGAACCTACTTTGTGGCTGTAAGCATCGTAAGCACGTACGAACCAATCGCCGTCCCAACCATCCTTCAGGATCGCATCGTACATTGCCTGTACTTCCTTACGTGCGCGGGCTGCTTCGGCATCGTCACCCATCAGCTCGCACAGCTGAGCATATTCTTCGCCGTATTTTACGAACATACCGGCAATGAATACAGATTCTGCAACGGGTCCTTCACTGGGACCGAAGGTCTGGAAAGATTCTCCGGGATGAGCGGAGAAGCAGTTCAGGTTCAGACAGTCATTCCAGTCGGCACGGCCGATCAGAGGCAGATTGTGAGGGCCTTTGTGGTTGATGATATAGTCTAAGGAGCGTTTTAAGTGATCCATCAGAGGAGCAGCTACGCTCATATCGTTGTCAAAAGGAACCATCTGGGTCAGGATGGAGGTATCGCCGGTCTCTCTTACATAAGCACTGGTACCTGCAATGAGCCACAGAGGATCATCATTGAAGCCACTGCCGATATCGGAGTTGCCTTTCTTGGTCAGAGGCTGGTACTGATGGTAAGCACTGCCGTCCTGGAACTGGGTGGAAGCGATATCAATGATACGCTCTCTTGCACGGTCCGGAATCAGATGTACGAAACCGAGCAGATCCTGACAGGAATCACGGAAACCCATACCACGGCCGATTCCGGATTCGTAATAGGAAGCGGAACGGGACATGTTGAAAGTAACCATACACTGATACTGGTTCCAGGTGTTGACCATACGGTTGACTTTCTCGTCAGCGGAATCTACCGTGTAGCGTGCCAGCAGCTGTTTCCAGTAAGCCTGTAATGCTGCAAAAGCCTCATCTACCTGTGCATCGGTCTGGTATTTTGCCAGCATTTCTTTGGCACGGGTCTTGTTGATCACACCGTAGGATTCCCATTTCTCGTCTTCGGGGTTCTCGATGTAGCCCAGAACGAAGATAAAGGTCTTGGTCTCACCGGCTGCCAGATCCACGTTGATCTGATGGGAAGCGATGGGAGACCAGCCGCTTGCCATGGAATTCGTGCACTTGCCGTTCTCTACAGCTTCGGGAGAATCAGCCCCCCTGTAAGCACCCAGGAAAGCATCTCTGCTGGTATCGAAACCGTCAATCTTCGTATTTACGGAATAGATCGCATAATGATTACGACGCTCACGGTACTCGGTCTTGTGATAAATGGTGGAATCCTGTACCTCGACCTCGCCGGTGCTTAAGTTACGCTGGAAGTTCTTCATATCATCGTCAGCGTTCCACAGACACCACTCTACATAAGAGAATATGGACAGCTTCTTGTCCTCGGAGCTACCGTTGGTCAGGGTCAGCTGGGAGATCTCGCAATTATCGTTCAGAGGAACGAAGGAGAGCACGGAAGCCTTGACACCGTTTTTGGAAGAGGTGAATCGGCTGTAACCGATACCGTGACGGCACTCGTAAGAATCCAGCTCGGTCTTCGTGGGCTGCCAGCCGGGGTTCCATACGGTGTCCCCGTCCTTAATGTACAGATATTTACCGTTGATGTCGGCCGGTACGTTGTTGTAACGATAACGGGTCAGACGCAGCAACTTTGCATCCTTATAGAAGGTATATCCGCCGCAGGTATTGGATATCAGACTGAAAAACTCATTGCAGCCCAGGTAGTTGATCCAGGGAAGCGGAGTCTTGGGAGTGGTGATGACATATTCCTGATGCACATCATCAAAATGACCATACTTCATAAGAAAATCTCCTTCTTTCATATTATTGTATACTGAGTGTTTGTTTTTTCGTTGCGGAGCGTTTTACGTTCAGTAAACGATTAAGTGCTCCGGATTTCTGATTTGTATTATACAGAAGCAAAGGGAAAAATGCAATACGAATCTTGAAAAAGCCCGTAAAATGCGCAATGTATACAAAAACAGCAGAAAAACATGGACAGAAGATACAAAACAAAACGGACTCCGAAAAAAAGGATTTACGAAACAAAATAATAGCAAACGTTATCGCACACTTTGCCTTTATATAGAAGAAACACAATCTATGTACAAGCCAAATGTACAAAACAGCCTATCTGAAATTGTTAATTATAGACAAAGTGGATACTTTTTTGAAAAAAACTGCAAAAAAGTATTGCAAAATGCTCAAAGGTGTTATATATTAAAACTACGAAAACGATTAAGTTACAAAACAGGTCGGACGGAATGACGAAGACATGGAACAGGAGAAAGATATGGCATCACTGAAAGACATTTCCAAGATTTGTGGAGTCTCCGTTGCAACTGTCAGCAAGGCATTGAACGACCACAAGGACATTGGAGAAGAAACAAAAGCAAATATCAGACGGGTAGCAAAGGAGATGGGTTATTCCCCGAACCTTTCCGCAAGAGCTTTGAAGACGAACCGGACCTACGGCATCGGAGTTCTCTTCGCAGACGAGGCCAGAAGCGGTCTTACTCATGATTACTTTTCCAGTGTACTGGACAGTTTCAAGAGGACGGCAGAGAAAAGCGGTTACGACATTACATTCATTAATAGCTGCAAGAACCGGCCGGATCGGATGTCCTACCTGGAACACAGCAGGTACAGAGGCTTCGACGGAGTGGTGCTCGCCTGTATTGATTTCGGGGATCCCGAAGTCATCGAATTAGTACAGAGTTCCATCCCGGTGGTCACCATCGACTATCTGTTTAATAATCGTATCGCAATCATGTCGGACAATGTGACAGGCATGAAGGAGCTGTTAGAGTACATCTACAGCAGAGGCCATCGGAAGATCGCTTATATCCACGGAGCGATGTCGGCAGTTACCTCGGGACGATTATCCAGCTTCTACCGGACGGCAGAACGCCTGGGACTGGAAATCCCGGATGAGTACATTCGGGAAGCAGCCTACAGAGATACGACGACCACCTACCGGGTCACCAACGAACTGCTGGATCTGCCGGATCCGCCGACATGCATCATCTATCCGGATGACTTTGCTTCTTTCGGAGGCATCAACGCTATCAGACAGAGAGGATTACAGATCCCTGAAGATATCTCGGTAGCAGGCTATGATGGCATACAGGCAGCAAGGCAGTTGGAGCCCAGACTGACCACAGTCCAACAGGACACAGAACAGATCGGATGCCTGGCAGCCAGAGAACTGATCAGTCTCATTGAGAGACCCAAGACCACCATCATAGAACAGGTCATCGTACCCGGGAAAGTTGCTGAAGGCAAGTCGGTGGCCAGAATTCCGACAGACAATTAATCAGGCATTTATATGGAAGCGACGCAACCGCCGACATATGAATATAAATGCAACAAACACTTACAACAAACATTCAACAAAAAATGGGAGGAAACAAACATGAAGAAAAAAGTACTTAGTGCTTTACTTACAACTGCTATGCTTGCCAGCATGCTGGTAGGTTGTGGCAGCAGCAATGAAGCTCCTGCAGCATCCACTGATGCGGCACCCGCAGCTTCCACCGAAGCTAAGACCGAGGCGCCTGCATCCACCGAGGCAGCAGAGCCTGCAGCAGCAGAGGAAGGCAAAGTCTTCAACATCTACTGCTGGAACGAGGAGTTCAAGAGCCG